>ERZ838839.1573-NODE-1573-length-20964-cov-13.499546_pt1 | contig 20964 bp, 20 predicted proteins | sample MGYA00519909_ERZ838839 | MGnify/ENA primary metagenome ERZ838839 (study PRJEB31850, sample SAMEA3708843) | human gut metagenome | biome: human gut; feature: human-associated habitat; material: faeces | place: China | collected 2014 ... | reverse complement strand
TTCAGTTACTTAGAATTATTCGGGTAACTGAAAATATATCTTGCTGTGTCTTTGAGGACACAAGAATCCTCCACCAGTCGGATTGGTTTGTCAGTGCAATAACTCTTCCGGCGTATCGGTCAAACCGATGGAGTGCATCCAGCGGCTTGACCGGTTCCACCGCAATCCGCTCAGAGTTTGCGCCATTGCTCGATGTCTTCCCGGTAGGCTTCAAGGTGCAGGCGGGCAAGATTCTCGATAAGCCCCGACGCACTCATGCCCCACCCACCGAGACGGCGGACAATCCCGTCCAGTTTGTCACGTACTTCACCGCTGACGAATACGGGCTTGCGGTCGGTTATCTTGGGGACTTGCAGGTAGGTGGTACGGTACTCGTCCAGCGACAACCTGCGTTGCTTGCTGCTGACGCGTCTGACAACAACCCGTTCTCCGGGAACATCCGCATCTGTTGCAGATTCCTTTGCCTTGTCATCTGAAGCCTCCAATGCTTCTTCGTGTGGAGGGATAGCTGATACAGCCACCTACCCTGCGGATGTACCCGGTTCTTCCAACACGGGAAAAGATTTGCCGCTTCCTCTACCGGTGTCTGTTCCGAATCGGAAGGCTTTTCTTCCTGTTCCCGTCTGCTCATGGAAGGCAGATAGTCTTCCAGTTTGAAGTTCTTGAACTCTTCATCGTTTTCGATGTTTTTGAATTTCTTACTCATTGTCGTTTTCTTGTTAAAGTGAATACTTGTTGGTCTGTATGCGCATAGTTGACCGTTTGTCGGGAGCAAAATAACTATCTATATTTCAGTCAGTCAAACATTTGGATTCGATTGGGCAATTTTGTATGAATTTGCTTTATGGTGATGGAAACGTTGGTGCAAACTTCATGGATTTGCCGGACATGAATAACGTAAAAGGGCAAAACATAATCACGGACGAATTTGAATTAAGCTGTTATTGGGGTTGGGGCTTCTCTATTAAAGATGAGAATTAAGACAGAATAGACAGCCAATTGACAAGGCGTATCCCGGACAACCTCTGCCGTATCGGTGCCACAAGCTGCCAGTTCCGAAAAATCCATTGTCGGATAACGTATTATATATTCTTTTGCGGCAAAAGGAACAATAACATCAAAAGAAAAAGTATATGGAAATCGTATCAATCGAAAGAAAGACCTTTGAGGCGATGGTCGCAAGGTTCGACCGTTTCGTCAGCCGTATGGATGCCATCTGCCATCGGCACGGAGAGAAGAAGATGGGCGAGTGGATTGACAATCAGGATGTGTGCCGTATGCTCAACATCAGCCCGCGCACGTTGCAGACCCTGCGTGACAACGGCACGCTGGCTTACTCGCAGATAAACCACAAGATATACTACCGTCCCGATGATGTACAACGTATAGTCTCCGTTGTGGAGGACAGACGGAAGGAAGCAAAATTCAAAGGAAGGACGATATAAACTTGATGAAATGAACGAAGTAAAATAACCATACCCACTAAATCCAAAGTAACATGAACGAATTAATTAACAAAGACAGCGAGTGGATAATCCACTTCATGGGCAGCCTCGACCGTCTGCTGGACAATGTTGAGCATCTGACTGCCAACTATCGCCCGACACTGGGCGGAGAACGTTTCTTCACCGACAAGGAAGTATCGGCACGGCTGAAAGTGAGCCGTAGGACACTTCAGGACTACCGCAACGAGGGACGGATAGCCTATATCCAGTTGGGCGGCAAAATCCTCTACCGTGAATCCGACATCAAAAGGATGCTGAACGACGGCTACCGCTCCGCATATAGACTGACAGGCACATGATTTTCTTGAAGGAGCGCAGTTTGCCGTCTGCCCTGTGATTGCGTCAGCAATGGACTTTCGGCAAAAGAAACGGCTTATGGATGAAGCGTCAAAATCCAGCTTCGTCTGTAAGCCGTTTCCTTTCTATTCTCTGATTTTCCGTCAGTCGCTTGTTTCCGTTGCCGGATGCCCGTCAAGCGTATGGCTGGCAGCGGCAAGGTTTTCGGGCTGAATACGCTCCACTGGAGGAAGATTCTGCCCGAAACAGCTATGCCGCCCGACCTTGTCGCTGCTATCAGAGCCATACGCTACCTTTGCATCCGTGCATCGGGAACGAGTGGCTGGAAGGATGATCTCAATTACACCATCGAGGGCTTCTTCTATCTATATGCAGACAATAATATCAAAATCTTAAACTTTGAAATTTATATTGTGTAGATTGCAAAAGTCAGACCCCGACATGATGTAATTTGCTTGTTTTTTTTGAAACAATAAGGACTGAACAGTCTAACAATAGAAACTTAATCCGAAATAATTTACTAACTTTGTATTATGTTAACGGCATTGCAAATACAAGAGCTGGTGAAAGACAGTGAAGATTACAACGTAGACATCAAACATAGTGTACCTTCTAAGGAATTTTTCGGTGAAGTTGCAGGTTTCACTAATGACGCCGGTGACCACATTTTGATTGGCACTGATAATGAGAATTAAATTAAAGACAAATAAGTATTAATTGTGTACCTACACATAGGGTATAATTTTAACATCGCATTTAGCTATGACAAAGACTATATTCTCTCCTGTTCAACAGAAGATGTTGTTCAATCAGATTAAGGAATCTGATTTCTTTAATTCCTTGATAAATGATGGCAATTTTTTTGATTTTCTGTCAAACATCTGGGATATAGATACATTACCATCATCGGATCCGCGCTTTAATAATCTGAGAGGTGACATTCAACAACACATGTTTAATAATGATGATTGGGATTATGATTATTTATTCTCTGAAGCTCTTCAACTGTTTAAAAAGGAGGATTTATTTAATAAGTTTATTACTGAAACCGTAAATCCGATTTATCACAATCATGATTCTCAACTTATTCTCGTTGCCACCATTAACGAGTATTTGCTTCCCAAAAAATACATTCTGAAGCCTTATGAGGTTGATGAGAATGGAGCTCTTTTGTATAAAATTGAACCACACACGTCAATTATTGATGATAGCGCAGTTGTGGAAAATAATATTCCGTTTTTATTGGAACGACGCCCACGAGGATATGCTCATAAAATTTCTTCACACTGCCAACCCAATAAATTTCCATCATTTGTTATGGTCGTAGATCATTGGGATGATTACGGAGTAGAATCCCGATTTGAATTGTTTTATTATGAATCTAAAGAGAGCTATACGCACATTGGTCCACTAAAGATAATTAATGTCAAGCAGGAATATACAGATTCAGAACATCAAAAATATCGTGTACGTGACCTTATGGAAGATCTTTTCTATTCATTAGGCGAAAACGAATTTTGCTCAATTGGACAGACACAAGAATATTATGATACTCTTAAACAAAAATTCCCCAATAAGTATCTCTCTATATTATGGGCTTTAAAAGATTGTGCAATTTTTTCATTTATAGAAGACAATTTTGAAAAGCATCCGTTTTTTCATAGTCTCATAAGAGAAAATAGTGTAGAACGCATTCTAAGAAAAGAAAAATATATAATTGATAATCGAAAGATATCAAGTTGTTATAGATTCTCTTATGAGTTTTCTCCCAAATATGCTGAGGAACCAATTCATATAGAGTTCTCTTTTGATATTAACAGTGCTTTTCAACAGAGAGTTTTTGCCATAATTGGAGAAAATGGAGTTGGTAAGACGCAACTAATCACAGCCTTACCGCTAGATCTTGCAAAGAGAAGAGAGAATCTATTTGCACCACAAGTGCCATTATACAGTAAAGTAATAGCCGTTTCAACAAGTCTATATGATAGCTTTGATGTGCCAAAGAATAGTGTGGGCTTCAACTATGTATATTGTGGGTTAGCTTGTGGGAAAAAAGACAATAAAACGATTTTAGCACCAAAGGAATTAAAACTGAAACTATTACAAACTACAAAAACAATTAATGGCAGAGAACGAGCTGAGTCTCTTAAAAATATACTATCTCCCTTATATTCAGCAGATATAATATCTGCTCTATTTACAATTCAAGAAGAAAAAATAAAAGTAAATCAAGCCCGTTTAGTCGAAATTGTAGACTATATGAGTTCTGGAGAGTCTTCGCTATTATTTATTTTCTGTAATATTGTTGCCAATATCAGGTATGATTCATTAATTTTGTTTGATGAGCCAGAAACACACTTGCATCCAAATGCGATAACATCATTGATGTCATCAATATATCAATTACTTGATGAATATCAATCGTATGCAATTATTGTTACACATTCCCCTCTTATTATTCGAGAAATGAGATCAACCGGAGTGAGAATTATGGATAGGATAAATAATCTACCAGTAATTCGCTCCATCAATATGGAATCATTAGGTGCAAATGTGTCAGCATTAGTCGAAGAAATTTTTGAAAACAAAGATATTCCTAAATATTATAAAATAAAAATTGATGAGTTAATATCGTTGGGGTTATCATATGGCGATTTAATTTCGGCCTTACAATCACGCGATATTGAATTGGGCATTGGCCTTAAGATGTATATTCAACAACGTTACAAGTCACATGTATGAGAAAAATCAAGAGTTATACCGGGGATACATTCAATTTTCATAAAAAAGTATTGAATGCAAAAAAGAAAGGTAAAACTAAGACTATTGTTTCAGATATCGAGGAAATTATAAAGAATCAATTTGAAAGTTATGACACCTGCTTTAAAGAAGACACGCTTCAAAATTTAGAGGCGGCTCCCGTCACGGACGAACAGAAAGAAGCTTTACTAGAAATGTATTCATTTCAGATGAAGCCATTTCAGGAATTGCTTGCAGATCTTACTACCGATGAACATAATCGAGTTTCAAAGTTATGTCCAAATTGTACAATTAATAATGTTCAATCTTTAGACCATTGTATCCCCAAAACAGAGTTTCCTGAATTTTCTGACAATCCCAAAAATTTGATGCAATGTTGCATGACTTGCAATGGAAAGAAATCAAAAATCTGGAGGACTGAAACAGATAGAATATTTTTGAACTTGTTTATAGATGAAGTACCGAATCATCAATATCTTTTTGTGCGGGGAGAACTTATTGAAGGCACTCCTGTATTTTCATTTAGATTAGAACAGCCAACAGAAATAGACGACTTATTTTATGCGAAAATTGCAGGTCATTATACAGGACTTGATTTACTTAATAGATTCGCAGAGAATTCTCCCGATGTTATTGACGAGCTTATATTTATAATCAAGTCATCAATTGAGAACTCTATTCCCACAGATAAGATAAAGAAAAGCATTCTTAGCGCGGCATCAAAACTGCAAGAGAAATTCGGTACAAATTATTGGAAAGCTCTTCTCTATATTGAATGCGTCTCTAATAAAGATATATTTGACTCTATAATCTCAAATGCTGTATAATCCGCCCAAAGTGAGCAAAAGGCCATAATTTGACGGTTTATAAGTATATTTTGGAACTATCAACCAAACCTTCTAGCGGACATTACACGGAAAAAGACGAAAGCAAAACGGAATATAACACCCTATAAATAACTTAGCTAACTCTACCCACTTCGCATTATTTTTGTCAGGCAGAGCGTAGTACGAGCTGCTATACGGATTGCATCCCGAGATACTTTACAACCTTGAAGTACATTAGGCTGATAAAATTTAGCGGTGGTGAGGTCAAAGTCTGACTTGGTACGTAAAAGAAGATAGCCTCGGGGCAGGTTCCCGCAATATGTTATAAATCAAATTCAGCGCAAATCTTTTCAGTAATCTTTTAGTTTTAGAAATTATTGTGGTGTATTTTGCGACCATAGTAAAATTTCTGTTATGGCGGGTCTGCACTTATTTTACGGTACACATACCTAATAGTTCAAAAGCAAGTTGAGTGAAATGTTCCAATTATATCCTATCTTGAGTCGGACATAGAGAAGATGCTGCTTGACAGCTACCACTCCGCCTATCGGCTGACAGGCACATGATTTTCTTGAAGGAGCGCAGTTTGCCGTCTGCCCTGTGATTGCGCCAGCAATGAACTTACAACAAAAGGAAAAAGGAACGGCTTACGGATGAAGCGTCAAAATTCTGCTTCGTTCGTCTGTAAGCCGTTCCTTTTTTCCTGTCTTCTGATTTTTCCGTCAGTCGCTTGTTTCCGTTGCCGGATGCTTTCTTGCGCATGGCAGGCAGTGGCAAGGTTTTCGGGCTGAATACGCTCCGCAAGAGGAAGATTCTGCCCGAAACGGCTCTGCCGCCTGACCTTGCCGCTGCTATCAGAGCCATGCGCTACCTTTGCATCCGAGCATCGGGAACGAGTGGCTGACGGAATGAACCTCAACTATACCATAGGTTGCCGCCTCTGCCACAAGAAACAAACAATGTAATCGGAGTTTCTCTCTTAGTGCTACTGATTTCATTTATTACAAACCGTCTGAACGAGATACTTTCTTTACTGCATATACTGAATGCTATGGCTACAATCATTTCAAGGCTGTAAGCGTCATAACTGATTCCATCCGCTTGCCTGAGATACTTCATTGTATCAAGTTCATTCAGTTTCTTGTTCTTGTAGATGGAATGAATCGCTTTGCGGATATCGCATGAAAACACCCCGAATAGGTCGGCTATCTCAAACTGCGTCATCCACACGGGTACAGTCGGCATAGTGACCGTACCCGTCTCACTGATTGTTATTATTCCTCTGTCCATAATATGTTGATTTTATATTGGTTATTATTCGCTATTTGTCTTTTCGCCAGCCGATACTTTCTTTCTCCGTTCCATCAGCTTGTCCATGTCCTTTGAGATTTTATCATCGGTTATCCGTGCGTAGCCCTGTGTCGTCCGGATATTGGAATGCCCCATCATCTTGGCGATACTCTCTATCGGGATATCCGCCGAAATCAGGAATGTTCCGAAGCTGTGCCGACTTTGATGATAGGACAAGTTGTCCTCTTTCCCTATGATTACACCTAACTCATGAATTTCAAACCATAGGGCATCGCGGCTCGGAAGCGGGAACACGGGCTGTTCGTCATCGGTCGTATTGTACAACGACAGTATCCGTTCAGCTATGGGATGCAGGGGAATGAACGCCTCCACCTTTGTCTTCTTGCGGTTGATACGGATGTACCGCCTGCCTTCCGCATTCATTCCGATGTGGTGCGGATGCAGCAACTGTATATCCACGTACGCCAGTCCGGTCAGGCAGGAAAATATGAAAGCCCGTCTCGCCAGCTCCAGCCTGTTGTCATACATCGGGGTGGAAAGTATCTTTTTGAAATCCTCACGGCTTATGTATTTGTGCCTTGCCTCCGGCTTGGTTTCATATTCCATATCCTCACAGGGGTTCACTCGAATTATCTCCTTATCGACCGCCAGATACAAAAGGCGGTTCAGCCATCGCAGACAATGGTTCGTCTGGGATGCCCCGAAATTCTTGCACTTCTTCAGATAGGCTTTATAGGATTTACCGAAGTCCTCTGTAACTTCTTCAAGATTGATGTCCTTTTTACCTGACGACACAATATAATCCGTCAGGTATTTCTGGTAATACATTGAACTTCGGTAAGAAGAGGTTGAATCTATTTCCTCGGAGTGTTTTTTCAACCGTTCTCTTTCCCATTCGCCCATTTGCAGGAGGGTGGTCGGATGGATGTTGTTAAAGGTGATATGGTTCTTCAGTATCTCCGCACTGACAACACCTTGCGATTTCAGTATCTCATTATAGGCTTCCTCCATCAGACGCAGGTATTCCCGCAAGCGGTTGTTTTCCCTTACGGCTCTTATCTCGTTTTTCTTGCCGTTCCAGTCTTCCGGTCGGCAATAAATCCCGGTGCTTATGACCGCCTGCTTCCCGTCGATGGTTATACGGCACAGGACAGCGGTCGTACCGTCAGCCTTTATCTTGCTGCGGTTGATGTAGGGCAATAGTGAAAATGTGCTTCGCATATTGTGTATTCGGTGTTAAAGGGTTAATTGAAAATCTTTTGTAGCTTCTATGAACTTGTCCATGTCCTCGAAAAGTTTTTTCGGACTGACACGGGCATAAACCTGAGTTGTGGAAATGTCGGAGTGTCCCAGCATCCTGCTGATGGTCTCAATCGGCACACCCGCTTCGAGCGTTATCAGCGAGGCGAAGCTATGCCTCGCCTGATGGTAGCACAAGCCATCCTTGATTCCTGCCAATGCCGCCAACGCTTTCATATGCCTTCTGAGATTTGACCAGCGAAGCAAAGGGAACAAGGTTTCCCTGTCCTCACGGTGATACTTATTGATAAGTGCTATCGCTTCGGGCAACAGTTTTACACTGGCACGGAGTTCGTTTTTCTTTCTGCGGTATTTCAGCCATAACGCTCCGTCCTCATCTGTATGCAAATTAGCATGGGTAATCGAAACGACATCCGCATAAGATACACCCGTGTAACATCCAAAGAGAAACATATCCCTTGCCAGCATATGGGATTTGCGGTATGCAGGTATTTCCACATCCCGGATTTGCTCGAACGATTCACGGCTTAATGCCCGTGGGGTTCTTTCCGATTGTTTGGGCAGGGCAAAATGCTGGAAATGGCATTTCTCCGAATACCCTTTCTTGTAGGCAAGGCGGCAAATCTTCTTCAGAATGGCAAGATAATGTCTGGCAGTATCGATTGCATGGCCTTTCTCTTCCGTGACGAATGTCTGGTAGTCGTGGATGAACTGTTCGGTCAGTTGTCCGAAAGCTAAGTCCCTGACCCTGTACTTGGTTTCGATGAACTCCCCAAGGGTCAGACGCATGTAGTGATAGCCGGGATATGTACCTTTGGCACGGTCTATGCCGATACGCGCCTTGATGTCGTCACAGACGGCACCGGTCATTCTTATGAGGGTCATCTGCGTTTCCATGCTGCCTTGGAAAAGGTCTTTCACATCGGCGGCATCAAAATCAATCTTGCGCTCCACAAGATTGTCAAATGCCGTGTTTATCGCTAACAGTAGCTTTTCAATTTTGGCATTAGTTTCCACCGCCTCGCGGCTCTTCCCGTTCAGACGGCTCTCACGGGGATTCCACAGTTCGGGTGTACAGGACAGCTTGCATCCAAACTGCGCCATCGTACGGTTTACAGTGATGCGTCCCATGATGGGAGCCTTTCCCGACTTGTCCAATCCGCTCTTTTTGAGGTAGAGCAGCACCTTGAATTTTTCTACTTTCATACGCTTATATTTTTTTAGTGCAAATTTACTTGCCGTATAAGCGTTCCTTGATATGCAAAATACTGTGTATGAGTGCAAACAAAACGGTGAGGATTTCTTTTCATTGCCTGCCGTTACCTGTTCTCGTTTTGGTAACTGCCCGGCTAACGTTTTGGTAACTGAACAACCTCAATATTCCGTTGTCATTTGCATTTTCTCTACTTGGCAGAACACTGAAACAATGCTCATTTCAAACGGTTTACGTTTTATCTTCACCTGTCTGCTTTCCCTTGCATAACCTATCACTTTCCATTGCGCAAGGCACGGATTTGCGACCCTGGCTCTCAGCAAAGGGATGCCAATCGAGAGTGTCAGCCGTATTTTGGGGCATACGAACATTGAGACTACGCAAATCTATGCGAAGATAACCGTGCAGAAATTGGATAATGACCTCACGATGCTGGGCGACAAACTGAGCAAATCATTCGGAAACGTGAAAATAGCTGGGATATGAAACGGGAAATAATCACAACGGACAGCTATGGTAGAATTACCATACCATCCGATACAGGTAATATATGGATGAATGAAATGGAGCTGGTGGAGCTGTTCGGGGCAATCGCCCCGACGCTCCGTGCCGCCATTCGTGCCGTGTACAAGTGTGGAAATTTTAATCCTCTTGAAGCTGAAAAACGTATCAAGCTGCTCAACGGCTATTACGCGGACATGTATGCCTTGCCGATGGTGGTGGCACTCGCTTTTCGCATTGACACGTCAGGTGCCGCAACGGTTCGCAATGCACTGCTGGAAAGATTGTGCCGACGAAAAGAAAAACAAGTCCTGCTAGTGTCAATGAATAACAGAATGCCGTATGAATGTTAGGGTGAACTTTTTATGTTCAGCCACTACAATACCTATGCGGACATCAAGCGGCGGAAGAACGAGAGCCGGACGTATTTCTTTGACAGGGCGGCGGAACGGCTGAACCGCAGGATGATGCGGGACGAGGAGGCGGAACGGAAGAGGCAGTGAAGCAAGAAAATAAGCGATAAGTCCGCCTTGATTTATTACGAAAAAAATAAAAAAAGTTTCTACTATATTTGTATTATCAAATATAAATTGTACTTTTGCAATACAATATCGCCCTTAGGTGGAAAATACTAAGGCTCGCCACCCCTAAAAAGGTGGCTTATTTTTTATATATACAATTGGAATATGGAGCAAAAACAACGCGTTATAGTCTATATTGATGGATTCAATTTCTATTTCGGACTGAAGAGCAATGCTAAATGGAAGAAATATTATTGGCTTGATATAGTCAAGTTGTTCGAGATGTTCATGCGCCCGAATCAGGAGCTTGTTGCCGTCAAGTATTTTTCGGCAAAGCCTGATGATATAGACCAAAGTCTTCGCCAGAATGCCTTTTTTCAAGCCAATAGAGAAAATCCAAAATTCAAGTTGATATTGGGTAAGTATCTGAAAAAATCTATAACCTGTTTCAAATGCGGAAATGTTATTCATACCCATGAGGAAAAGGAAACTGATGTACGAATAGCTACACAGATTGTAGCAGATGCCTATCAGAAGAATTGTGATATATCCATTGTAGTATCAGCTGATAGTGACATGATACCTGCTATCGAACTTGCAACAGAAGCTTGTCAAAAGGTTTTTGTATATTTCCCTCCTTACCAGTACTCCAGTAATCTTGCTACTATGGGTATGGGTAAGCCTATCCATATGAAACAATATGAAACTCGTTTCAGGCAATGTCTTTTACCTGATGTGGTACATCTTGGAAAGGCAAACTTTGATTTACAGATACCTAAGAAATGGAAGGCTTTTCAGTCAATCTGAATCAGAAATACGCGTTATAAAAAAGGAAAATCCGTAATACAGTCTGGAATATCCAGTCGTATTACGGATTTTTCTTTTCGTCTATGATATTTCTATTTGTTCTGCAAGAGGTATTGCAGTTCGGGGTCGGACTGTATGCGCTGCAACTCGTCAGCGACAATCTGCCGGACCTCGGCACGGATACGGTTGTAGTTATCCTAGTTCATCTCCTTCATGCGGTCGTTGCCGCCGGCATCTGTAAAGTCCGTGATGACGGGTATAGACCGGTAAGCCTGTTCCTCACGCTTCACTTTCTCGGCATCGACCACAATTGGATGATTAACGGTTTAATCTGACGTAGTGACGACATGAAGTCATTAAATCCGTAAATCAGTGCGTCAGTCAATCTGTAATTATCTGCAACAACCAGTCCCCGAAGACGTGCATATTCCACGACTTCGGGCTTTTTTATCTCCTTTTACCTGAAAGAGTAACCCGTTTATACTGCATTTTCTTTTGGCATGACCTATTTTGCGCCGTTCCGCATAGATTTGCGTATCAAGATTTTACCGACACTTCCGTAGCTTTGCAACCATGTTTAACCCGTTGCCGACAGAATGTAGGCAGCACTAAAACCTGTATCAAGAACATGAAGAAAAAAAGAAATCATTTGCGTAGGTACAACTCTCTACAAGATTGTGAACCAGTCCCGCATTGACGGAGGCTATATGAAGAAGGTACTCTCACAGGCTTTAGGAAACAGAAAAGCCATAGCTCATTAGGGCATTTTCTTTACGCAGTGCAGGCACAGCTAAAAATGCCCCAATGAGCCAACGGGGTTACACCCCTCTGGACACCCCCGTTTGCCATGCGGCATGACCGCAACGGACGGAAACCAACAAACCAAATTGTCAAACTTGAAAACGAAAAACAAGCATGGGATATATAAGCATTCAAATCAACAAAGCGAAAGGCTCGGCTGACACGGGCGCATCCGACCACATAGAACGTAAGACCATACCCAAGAACGCAGACCCTACACGTACACATCTCAACCGTGAACTGGTGGAGTTCCCTGATGGAGTGTCCGACCGTACCGAAGCGATAAGCCACCGTATCCGTACGGCAGGCATCAAACGTAAGATAACCCCCGACCAAGTGCGGGCAATTAGAATCGTGCTTTCGGGTACGCACGAGGATATGATGAAAATACAGGACGAGGGCAGACTTGACGAATGGTGTGATGACAACCTGCAATGGCTGCACTATACCTTCGGCAAGGAAAATACCGTTTCGGCAGTCCTGCACATGGATGAGCACACACCGCACATTCATGCCACTGTTGTACCGATAGTAACAGGAGAGCGCAGGAAAGCCAAGAAAAAGCAGACGGAAGGTAAACGCTCCTACCGCAAGAAAGCCAATACCGTGCGTCTGTGTGCTGACGATGTATTGACACGTGAGAAGCTGGTAACATATCACGACAGTTACGCAAGAGTAATGGAAAAATACGGTTTGCAACGTGGAGTACGTGGCTCGGAAGCACGGCATACGACAACAGCCCAATACTACCGTGATTTGAAACGACAGACGGGTGAACTTGAAGCCAATGTGCAACAGTTACAGACTGAGCAGCAACAGGCAGAGCAACAGCTTGACAAGGTAAGGCAGGAAGTCAAGTCGGAGAAACTGGAAGCAGCCAAGACGGAAGCGAAAGCTGCATTCGTGGCAAAGGTCGGTTCTCTTTTGGGCAGTGGTAAATTGAAAGAGCTGGAAGCCAACAACCGCACCCTGCAAGGCGAGGTCGCCGCCCGTGATGAGAGCATCAAGTTGTTGCAACAGCAGATGCAGCGGCAGCAGGAGGAACACAACCGCCAACTTATGGAATTGCAAGTCAAGCACCGCAGGGAGATGTCGGACAAGGAAGCAGAACACCAAAAGGAAGTGTCATTCCTGAAATCCATCATCCAAAAAGCCAAGAAGTGGTTTCCGCTGTTCCAAGAATTGGTGTACATGGAGAAGTTCTGCCTTAAAGTCGGCTTCAACGAAAGGCAGACCGCCACGCTTATCAGCGGCAAGCCGCTGTTCTACGAGGGCGAACTTTACTCGGAGGAACACAGACGGAAGTTTACGACCGAGAGGGCTGGCTTCCAAGTGGTTAAAGACCCGAAAGACAAGTCGAAACTTGCACTTGCCATCAACGGGCAACTGATTGGCGAATGGTTCAAGGAGCAGTTCGACAGACTGTTCTCATCCATTAGGAAAGCGGTTATGCCGCTTAAAAAAGGCAAAGGTTTGGGTTTGTAAACTTCATCCCGCTATGCGTGCAAATGCTCTTAAAGCGACTTGCTCGCATAGTGAGATATAAGCCGGACCTCAATCATCGAAGCTGTGTCAAGTCGAATGGCAATCTCAGAACCTAAAATCTTATATACAACAGGGTCACCCAATGGCGCAAATCGGATGACCTCTACTATTTTCCCGTTTATAAAGCCCATCTCCGACAAACGCTTGTGGAATAATCCATGTTCACACACCTTTACAACAATCGCCTTTTCGCCTTTTTTCAAATCGGACAACCTCATGAATGGTTATCCGATTTGGATGTTAAAGCCTTACCCGTATCAAAAAGCAGGTTCTTAGCCCATCGGATAATAACGAGTGAACATACAAGCGCAACGATGGTGTCTATCCAAATAATATCCCATATCATGGCACATATCAGTCCGAATATGGCTCCAAGACTTGTCAGTGCATCAGCCAGCACATGCAAATATGCGGAATGCCTGTTGTAATCCTCATGTTCATGTCCGTGTTTTTCGTGCAGGACAAGGGCGCAAATGATATTCACCACCATTCCGATGGCTGCCACAATCATCGCTTCTACATAACGTATTTCCACCGATGGAGAAAAGAAACGCTCCGCCGCTTCTACTATAATGAACAATGCGAACATGAGCAATAGTACACCGCTTGTATACGCAGATAAAGAAAGTACCTTGCCACTGTCCACGTTATCCGCATGTCTCTTTTCCAAGCGGCGCACCAATACATAAGCTCCCCAACTCAAACCGATTGCCAAAACGTGCGACCCCATATGTATGCCGTCGGCAAGCAAAGCCATTGAGTTGGAAAATAGTCCGAAAAAAATCTCCAAAACCATCGTCGCAGCCGAAAAGAGTACTACAAACGCTGTTTTCTTCTCGCCTTGGGACTTTCCCAATTTTACTGATTCATGTTTATGTTCCATATTTTTAATCATTTAATTCGGACGCAAAATTATGGAACTTCGTCATTTAGGCAGTTACACAAAACATTTCATTTTTGGTACATTTCATTCATTGACTGCCTGAACTCAATCGGTGTCATGCCTGTATTCCGTTTGAAGAAGCGAGAGAAGTAGGACAATTCATTAAAACCCAATTTATAGGCTATTTCAGAAATGTCATAATCAGTCCGTAACAACAAACGCTTTATTTCCAGCATGACACGGTCGTTTATCATATTTAACGCAGATTTTCCCAAATGCTTTCTTGTCAAGACATTCAGATAATTAGAGCTAATACCAAGTTGTGCGGCATAACTTTGGACTTGACGTTCTCTCATAAAATTCTTGTCAATCATATCCTTGTATTTATTGAGCAACTCTGGTATGGTAGAAACATTGGATGTAGGCAAACTTATTCTTTTCAATTCCAACAACAGCGTGTTTACTTCCGATTGGATTATAGCGCATGAATTAGGCAACCCACTGATGGACTCTGCATATATCTGATTGAACAATATGGCAATCCTTTCTTTTTCTTCTCGGTCAATATCTTTAAATACAGCCATACCCTTTTGTGTTGTCGCCAAATAAGGTGTCATAAAATCTTCAGTAAATTGTAACGCTGAATACTTCATTCGGTCTTCTTCGTGAAGAAAATGAACTTGCTCAGGTCTTATGAAGAAAATTCTGTCGGGTTTTATTTCATACTCTTCAAAGTCAATTATATGCTTTCCGCTTCCTTCATGCATCCAATAGATGGCATAGAAAAAATGGCGGTGCAAGAATGACACTTCAACATGCCTGTCATTCACGACCTCACATTCTATTTTAAAATCGTTTTCCTTGATAGAAGTATGCCCTATTTGCAAACTACCGACTTCATTCATATAGTTTTTTATGCAAAGGTACATTCCGAATCTCTTTTTCCGCCATGTAAGAGGGCGTTTTTTCATTTTAATTTATACTTTTGCATCCGTAAGAGTTACCAAACAAGCAAAGCGATGCAGACCACGGCAATTAGGACGGTTGCCAACTCATTACCCGAAAACAAGGTAATTCTTCTAACTCTTTTGATTTCAAGTAGGTATATTCCTTATACAGATTTACGGAAAATCTCTGGAATACCCCTGCAAAACAAAGAATGGCTCAATAACAACCCTATAGAAAAAACATTCACACATAGTGCCATACGCACCGGTTACCAATAACCGACAGCACGCATCATTTTCCCTTCAGTATCTTCATAGCTATATCCATATACCGTGTGATGTCGGTCGTAATCTCACGATTATATACATCGCAACGCTTACGGCCCAGGCGCACGACGATAGCATCCAAATCGGGAATAGCGATGATATATTGCCCCAGCATACCGCGCATGTAAGGGCAACGCATACCATGATAATCCATCACCCACGTCTGGAAACCATAATAGTTAAGTGAATCCTTTCCCCACTGGTTTTTCAGGTACGAAGCAGGACGCATCAGTTCGTCCATATAGGCTTCGGAAACCAGTTGACGGCCGTGCCAATTACCACGATGCAACAAGAGGCTTCCAAAACGAGCTACATCGCGGGCCGTGGTATGGAAGCAACAGAAGGCTTTTTCGTCACCGTCTTTTTTGTCCAGCAACCAATAGGCATCCCGTTCGGCCTGCATCGGACGCCAGAGCTTCTCTTCGGCATAATCGCTTAATGTTTGCCCGGTGGCTGCCTCGATGACAAAAGCTAACAGTTGAGTCTCACCACTACGGTAAGAATATTGCACGCCGGGACGGTCAACTACCTCCAAGCCCGTCACCAGATCATAAAGATCGTTACCATAATAACCGTGCGTTGTGACAGAAAAGAGTGAAGCATACGCCTCATCCCACGCCATGCCGCCACTCATGGTCAGCAAATGGCGCAGGGTGACGTCAGCCTGCATTCCTTTTGTATAGGCAGGTATGTAGCGCGATACGGGGTCATCCAGACTATGAATCTTTCCTTCGTCGAGGGCAACTCCCGCCAGTAGTCCCACGATGGTCTTTGTAGCAGAATAGATATTTGAGGTCAGTGTATCGTTCCACCCGTCACGGTAACTTTCGAAGACGATGCTGTCACTACGGATGACGAGGAAGGACACGGTGCGCAGGCTGTCCAAATAGTGCGCATCCTTCTCCGTCAGTTGGTAACGGTTATAATCAGCAGAAAGGGGCCAGTGCCACACGTCATCGGGATTATGGTGTACCGTGTGCCGGTGAAAGTTTTCCAGGTCATCGATGACGGGCATCCAGTGAATGAGCGCCTGACGGGCGTAGTAGGGCAACGAAGCATACACCACGCCTATTACCACTGCCAGAGCGATGAGCAGGCGAAGAATAGTTTTCTTTTTTGTTTTCATAGGATCTTAAGTCGTTTCATCACAGAAAATATGGAATTTGTGACTCAGATAAATAATTCTGTGAAAGTTCATGTACACTGCAGCATTTACAAAAATACATTTTTCTTCTATCCATTGTACAAAAACCGTAATAAGATACACCATATAGGATATATATACCTTCATTTCTATAGAAACCATTTTATTCGTACCTTTGCCCCACAATAAAAACGAACTCAATATTTACCATGATACATTCCTTCCACACCCCGACTGATGGCATCGCCTTGCCGAAAGCCTTCACCTTTCCTTTCCACTACACCCCTCACCCGCTCACCCGACTGGCGGCCGACGAGGTGCGTCAGTATCTGCTCACACGGGATGACTGGCAGGAGGAACTTCGTCAGGGAAAAATGTTCGGGGTACTGGTAATAAAGGATATCGAAGGAAAACTGGGGTACCTGGCCGCTTTTTCGGGTAACCTGGCCGGAAGCAACCACCATGCGTTTTTCGTTCCGCCGGTGTACGACCTCCTGCAACCCGACGGATTTTTCCGCATTGAGGAAGCGGAGATTTCCGGCATCAACCACCGGATTGCCGCCATGGAAGCCAGCGAAGCATACTGCTTGGCTCGGGAGGAATGGAAGAAGGCGGAAGAAGAGGCACAAGCCACGCTGGCTTCTGAAAAACAGAAACTGAAAGAAGCGAAAACCCTCCGTGAACAACGTCGGAAGGAAGGCGTTTCACCCGAAGAAGCGGAAGCAATGTCGCGCGAAAGCCAGTTTCAAAAAGCGGAGTTCAAACGGTTGGAACGGAGATTGAAAGAGAAGGTACAAGCGGCCGGAGAGGCTTTTCAAGCACTCGAGCAGGAGATTCAGACCTTGCGCCACGAACGGAAAACTCGTTCGGCGGCTCTCCAGTTGCGTCTGTTCGCCCAGTTCCGCATGCTCAACGCACGAGGGGAAGTAAAAGATTTATGCGAGATTTTCCGCTCTACTCCGCAAAAGACACCGCCGGCCGGTGCAGGAGAATGCGCACTCCCTAAATTGCTTCAGTATGCTTACCAGCATCAGCTCCAGCCATTGGCTATGGGTGAATTCTGGTGGGGCATGTCACCCAAAGATGAAATTCGCCGCGAAGGACATTTCTATCCGTCGTGCAAAGGGAAATGTGAACCGATTCTGAAACACATGCTCGTGGGACTGGACGTGGAACCGAACCCGCTGGAGGAGGATGTACATCGTCAGACGGCACTGGAGATTCTCTACGAGGACGAATGGCTGGTGGTAGTACACAAACCGGCAGGCATGCTCTCCGTACCAGGCAAGAACGACCTTGATTCCATTCTCCAGCGCTTGCACAACCTTTACCCCAAGGCCACCGGTCCGCTTATCGTGCACCGGCTGGACATGGCTACTTCCGGCCTACTGCTCGCGGCCAAAACGAAGGAGGTACACAAGAAACTTCAGGCACTTTTCGAAACGCGTCTTATCCAAAAGCGTTATACGGCCCTGTTGGAAGGAGAACTGGAAACTGACGAGGGTATCATCGACCTGCCCATCTGTCCGAACCCGATGGATCGTCCGCGCCAGATGGTGAGCCGGGAGTATGGCAAACGGGCGGTCACTTCCTACCGGGTACTGGAACGCAAGAACGGAAAAACACGGATCACATTCTATCCGCATACGGGACGTACCCATCAGCTCCGTGTACATGCCGCCCATCCGGAGGGATTGAACCATCCGATTGTAGGCGACGACCTCTACGGTCAGCCGTCCGACCGTCAGTATCTGCATGCCGCCGCACTGGAGTTCGTACATCCGGTGACAGGGGAAAAACTACACATCGTAAAAGAAGCTGATTTTTAATAAGTTACAAATTCCCTCTTATCTATCAAAAAAACGCCTTTGCGTTTAAAAGAAAACACAAGTACGTTTAAGGTAAAACGCACTTGCGTTTCATATCAAATGTACTTGCGTTTGAACCGAAACGCACTTGCGTTTTTCTGGCTGACAAAAAGCGATACATAACTGACAGATTTTCAGTGTAAAAGCATCACAAAATGACAATTCGTCAGGTTTTTATCCTTTACAAGCTGTGGCAAAGAATTTGAATTAAACTAAGCGTCGCAAGCAAGCCTGCAAACATACAGGACGGACTGCGACAAACGAAATGAAAATAATAAGAAACCACAACTAATAACGAGAAAGGAGACCATTTATGAACTTTAACAACTTTACAATCAAATCGCAAGAGGCAGTGCAGGAAGCGGTAAATCTGGTACAGAGCCGTGGACAGCAGGCCATCGAGCCGGAACATTTGATGGCAGGTTTGCTGAAGGTGGGCGAAAATGTAACGAACTTCATTTTCCAAAAACTCGGCATAAACGGCCAGCAGATAGAAACCGTACTCGACAGACAAATTGCCTCACTGCCGAAAGTTTCAGGTGGGGAAGCTTACCTGAGCCGAAGCGCCAACGAGGTGTTGCAGAAAGCCGTGGAAGTATCTAAGGAACTGGGTGATGAATATGTGTCACTGGAAGCCTTGTTGCTGGCACTGCTGAACGTGAAAAGTACGGTGGCCACCATCCTGAAAGATGCGGGCCTTACCGACAAGGAACTGCGGGCTGCCATTCAGGAACTGCGTCAGGGACAGAAAGTCACCTCACAGTCGAGTGAAGATACCTATCAGTCATTAAACAAATATGCCATCAACCTGATTGAAGCTGCACGAAGCGGAAAACTTGACCCGGTTATCGGCCGTGACGAGGAAATCCGAAGAGTATTGCAGATTTTGAGTCGACGTACGAAGAACAATCCGATTCTGATTGGTGAACCGGGTACGGGTAAGACGGCTATCGTAGAGGGACTGGCACAACGAATCCTGCGTGGAGATGTGCCGGAAAACTTGAAGAACAAGCAGCTGTTCTCATTGGATATGGGTGCGCTGGTTGCAGGTGCCAAATACAAAGGTGAATTTGAGGAACGTCTGAAATCGGTTATCAACGAAGTGACGAAGTCCGACGGAAACATCATCCTCTTTATCGATGAAATCCACACGCTGGTGGGTGCCGGAAAAGGGGAAGGTGCCATGGATGCCGCCAACATTCTGAAACCGGCCCTGGCCCGTGGCGAACTGCGGAGCATTGGTGCCACTACCCTCGATGAATACCAGAAGTATTTCGAAAAGGATAAGGCATTGGAACGTCGTTTCCAGACAGTCATGGTAGACGAACCGGATACAGCCAGCTCTATCTCCATCTTGCGTGGATTGAAGGAGCGTTACGAGAACCACCATCAGGTGCGTATCAAAGACGAAGCCATCATCGCGGCAGTGGAACTGAGCAACCGTTACATTTCCGACCGTTTCTTGCCGGATAAGGCCATCGACCTGATGGATGAAGCGGCAGCCAAACTGCGTATGGAGCGCGATTCGCTTCCGGAAGAACTGGATGAAATCGAACGTCGGTTGAAGCAGCTCGAAATTGAACGTGAGGCTATCAAGCGTGAAAAGGACGAAGCTAAACTGGCTCAACTGAACAAGGAGATTGCAGAACTGAAGGAACAGGAGACTTCTTACAAAGCTAAATGGCAGAGTGAGAAGGAACTGGTGAACAAGATTCAGCAGAACAAGAAGGAAATCGAACAACTGAAGTTCGAAGCCGACAAGGCAGAGCGTGAAGGTGATTACGGACGTGTGGCTGAAATCCGCTACGGAAAGCTTCAGGCACTGGAGAACGAAATCAAATCTATCCAGGAAGATCTGAAGAAGAAGCAGGGCGACAGTGCCTTAATCAAGGAAGAGGTAACGGCTGAAGACATCGCCGACGTAGTTTCCCGCTGGACGGGCATACCGGTAAGCAAGATGCTGCAAAGCGAAAGAGAGAAGCTGCTTCACCTGGAAGATGAGCTGCACAAGCGGGTTATCGGACAGGACGAAGCCATCGAAGCCGTGGCTGATGCCGTACGCCGTAGCCGTGCCGGACTGCAAGACCCGAAACGTCCGATTGGTTCATTCATCTTCCTGGGTACGACGGGTGTGGGTAAGACCGAGTTGGCCAAGGCACTGGCAGAATACCTGTTCGATGATGAATCGCTGATGACGCGTATCGACATGAGTGAGTATCAGGAAAAGCATACCGTGTCACGTTTGATTGGTGCGCCTCCGGGATACGTAGGTTACGATGAAGGTGGTCAGCTTACTGAAGCCGTACGCCGGAAACCGTACTCTGTCGTACTGTTCGATGAAATCGAGAAGGCTCATCCGGATGTGTTCAACATCTTGTTGCAGGTATTGGACGACGGACGTCTGACCGACAACAAGGGACGTACGGTGAACTTCAAGAACACCATCA
>ERZ838839.1554-NODE-1554-length-21289-cov-21.401997_pt1 | contig 21289 bp, 19 predicted proteins | sample MGYA00519909_ERZ838839 | MGnify/ENA primary metagenome ERZ838839 (study PRJEB31850, sample SAMEA3708843) | human gut metagenome | biome: human gut; feature: human-associated habitat; material: faeces | place: China | collected 2014 ... | reverse complement strand
CGTATGGCAATCCGTTTCATCGTTGAGGTTGCTTGGCAGGCTCACTTTGTAACAAATATGTTCATCAAACCTACAGCAGAAGAATTAGAGAACTTCGAGCCGGATTTCGTTGTTTACAATGCTTCTAAGGCAAAAGTTGAGAACTACAAAGAGTTAGGATTAAACTCTGAGACAGCAGTTATGTTCAACATCACAAGCCGTGAGCAGGTTATCGTTAACACATGGTACGGCGGAGAGATGAAGAAAGGTATGTTCTCTATGATGAACTACTTCTTACCATTAAAAGGTATGGCTTCTATGCACTGCTCAGCTAACACAGACTTAAATGGTGAGAACACAGCTATCTTCTTCGGACTTTCCGGAACAGGTAAAACTACACTTTCCACAGATCCAAAACGTCTCCTGATCGGTGATGACGAGCACGGCTGGGATGACAATGGTGTATTCAACTTCGAGGGTGGATGCTACGCAAAAGTTATCAACCTTGATAAAGATTCCGAACCAGATATCTACAATGCAATCAAACGTGACGCACTCTTAGAGAACGTTACATTAGATGAGAATGGTAAGATTGATTTCGCTGATAAGAGCGTAACAGAGAACACACGTGTGTCTTACCCGATCAACCATATTCAGAATATTGTACGTCCAATCTCTTCTGCACCAGCTGCTAAGAATGTAATCTTCTTATCTGCAGATGCATTCGGCGTACTTCCTCCAGTATCTGTTCTTACACCAGAACAGACACAGTACTACTTCTTATCTGGATTCACAGCAAAACTTGCTGGTACAGAGCGTGGTATTACAGAGCCAACACCTACATTCTCTGCATGCTTCGGACAGGCTTTCTTAGAGCTTCATCCAACAAAATATGCAGAAGAACTTGTTAAGAAAATGGAAAAGAGCGGAGCAAAAGCTTACCTCGTAAATACAGGTTGGAACGGAACTGGAAAACGTATCTCCATCAAAGATACACGTGGTATCATCGATGCTATCTTAAACGGAGACATCAAGACAGCTCCTACAAAGACAATCCCATACTTCAACTTTGAAGTTCCTACAGAGCTTCCAGGCGTTGATCCAGCGATCCTTGATCCTCGTGACACTTACGCTGATGCTTCTGAATGGGAAGTAAAAGCAAAAGACTTAGCTGCAAGATTCGTTAAGAACTTCGCTAAATATGAAGGAAACGAAGCTGGTAAAGCATTAGTTGCTGCTGGTCCTCAGGCTTAATGATCTGTTAATATCCATCAATTTGTTTTTTAGCTTAAAAGAAACCGGATGTCACATTGCATCCGGTTTCTTTATTACACATATTTGGAGTTCTATCATGTTAAAGAAGTTTATGAAATACGTCTCTCAAAATATGCTTGGTATGGTAGGTATGTCTGTTTATATTCTAGCAGACACCTACTTTATTTCTGTAGCGGTGGGTGCCGACGGTATCACTGCCTTAAATCTGGTTCTGCCAATTTATAATATTATTTTTGCGATCGGTGCGATGATGGGCGTTGGTTCTGCGATCCGTTTTGTTGTGGAACGCAATAAAAAAAGCCCGGATGCAGATGGATATTTTTTCCATGCGCTTGTGTGGGCTTTTATCATCAGTCTGTTTTTTATTTTTGTCGGTCTGTTTCTTCCGGATAAATTGATCGCACTGTTAGGCGGTGATGCCCAAATCGTTGCCACCGGGAAAAATTATACAAGAATTTTTATGTGCTTTGCTCCCTTTTTTATGTGGAACTATATTTGTAATGCTTTTGTGCGAAATGATGGAAATCCTTCCATTGCGATGTCCGCAACTTTATTCAGCAGTCTGTTCAACATCGTGTTTGACTATATCCTGATGTTTCCACTGGGGCTTTCCATGGAAGGTGCTGCACTTGCAACCGCCTTCTCCCCGATCATCGGCATTGCGATCTGCTGTATCCATTTTCAATCAAAAAAGAGTACGATCCGCCTGAAACCAATCCTGCCTTCTTTCCGCAGACTGCTGTACTGCTGTCAGGTCGGCGTTTCCTCTTTCGTCGGTGAGATTTCTTCCGGGGTTATCACAGTCGTCTTTAATATGCTGATCCTCGGTCTTGCGGGAAACACCGGAGTTGCCGCCTACGGCGTCGTCGCCAACACCTCACTGGTCGCAGTCGCCCTATTTAACGGCATTGCGCAAGGCTCCCAGCCGCTCATCAGTGAAGCTTACAGCAAGGGAAATCACAAGAATGTAACCACCTATCTGAAAATGGCAGTCACGACCACCATCGGCGTTGCTATCCTTCTGGTTGTCTGCATTTACCTTTACGCCCCTGCGATCACCGCTGTATTTAACGGAGAGGGAAATCAGGTGCTTGCCTCCTACGCAGAAAACGGTTTAAGGTTATATTTCATTGGATTTCTCTTTGCCGGAATGAACATTGTCGGAACTGCCATTTTAAGCTCGATAGAATCTGCAAAATATGCATTTTTTGCGTCCATCTCACGCGGATTTGTTGCGATCATCATTTTTGCATTCGTGCTGTCTGCACTGCTTGGATTAAATGGTGTATGGCTCGCTTTTCCTGCTGCGGAGTTTGTGACGATGTTAATTACGTTGTATGGGCTGGTGAAGGCGATACGAAAATGTAACTATTCAGAGCCAAGGCAATTTTCATAATTTGCGAATCATGCTTGCATGAATGAGCATAATTTTGAAAATTTCTTTGGCGAAGTAACCACATGAGCAAAAGGAAAGCATCGAAGATGCGGTTTTGCGAATGGGGTGCTGAATAGTTACATGAGAAAGTTATTATAACGCCTTCTTAATCGCTTCCATTAATTCATCATAAGTCTCATAGGCTGGCAGCTCCGGATTATCCTTTTTGATCTGTTCGGTGCTCTTAAATAAGAATCCGGCTTTACTTGCTTTGATCATTCCAAGATCGTTATGGCTGTCTCCACTTGCGATCGTCTCGAATCCAATCGACTGGAGTGCTTTTACTGTTGAATACTTGGAATTTTCTACTCTCATCCTGTAACCTGTAATCTCGCCATCTTCTGCCACTTCCAGTGAATTGCAGAAAATCGTCGGCCATCCCAGCTTTTTCATAAGTGGTGCTGCAAACTGTGTAAATGTATCACTGATGATGATCACCTGTGTCATGCTGCGCAGTTCATCTAAAAACTCTTTTGCCCCTGGCATCGGATTGATCTTTGCGATCGTTTCCTGAATTTCTTTCAATCCAAGACCATGCTCTTTTAAAATTCCAAGTCTCCATTTCATCAGTTTATCATAATCCGGCTCATCTCTTGTTGTTTTCTTTAACTCCGGGATTCCTGTCTCTTCTGCAAATGCAACCCAGATCTCAGGCACAAGAACACCCTCCAGATCCAGACATACGATATTCATATCCATTTTCTCTGCCTCCTGAAATTATTCTTAAGTTGCATTATACTATATCACATTACATTAAGAAAGTGTTTTCCGCTTATTTTGCAAAAATCCTTTTCTTTCTCCGGTAATACTGTGGAATTGCTCTTTATATGCGTTGTGTTCAGATTGTTCCTGTCACGGTTAAGGTTCCTGTTCCCGGTGTTACGATCCAGTTTCCGGTAGCCGGATCCTGCGTATAGGCTGCAGCAGGCACTGTAATCCTTCCGGCTGTTGTTGCAAATAATCCGGTTGCTTCGTTGTATGTGTAATCTGTTCCGGCCGCAAGTGCTGTTCCATTATAGCTTACCGCTATGTTGGAAAGGATCGGATCAAACGTATCGATGATCTCTGCTGCTGTGGCTGCATCCGCTGCAGTATTTCCGGTGTTCTGAATGAGGAACGTATAGGTCAGCGTTCCATTTTCCGTTACCGGAACCGGGCTGATCGATTTCGTGATATTTAATAGCGGCTCATTATCTGTTACCACTGTCTCTGTCACCTCGATCGGCGTAATGCCTCCGCCTGTGATCGTTGCTGTATTTACAATATTTCCGGTTGCAGCAAGCGGTGCATACGGATTCACTTCTGCTTCATATACGATCACTGCATTGCCGCCTGCCGGTACTGTGATCCCATTTATTACAAGTGGCGGTCCGGCTGTTGCTGCCGGTGCAGGCTGCAATACACCATTGATATAATACTTCGCTGTTCCTTCCATATAATCCAGTGGAACAAGAGATGTTGTATTATAAGGATAAGCTCCCAGATTATCTGTAATGGTAAGTCCTGTATAAGCTAACGTTCCCGCATTTACAATACTGATCACATAGGTGATCGTATCGTTTTGTCTGTAAGTATTCCGCACTGCCTCCTTTGCAGCGGATAAAACTTCCAGAATCTCACCGACTGCTATATTTGAATTGGCAATGGATCTTCCATAACGCAATTGTGCCTGGTTTGTAAAACGTGCCATATATTTTTCCTTTCCTGTTTTTTATTGTCCCTGTTAAGCAATGTGCTATATTCAGGTACACTTTAATATATGACAGTTTTTTTTAATCGTTTCTCTTAACCGTGCTGCTTTCTGTTTTTTATTAAAAGTCAGGTATCAAAAAGTCTATTTCCTGCTTTTTGACACCTAAACCTTATTATTCAAAACTGTATGCGTTATACACTTCCGTAAGCATTTGGACTGCCTCTTCGTCACTCGCATTTACGATATCACTGACGTCCTTCCATTGAAAATGTGCCCTTTGTTCTGCTGCATTTTGTGCATCATAATAGGCTGCCGCATAAGCATAATACTCTTCCTCTGTCAGTTCTGCCCCGGTATAGTCCTTATAGCTGACTGTCGCTGCATAATCCGGACCATCATATGTTTCGTATTCGACTGCCAGTTTTGTTTCTGTTACAACATCATCAACGATTGCAAGCGAACTGACACGGTATACATAACTGCTCGGTGACTCCTTCATGAGATCGTACACGATATAATTATAATATCCTTTTCCATTTATGATATTAGAATATACCATCACATCACTTTCATCCGATACCTGATCCATAAGATCCGGCTGGGATTCATATTCTGAAAAAGTCGTATTCAGTTCTTTTAGTTTTCCATCCTTATCTACATTGTAAAAACTTGTATAAGAAAAAAATCCTGTGCCGCCAGAATGTGAAACCAAAAGTTCCACTTGTCCGTCCATATCCAGATCAGCCAGCGTGAATTTATATTGTTCATCGGCAAAATCAATGTCAGTTGCCCACTTGTCCCTGTTTTGTGCAAATACCTCAATCTGCTTTTGGATGTCCATAGTGGCACCTGATATGCTGTCCAAATACTCTGCATAGTCTGTCCATACACCTTCCATATCAGAAAGCTTTTCTGTCAGATGCTGCTTACCGAGAAATTCTTCAAAAAAAGTATCCCTATAAAAAGGAGTGCCATTTTCTGTTTTCGCTTCGACTTTGTAGCTTTCCAGATTTGGATAATCCAGATACATCATATTGTCCGGATTTTCCTGTAAAAATATAACCGGCATATTCCACGAATCTCCGTCATTACAGTATTGGAGTAGCAGCAAAACATCCTTTTTCCCATCCATATTCACATCTGAAAACTTTACACCACTGATCTGTTTAAATGAATCCGAAGCGTCTGCCTTTATTTCCGGAAACTCATATATAACTTTATCATTCTTCACTAATAAGAATTCTGGATCATTCGAATTCTCTTCAGGTGCAACTGATGTAAATGTTACCATTCCCCAGTCATTCAGCTGAATTTCAAATGTCTGATTCTCAATCACTCTTCCCTTAAAACTTTGTGTATTCTGTCCCGGTGTCTCTGTAACTTCTTCCTGCCCGCCGGGCAGTTCTTTTGTTACTTCTGTTGATGCTTCTTTTTCTTCTTTTACATCCTGCTTACAGCCTGCAAGAACAAATGATAATATTATAAGTCCGAATAGGATGTTCTTTTTCATCTGACTGCCCCACCTTTTATCGTTTCTCGGTATCTATAACGTCATCTGACTTCTCTTCTCTTATTTTATCATACCTAATTCTTCTATGCATCTTTTTCTGCTTTTTCATCGTTATGGATCCTGTCGGCAGGTTCTTTGATTTCTTTATCTGTAAGCTACGTACGGTTTCCCCAAAAACACATTAGCCTGCGGTACTGTATGATAATATTCTTTTTGTATCTGATGCGAAAACCTACACACATTCTGCGTAGTATGATAAACTATCACCATAAAAAACCATTCGGTGAAGCATACGCTCCGCCTTGGATGGTATACAAATTTTAATGAGGGGGCATCCATGCAAAAAGAGAACCGAAAATATTATGAAGCCTATGAAGATCGATATAAAACCGCTCATGAAAAGGGTGTCAGTTGGACACAGATGAAAAATACTCCAATTGTTATGGATATTATTAAGAGATATCACCTTCATCCCGAGCAGTCGTTACTGGAAATCGGGTGTGGTGAAGGCAGAGACTCCGCCACCGTTTTAGAAAATGGCTTTCACCTTATAGCAACCGATATATCGCCTGAAGCAATAAACTATTGCAAGAAAAAAATGCCTGATTTTGAATCAAAATTCATGGTTTTGGATTGTTTATCAAGTGATTTGGATGAGAAATTTGATTTCATTTATTCGGTTGCAGTTGTTCATATGTTAGTTTTAGATGAAGACAGAAACGGGTTTTATCAATTCATACATCGTCATTTGAAATCAGATGGAATTGCACTTATTTGTTCAATGGGAGACGGAAATTATGAAATGCAAAGTGATATAAGCAACGCTTTTGAGCTTCAGGAAAGAGAACATGAAACCGGAAAAATGATGGTTGCTGGAACTTCTTGCAGGATGGTTTCATTCAGTACTTTTGAGAATGAGTTGCTGCGAAATGGGCTGAAAATCATTGAAAAAGGCATCACAAGTGCGATGCCAAATTTCAATAGTTTGATGTATGCTGTAGTTCAGTAGAGAGCCAAGTAAAAAGCATTGTGCTGTCAATTTATTTCAATGTCAATGTTTTTACTCTCCAAGTAGAGAGCCAAGTAAAAAGCATTGTGCTGTCAATAGGGCAAATTTAATCTTTCCGATTCACGATCTTGTAGTATTCTCTCGAAGTGATCTTGTATACAATCGTATAGATCACAAGGAAGATCATGCTCACGATTGCGATCGCCATGTTAAAGGTAAAGGTATCCACGATCAGTATCATCCGTAAAAACAGTCTAACCACGCTGCTTGCCACGATCATATGCATAATCGCTGCTGCGACCGGAAGGTAAAATAATAACATAACCTGCGTCCGGATGGATTCTTTTGCTTCTTTTTCAGTCAGACCGACATTGGAAAGGATCTGGAATCGCTTCTGGTCTTCGTACCCTTCCGACATCTGTTTGTAGTAAATGATCATAACCGTTGCCATGAGAAAGAGTGCTGCCAGAAACATTCCTACAAAAAAGATTCCACCATAGATACTATAAAAAGCGCTCATCTCCTCTGATTTAAAACGAATTGCTTCACGGTTTAATCCCCCCAGTTCCATCAAAGCTCTGACCGTTTCCATCTGTTCTTCTGGCAAAGCTTTTTCTAACTGGTATCCGATGAAGACTTCATACTCATCCGGATTCACTCTCTGTCCGGCTTCCGCCATCAGAGCACAGATCTGCTCATCATCCGGAAAGACAAGAATTTCACGTTCGAAAATTGACATGGTCGAATCAATGATATAGCGGATTGCAGAATACTCTGCCTCTCCTGCTACTGTATACTCTTTTCCCATAAAATTCAGGTTATCACCTTTTTTCCATTCTTTTCCTGAACTGTAGATGAGTATTTCGTCATCCTTAAGTGTCAGATTCATATCGGCATATTCGTTATAATCAGCAGCAGACAACAGATACGTAACGATATCGGAGGCTATGTCACTGTCGAATGTATCCGGGTCTGCAATCTTTTGTTTTCCATCTTTTTCCGTGACCATGATATTCCGGTACTGTCTATAAATCTGGTCGGTAGTCACAATCCCATCCTGCTGCAACACTTTATTCATAGTAACGAAATCATCCATGCCTTTTCCTGCCTCTGACACAGTTTCTGCCACTTTAATATCTGTCGGATATCTGTCATCTATATTTTTTCCGATGAGCATCATCAGTGAAAAGCCACAGGTCAGCAACAGGATCACACCTGTAGAAAGTACACAAATGGACGCCAGTCCTGCTGCATTATGTTTCATCCGGAACATCAGATTCGATACACTGATAAAATTCTTTGTTTTATAGTAAAACTTCGGATTCTTTTTCATGCACTTCAGGATAAAAATACTTCCGGCTGTAAAAAGACAATAGGTTGCGATCACAACAAGCAGAATGCTGACAAATAATATGTTGACCGCACCCCCGATTGACTTAGCAGACAGTGCCAGCTTATATCCCGCAGTCAGTGTTATAATTCCAAGAATAAATATAGGAACTTTCACTTTCGGTTCTTTTTCCCCTGTTCTGTCACTCTGCAGCAGTGCGATCGGTTTTCCAACCCGGATGGAAGCCACATTATAAATCAGACTGACTGCAAAAAGGATAACAAATAAAACCAATGTACTTTTCAGTGCTTCCACTGAGAAAAACAGTCCGTTTACCGGTGGCTGATTGATAATCTTATAGAGAATGAGAAGCATTAATTTGTTCAGAAAAGTTCCCATCATAATTCCTGTAATAATGCTGGTCAAAGCATGAATCAGGCTCTCCGCAGCTAAAATATAGGTAATATTCTTTTTGGACATTCCAAGAACTCCATAAAGCCCCATCTCCTTTTTTCTCGCCCTTATCATAAACTGATTTGTATAAAAAAGAAAAACTGCCGCAAAGACTGCTACGATCTGACCGCTGATTTCCAGTAAAATCGAGATAATCTGTGCACCATAAAACGCTTCCACTCCATCTTTATAAATGTATGGACAATGCGCAAGTGACTGCAAAATATAATAAATCATGACAGTCATCGTTCCTGCAAGCAGATATGGGATCAGTGTCTTTTTATTTTTCTGCATTCCACTGAACACAAATTTTGTCAGAAGCTTATGATTCACTGTCCTCTCCTCCTCTCATCAGAACGGTCACTGCGTCACAGATCTTATCTAACAGTGCACTTCTTGTCATATCACCGCGGTAAATCTGATGGAATACTTCACCATCCTTAATGAACATGACACGGTCGGCATAGCTTGCCGCCACATTGCTGTGTGTTACCATGAGAATCGTCTGGCCTGTCTGATTAATCTCACGAAGCTGTTTTAAAAGATTCGTAGCTGCCTTGGAATCGAGTGCCCCGGTAGGTTCATCTGCCAGAAGGATTCTCGGATTTGTGATCAAAGCTCTTGCGATCGCAGTTCTCTGTTTCTGCCCGCCGGACACTTCATAAGGATATTTTTTCAAAAGCTCCACAATTCCAAGCTGTCTGGCAGCCTTTTCCACTTTTGCATCCATCTTCTTATAATCCTCTCCTGCCAGCACCAGCGGCAGTTTGATATTATCTTCGATGGAAAAATTATCCAAGAGATTAAAATCCTGAAAAATGAATCCCAGGTTACTTCTTCTGAAAATCGCACGCTCATTGTCTTTTAATGTTGTGAAATCTTTTCCATCCACTAACACTTTTCCGGCGGTCGGTGTATCAAGGCTTGCAAGGATATTTAAGAGCGTTGTCTTCCCGCTTCCTGATTCTCCCATGATCGCTACAAATTCTCCCGGCTCCACACTGAAATGCACATCTCTTAATGCGGTGACTGCTTCCCCGCCCATACGTGTTTTATATACTTTTTTGATATGATTGACTTCTAAGATTGACATATATTTTCCTCCTTGTTTGTAAGACTATCATAGCAAAAAAGGAAATGTAGTGCCCTTTCTTTGGCTTACATTTCCTTGTCGTAATCTTACATTTTTGTAAGAAAAGTGTTATTTTCCCTGTTCTTCGTAATATCTGTCAGCTATATATTCCGCTGACTCAGCCCATAAACCGTTTTCTGTCTCCTGTAGTGTCTTATATGTCTCCGATTTATAAAAAAGCAATACTGCTTCTTCAAAAGCAATATGAAAATGTTCCTGTAGTAATTTCACCACATCTCTAATCTGTATACATATATTCATCGTAATATCTTTTCCATTAAAACTATATATCTTTTCTGGCATAAGAAACCCTCCTAACTAATTTCACATATTGCAATGCCTTTTCTGTATGAAACGATACCTGATTATTTACCTTATTATAGCGAAGTCTTTCCACCGCCTCTTCCGCTGTAAGTATATTCGCCATATATAATTGCACTGTTTCCATGGTATTGTCATCCGCCACTGGTCCAATTACAACATCATAATCATGCTGCAAACCGCCTTTACTTCTATTTTTCTTAATAAATTCTAGCCATTCGTCATTTAACCTGTCAAAACGCTTCACTTTTAGTGCAGGCACTTCCTCAAATAAAAATTCATATACATAATAATCGTTCTGTTTTTCTCGTAATGAAAGCCTGTATGCCCATTCCTTTGACTGTGATTGCAGTATCGTTGTATAAAATCCCTTTCCAAAATCACGTCGGTTATGCGATTTATTGAGATTAATTTTCTCAAATTCAGAACAAGTACCATGATATACTACCAATTCCCTTGAAGCATCTACTATTACGTTTTCTACAAACTCCATAACCTCTTCAAAACTAACTTGATGTAGATACTCATGCTGAATCAGCATCTTTTCAAAAACTTGATTTTTTTGAAATAATTCTACAACTTTATTACCAGAAAGGTTATATTTACCTGCATATGCTTCCATCACTTCAATAGAAAGCATCTCACAATCTGTCTGTGCACTCATTTGAAATCCCCCATTTTTACTTGCTTTCTCCTAGTATAACATACCCTAATATTAAATTTCCATATTGATTCAATTATCATTTTTCAGGATTTTACATGTTCACAAGATCCCTCTGCTGCACTTTCTCCAACTGCAAAGTAAGTATCACCGTCGTTCCTTCTCCCTCTTCCGAAACCACCCGGATTTCATGTCCGAGCTTCTCACACACGCCTTTGCACAGATAAAGTCCAAGACCGCTCGCCTTCTTATCCATCCTGCCATTATATCCGGTAAAACCTTTTTCAAAAATTCTCGGCAGATCTTCCCTCTTAATGCCGATACCGGTGTCCTTCACAAATATCTGCAAACCATTTTCTGTCTCCTCTGCCGAAATTTTCACACTTCCCTGCTTTGTGTATTTTAACGCATTCGACAAAATCTGTTCCAGCACAAAACAAAACCATTTCTCATCCGTGAGCACTGTATAATCCAAATGTTCCAGCTGAATGGAAATATGATTGTAGATAAAAATTGCTGCATATTTTTTTACTACCTGCCGAACTAATTGTTCCAGTGAATTTCGCTCAAGCACAAGATCATTGCTCATCTCTTCAAAGCGGAGATAATTCAATGCCATCTCCACATAACTCTCTATTTTAAATAATTCCTGTCGGCATACTGCCGCATCCTGCTTTTCTCCCTGCAAAAGAAGATTCAAAGCCGCGATCGGTGTCTTGATCTGATGTGCCCACAATGCAAAAAAGTCCTGCTTTTCCTGTAATTCTTCCCATTGTCTGCTCTCTTTTGAATTGCTTTCCTGCTTTTCTTTGCTTTCTTTTTCATATTGCTCTGTTCTCTTCCGGAATCCCCAGTACTGCATACACAAAGTGGTCACCCAGAGTATCAGAAATATGCTTGTTAGATAAAAGACATATTCTGCCGGAAGCTGATATAAATTGGATACTGTAAACATCAGGAGCAGGAAAACAGGAGCTATCAATAATAAGCCTATATTTTCTGACAAAAATTTTCTATGTGAAATTTTTCCTGTTTCTTTTTTCATCTGCATGTTTTTGCTCATTATCTAACTCCTGTATTTTCGCTAAAAGAAAACAAACTCTCTATGATTTTCTTGCTGCCTGCGACGAAAATTTCAACATTATGCTCCAACAAGATATCCAAGTCCCCGCTTTGTTGTGATAAAATCATTCACTCCTGCGGCTTCTAATTTTTTTCGTATCCTTGTGATGTTGACCGTCAGCGTGTTGTCATCCACAAATTCATCATTGCCCCAGAGACGTTCCATGATTTCTTCGCGGCTTACCACTTTTCCCTGTTTTTCCATTAACGTCTTTAAGATCAGAAATTCATTTTTTGTGAGGTCGATCTTCTCTCCACGGACTGCCGCTGAAGTATCATTCAGATTCAATACGACTTCTCCACATTCGATCGAGTGGCTTGCGAGTTCGCTTCCATAGCTTCTTCGAAGTACAGCCTGTAATTTTGCGGTCAGCACCTGTAAGTCAAATGGTTTTGCGATAAAATCGTCGCCGCCCATGTTCATTGCCATCACAATATTCATGTTATCATCCGCAGAAGATAAGAAAACGATCGGTACTTTGGACGTTTTACGGATTTCCGCACACCAGTAAAATCCATTATAATACGGAAGTTTGATATCCATGATAATAATGTCCGGTTGAAAATCTTCCACTTCTTCTGTTATTTTTTCAAAATTGCCGGCACACTGTACCTGCATCTGCCATGTTGTAAGATGTGCCGCCACTGCCCTGGCAATGACAGCATCATCCTCCACAATAAATACTTTATTTGCTGCCATGTCTTAGTTCCCTCGTATTGATTTTAAATAGTTCAAGCGCTCTCTCTTTGATTTTTTCCAAATCCTCATATGTTCCATCAGAAAATTCTTCTTTAATACGCATGGAAGCCATTGCATGACTGTCATTCACTTTGTCTGCATCTGCCATTTTCAGAAATTTCCCTAATAATTCCCAATCACTTGAATAATACAGTTCCACTAATTTTGCCCTGTATTCCAGTTCCGCCGGAGTAATGTCTGGATATTCCTTCAGGTCTTTTGCGTGCTGTGCTTCATGCTTTAAAAGTGAAACGGTAAATTTCTCACTCTCAAAATCATAGGCACTCTCGATGCATTGAATCGTTCCGTCCTCAGATGCCCAGCCGCCAGTTCCGTATTTTCCAAAGGTCAGATAATCCATCCAGCTCCGAAATACAAAACCTTTTAAAATATTTACCGTATACTGCTCTACGCCTTCCGGCAATTCTATCTGATAAGACGTCGGAACCGTATCTTTCCAGATGTATGGTCCAAAATACCCTTGCGTTTTTCCGAAAAGTGCATGGTAGCCTTTCTGTTCAAAAAGTTCCTGCAATCTATCTTCCAGTGCGTCTTTCTCTTTTTCCGATATAGAAAAAGTCTGGCACAGCTTTCTTATCAGTTTGTCTGCGGCAATTTCTTCATCACTATTGCAATAAAACACGTCTCTGAAATATTGCTGATATGCAAGCAGTATCTCATTCAGTATTCCATCCACTTCATATTGCCGATAATGCTCGTTTTCAAATAAGTCAATATATTGTTCTCGTTCTTTCTCATATTCCGGAAGGTCGCACATTATTTCAATGGCTTCCTTCACCTTTCCCTCGATCAGTAACTCGTCTACCTTGGTCATCTGTGCCTCCAGCCAGTATTCTTAAATCTTTATTTCTATCCTTGTTTTATCCAGCTCCACTCAAAACTGTCAAGTCCGGCTTTTCCCTGCGCAAGCTGATTCAGTTCATGCAGACAGATTTCCGTCGCCCTGTCAATAAATTCCCGGATCATCTCTCTGGTCAGAAAAAAGCTGCTTTTTTCTTCCATTGGGTGAAATTGTTCACGTACTTCCCTTACCAGTTCCTGCTCACGAAAATCTGCTAATTCCATAATCGGCTCACCTGCCAGTGTCTGCGTCCGGAGCATATTCTTATCCAATCCATACTGCTTCGCTACAAACCAATTTGTATTTTCATAATCCTGATGCAGCCTTTCAACATTCTCTGGAATGGATGAGTTAAAGTGATGCTCAGAATATACATATCTTCTATAAAATATGTCCTGAATCAGATGAAGATAATATCCTAGATACAGTTCATCTGTCTTCATTTGTTCCCCGTATTTTTCCCTGTAAAATTCAAGGTCATAGGTCACTCTTGTCTGTTCACAGATCATTTTCTTAAGATGACTGTTTCCACTGACAGCCCCGTCTGGAAGGATCACACCCAGACGCAGCCTGTCCAAATTATTAAATTCTGTTTTAACTATTATGCATCGTATGATTGCAAGATGAATCATGCTGGACGCCATAAAATTTTCTCCCGCCTTCTGATATTCTGTCACATGTTTCTGTAAGCTGTTATATTTTTCGCTTTCTGCTTCCTTCATTTCCTCATAATACGCTTTGTATCTGTAAATGGTACGCTTGCTGACATTGTTGCACTTTGCAATCTCGACCAGATCCGTACCACTCTGGTCTCATATCCGGCAACAAAATCATTATAGATTCCCATCCACTTCGCATTATGCTTCTGTCGTCCGCTTAATTTACGGTTTTTGTAATATTCGAGTTCTTCGTGGAGTGCTGTGTTCTCATTCTTCAGTTCTTCAATTTTCTTTAAAGCTTCTTATTCTTTTATCTTCCAGTAACCTTTTCTAGCCGAACCCTCACGTTCCACTAAACCTTTGTCTACCAGAGCATTCACTAAAGTTGCCTCTCCAACACCTCAGTATCTCCTCGATATGTTTCGGATTCTTGCTTCCAACAATAACGTGATTCATCTTTTTCAACACAAAATCCAACATGTCACTAAGTGCATATTTCTTAAATCCGTCTCCCATAGCAAATGGCATGCTGGCAACAGTCTCTAATTCCAATGCCTTGCAAGCTTCTATCATCGTCATCTTCACACCATCTATCATCTGAGAGTTCACTGTGTCAGCCCAATCACACATGATATTATATTCAAACAAAATGTATTTAAAATGATTCTTTTCTCCGGACACTTTTCTTGCTATATTCTTTATTCTTTCAATCTCAATATGCCACTTATTTTCGAAAGGTTCTTCTACCATAAATTCAAATGCTATGCCATAATATCTAATCTTTCCTTCAAAACACTTTGTCTCATACCATCTTATAAGCATTTCCATTTTCTCATAGAATTCGTCTTCCGTTAACTTTAATTTTGTTATCTCGGGAATATGAATGTAATAAACATCTATCATTTCAAGACCTAAATTTTCCAATGACTTATTAAGAGCTATTTCATAAAAAGCAGGATTGAGAGTCTGGAATAAACCTTCATATTCTGAAAAATCTTCTATTGATATTCCTTTATTTTCCAGTTTTTCCGACAAGTATTTCATTGGTGGAAGCTTTGCTGAAATATCTCCATATAATAATCCTGCCTTAGATGATATAAATACCTCTTCTCTGGTAATAATGCCATAATTCATTAATTCAGCTAATGCAACTCCTTCATCTCGTTCTGAACACATTCCTCTATAATTTATAGCTCCATCAATAGAGTATATCCCATTTCGAACTGCATACTTTATTGCTTCTACATATTTCAAAGAATCTTCTTTTGAAAAATTACCCAAGTGAGTTCCTAATGCAACAGTTCCCATAGGCTTGTGCGAATACCCTTTTATCATTTCCATTCCTCTTTTCCATATTGATAACGTACATTATAGAAGTAATGCTAATTAATTTGCAGTCTTGTATTATAAAAACATAAATGCTATATTAAAATAAGAAATGGGTTTTTTGTCTGGTAAGCTTTTAGCTGAGAAAGTTACCCATTTCTTTTTTCATGCAGATGCATTTTTCCGTCATTTGCACACCTAATTAACATTGATGCATGAAAAACATTACTGATCCTATGTCAATTATATTTTGGGCACACTTTTTAGTTGCTGCCTACCATAGAATCAATGTAAAAATTTTTTTAAAAAACAGGGCTTCCACCCCACAGAAAATCCGCAAGCGCGCAAGCCCTGTAAAATATACTACATAATACTTCCCATCAACGTGGACATCACGATCATCACCAACGAAAATGTAAAAGAATTTACCGAAATAAGCGTAGCTCTCTGCTCCGATGGAATCATATCATTTAACAGGATGTCTGTGCGCACTTCCAGAAAATCATCTGCAAAAGAACCAACAAAGCCACCAAGAATCATCAGATATGGATTGCCCGAAAACGTCATTCCAAATGCAGACAACACACCGATTCCACTTAAAATAACATACTTTTTGTATTTCCAATTTGGAAAATATCCCACCACTTTGGCGCCGAGTGCAGCTCCAAGTCCCATGACAAAAAGAGCCGGGCCAAGCAGTGCCTCGTTCAATCCCGCCAGTGGCAGCTTTGCCTGCAGGAAAAACAGGACAAGTGTTGACACTGCACCGATCAATGCATTTACGATCATAACACTTCTGGCTTTTCGATTGTTTTTCATGAAATGCCAGCTCTCTGTGACAACGTTTTGAAATCTCTCTGAAATGCGGATGTTCTGAATGTTTTTCTGATCAGTTTCCTCTTCATTCATCCGTTCCTGCTTTTCTTCACTCATCTGCTTTTGTTTATGATCATCTGTCTGTGGATTGGTCGGTTCACCATCAGCACCTGTAAATCCCGATATTTCTCTTAAACTGCATACGATTCCAAGTGCGATCATCCCAAAGAAAATATCAATCGCATATGCTTTTTTATATCCAAGCCACAATGCAACCCCTGCACAAAGTGTTGCTGTAGAACTTGTGATCCGATATAACATCATTTCCGTGGAAGCATATCGGTTATATTTTTTCTCCTGCCTTACCGACTTTAAACTGTCATACGCCAAAGCTTCTATGGTTCCCGATTCCAGATTGTAACTGAGCGCACTGAATGCAATCGCAAATGCCACCGTTCCAAAATTGTCAGATAAAATCATAGCCAGACAAGACAGCACACTGACCAGCTTCGAAAGAGCCAGCGTCCTTTTCCTTCCAAAAACATCTGCCACAACACCTGACGGGATCTCAAAACAACTGCTTGCGATATGGAAAATACTCTCCAGTATTCCAATCTGTAACAGTGAAAATCCTCTGAGTGCAAGAAGCGCCACCCACGATGCTCCCGCAATCCGAAAATAGCTTACCGTAGTAAGTGTATACAATTTATTGATCTGTCTTTTTATATTAAAATTACGCATAAAAAAATCTCCTTTTCAAAATAATATCTTTCCAATATTTTTGAACAGGAGATAGTGTCTTTTCGTATTTACATTCTTAATTTTAGAAACTGTTTACCTGAAAAAGAGCGCACTATCCCTGTAAACAGCTAATTTGTTGCCTTTTTGCAGGTGAAGATTCGTTGTTTTCCAGCGCATAGTCTGCTCTCCTTTCTTAGGATATTTGTTTTCTTCTGATATTTACATCTTCTGTATTATATACATGAATGGATAGACTTGTCAAATTAATATAAACTACAACACAGCAGCAAGTATAGCATAAACAACAATTGTCACTGCCAGGTATATGGAATTACAATTTGCTATATACTTTCCCGTCTTCATCCTTAATAAATGCCTGTATTCCCATCGAACCAGGAATAGACATATATACAATGATTGCTATCTCTAACAATCGATCTGATCTTCCAAGAATATGTATCAACGAAATAGCTGCAATTGCAAATATCAGCTGCATAACAGCTCTTATTATTACAGTTTTCAGGCATGTTCCCAACAATTCTCTATTCAACTGAACTTCATAACCTACTACCAGTAAAATCATTGGTGACATCGCTGCCGTTATCATGTCTTTCATGGTAGTCCAGATCACACCTGCCGGACTTAACATGAAACCATTCATCAGCCCACTGACACTTGCAAGTATTCCCAATATTACCGCAAGAAAAGCAGGTGTCTTAAACGCATTCTGAACAATTTCAATCACACTTACTTTTTTGCCGTCTTCTATCAAAACCAGTACATTACTCATGATGCTGAACGTAAAAAGTAATGCTGCGATATCAATCACTGCAATCACAGACAAATTTTCCACTCCGACAAGACCTGTATAAAGCGAGTATCCAATCATTCCGCCCTCATACCCACAAGCTATAAAAGGCAGGTATTTATCATAGGGTTTCCTAATAAAATGTTTCAGGACAAAACCCAGAATAAACGTGACACAAAGAATCACAAACATCATGCCAATATTAAATATCGTTTCTTTCCCCAGGACAGATGTTGCAAGTCCATGAAAGACTGCAATCGGAAGCTTTATGTTTACAACAATCTTTTTTATCCCATCCACGCAGTCTGCACTGATATAATTGGATTTTCTGCAAATCATCCCTAAAAAAAGCATGAAAAGTACCGGAAGTACTGTTTTTAAAATTTGAATTATCATAGCCCATTCTATTTGCCTCTCTTACAGTAGCATCCATAAATCTCTTCTGTATTCCATTGCCTCTGTACTCCATATCAACCACAACAAATTCCTGACACATGATTTTATTTTCAGGAATCTCCATCCAATCAGTAATAGGTCTTGAAAAGAATAAACCATCCTCACACGCAAAACTTGCTGCAATAAGCTTATCTCTGTTATAAACTCCCAATAAAATATAATCGCCTTTAAGACTCTCTTCTATTGTCTTTTCGTCTGTGGGATAGTAGTACTCTTCGTGAGATAATGTAAGAATTACTTTATTCTGTAAATTCACAATCGGTTTTAAGTCTCTCTTTGGGTTTTTAATTTCAATTTTTTTTATAGATAAATCAATGTATTGATTCATATTTTAAATTCCTCATAATATATAGCCGAATTTTCGGCTTCTTTTGAACTGTCAATTCCAACTTCCACACAGATTAGATTCACACTATAATCCAACACGATAAATCGATCATGAAATAATTGACGAACAGTTTGTCGAATAATCGGATTGACAAATATCATATCATATAGTACCATTGCTCTATAAAGAAATGAGTTTTTGTCGTGTACAGCCTTATGGCTCAATCGGGTTGCTTGTTTCTTTTTTTATATCCAAAATGTCATATAGATATAATTTTTTATCCTCTGAATGTCTAACAATCAATGATGTATGAAATACATTGTATCTCTCTATCTCCCCCACCTCATCATATACCGGCAATGCAAATCGTGAATCATATCGATACCAGCCAAATTTTGCATTTCTCCAATGCTTTGCTTCAGTATTCTCTCGAAAATGTTTCCCCACTGCAATCTCTATCAGCTCCGGAATTCCTTGTGCTGCATTGGCTTTTGCCTTCGCATTCGTTCCCTTTATACTATGTGTATATTTTGAACCACTATATTCATTCGGTAAATCTAATCCAATATACACTATATCCCCTGTAGAGGCTATGGTGTAAAAATCTCCAATATAGTTTTTAAGGTATTCCCTTACATCTTTCCAATTAATAGAACGTTTTCCCTTAAATATAATATCATTAATCACAACTATATTATTGCCATCAATATCTTGAATAACAGATACATTTCTCTTATTTTTTTTCGAGATATTATTTTCATTGATCTGATTGCATATTTCTACTAATTCAAAATATCTTAATAATCTTCTCTTCGTTTCATTATCTGCCATTCTAAATACTTCAACTATCTGTCTTTCATCTAACATATAATCCGTCTGCACAACCTTTTCTTCTTTCTCATCCCCATTGCAAAGTAAATCCACAAGCGACATATCAAGTGCTTTGCATATAGCAACCAATTTGTCTGCCTGTGGATTAATTTTTTTCTTACGCCAGTCGCTGATCGTACTGGTAGCAATACCAGTTCTTCGCGATAATTCAATCTGACTCATATGTAATTCCGTTAATCTGTCAAAGATTTTTTCATATATATTCATGACACAATATCTCCTCACACATTTTGGAGTTTCCGTGTTTTCGGATATTGTATCATAAATATAAAAGTATCTCAATCCTTTTATATGTCAAGCTTACTTCATATCAGGAACAACTGGAAACTGCCGCTATAAGTGTATTTGTTTTGCACCTTGTAGCTTCAATTTTGCGGTCGAAAAATTTGACCGCAAATATTTTTTTGTTTCATGTTTGCGGTACAAAAAATCCACCGCAAAATTCATGCAACCATTTTCATAACACCGTAAAAATGGTCTACTCATTATCCTTTTCTTCCCTCATCTTGTCATAATACGCTTTATACCTATAAATCGTCCTCTCACTGACATTGTTCCGCTTTGCAATTTCTACCATTGTCATGCCGCTCTTATACCCAGCAGCAAAAGGTCATTTTAATATTCCTGACAAAAAATGTGCGTGTTCCGAATCATGAATTTTTTCACGCTTGTAATTATTATTGAACGTTTTTCCTGTGCAAGATCCCAATCTTCCTCGGAAATAATTGCTTCATGAATTCCCTCATAAACATGGAAATCTGATTGCTCCACTACATATGTTTTATTACGGATTCCTGTTCTCTTCTCTGTACGCCTGCGTCCATATGCTATCTTCCCCATATATACCGGATACTCAGCATATCAGATTCATATAGATTGCACAATTGAGCAGTGTTTAATTTTTATTCAAATCAATTAACCAACAGGAAATGTTGCATAATTAATCTGCTGGCTTGGTGGCTTTGATATTTCTCAGGTTGATACACGAGTATATATGTAGCATTTTGTTTTCTTTTTCAATTCATTCACTCCCCTCTATTGTGGTAAAATCAAAGTTGGATTTTTCAACAGCGTGGCAATCACCGGAGCATATTTAGATACTCCATAGTCTTCAACAATACTGGTTATTCTAGCCCCTGCATCCTTTGATGAAGCCCCACATAAGAAAACCCTTTCATCAGAAGTTCCATAATCCAATACGATAAATCGATCATGAAATATACCGCCTGTCTTTTTCATTGACAAATTTACTGTTGGGTACTCCTTGCAGAAATCTATAAATTCTATGTTGTGAAGTTTATTATTTCCAACATTATCACTGAATAAAATAATAGCTACTCCGGCCGGAGAATTCTTAAGGTGTACCAGCGTCCTTAAGCCAATATAATTGTCAACGACATATATTGACGACTTTGCCTGCTTATAAATGGACTCATATACCTCATCTGCACTACTGAATTTTGCGTTAAACATGAGCCACTTGTCATCATCATCTGAAACAAAGCTATTCATCATATCAGCCAACTCAGATTTTGTCACGACATCCTTCAAGCCTTCTGCAACATCTGAAATCTGCTTTTCAAGAGATATCATATCTGAGTTGATTTTGTTAATTTCTATTCTGTTGTTAGCAGTTTCCATGCTTAACTGAAGTATTTCCCGCTTACCTATTAAATCACGATTTTCTAATATGTAATCTTTCATTTTCTTAAAGGTTCTTATTAATGCCTTGCTCTGCTTAAC
>ERZ838839.1549-NODE-1549-length-21346-cov-47.694988_pt1 | contig 21346 bp, 19 predicted proteins | sample MGYA00519909_ERZ838839 | MGnify/ENA primary metagenome ERZ838839 (study PRJEB31850, sample SAMEA3708843) | human gut metagenome | biome: human gut; feature: human-associated habitat; material: faeces | place: China | collected 2014 ... | reverse complement strand
GCGAAGGTCGGTGTTATTATGCTTTAGTGCAATACGTCATTTTTGGACGCTTACAAGAAGATGAGCCAATGTGGTTTCGGACGGGCACGTGTCCGAATAGCCTTTGAAAAGGCTGAAAGTAGTTTTTTCCATAGTTTAGGTTAAAATTAAAACACGCTCAAATGTAGCAGGCAAGTTTGTAGCATGCAAACGTGCGTTGCAACTATGGCAGCAACAAATATAACAAGTATAAACAATGCTTAACAGATATTAGCAGTAAGAACAGTCTCGGACAATAGTGTCCGGGATAACTTAAATAATTTCATTTATGAAACATTGTACTCCTCTCAGCATTGCACTGGGAGCATTTTTCGACGATATCCGTCGGACAACTCTGGTGAATGGCAAGATTCTTTCCATTCACGAAGTAAGCAGAATCACTCGCATGGGCGAAAGCACCTACATGCGTTTAAAAAAAGGGATTCAGACAGTATCTGGAATTTTTACAGAATCTACTATCTGTATGCAAATGCATTGAAAGACGACCCTGAAAAATGGTTGGAATTTCATAAAAAGATAGGCAGGATTTTCCAGAGCGACTATATAAATATTCATTGCAAGAATACATAATCGTGTCGGGGTTGGCAGGGTTGTCACCCTATTTTATAAAACTTTTACGTGTGAGTGTGGAGAGAATGAATTTTATATCTCTCCACACATTTCCATAAAAAGTTTAAGAAAATGCATGTCAACCCCGACAACCCCGACAAGCTAAAAAATTAATCACCTGATTTACAACTACGTTCATTTTCGGTAAAATGTCGGGGTTGTACAGTTTTCCCCTGTTCTCCACACCTCTCCACCATGTGGAAAATCTGAAATATTTACATCATTTCAGGGTGGTGGAAAGGTGGTGGAGAAGTGGTGGAGAGAAATTGGAAATGTTAAAAACATTATTATTTACTCATTCAAACGAATAAAATTCACACTGGTTCTTTATGACAAATACAGCAGAGAATAATAAGAGGATAGCGAAGAATACGTTGCTACTGTATTTCCGGATGATTTTCCTCCTTGTAATCAGTCTATATACAAGTAGAATTGTTCTACAAACTTTAGGTGTAGAAGATTATGGAATATACAATGTAGTAGGTGGTGTCGTTACAATGTTCGCTTTTTTAAATAATGCCATGGGAGGAGCGACACAACGTTTCTTGAATTTCGATTTAGCTCAGAACAATGAACAAACAGTACGAGAAACATTTAATACGGCTCTTATTATTCATTTTATTATTGCATTGCTCGTTATAATATTATCTGAAACTATAGGATTATGGTTCCTCTACGAAAAAATGGTAATACCAAGCGAACGCATGAATGCTGCTTTTTGGGTTTTTCAATGTGCCATTTTTATTATGGCTGTAAACATAATCAGCGTGCCATATAATGCAGCTATTATAGCACATGAAAAAATGGGAGCATTTGCTTATATAAGTATTTTAGAAGCAAGTTTAAAACTTATAATTGTATACTTACTTTACATATCTCCTTTTGATAAGTTAATAATATACTCAATACTTTTACTACTAGTCAGTATTATTATACGATTTGTTTATACAACATATAGTCACAAACATTTTCAAGAAACTCATTTCCTTTTTACTTGGAAGAAAAAAAAACTAAAAGAAATGGGAGCATTTGCTAGCTGGAATTTAATAGGAAATCTTGCATTAATAGGTCTTACTCAAGGTCTGAATATTTTACTTAATATGTTTTTTGGGCCAGTTGTCAATGCGGCAAGAGGAGTGGCTGTTCAAGTACAAGGTGCAATACAACAATTTGCAACAAACTTCCAAACAGCCATTAATCCTCAAATAACTAAAAGCTATGCATCCAACCAAATGGATTATATGTATTCACTTATATGCAAAAGCTCCAAGTTTTCTTTTTTCATGATTTTACTATTATCTCTTCCATTTATTATCATGACAGACTATGTACTAACATTATGGCTTAAAACACCCCCTGAATATACTTCCGCCTTTTTAAAAATTATTCTTATCAACGCAATGATAGACTGTTTATCAAATCCATTAAACAATGCAATCAATGCAACGGGAAAAATACGTTCGTTTCAATTGACTAATGGAGTTCTCATGCTTTTGGTTGTTCCTTTTGCATACATTGCATTACGATTCGGAACTCCTCCAACTATTGTTTTCACTATCCAATTAGGAATGACTGCCTTTTCACACTTTTTTAAAATTTTCTTTACACAAGACAGAATAGGATTAAAATTTTCCTATTACGCCCAAAAGGTATATCTTCCAGTCTTAATGATAAGTATCACTGCTCCTATAGTCCCCTATTTTTTATATAAATCTATCGAACAAAATTTTATCGGATTTATAATAACCGGATTCACTTGCCTTTTTTGCGTCGTAATATCCATCTATTTATTAGGATTAGAAAAACATGAACGCACAGTCATAAATTCAAAGATTAAAGCAATTATAAATAAAATCAGAAAATGAAAACAAAAACAGCTACCATTACTTTTCAGGCATCACACAACTGTGGTTCTCTTTTACAAGCTTATGCACTTCAACAAACCATTTTAGAAATGGGATATGATAATGAAATCATTAACTTCTCCAATGATGGTTCAAGAGATATGTATAACATATTGCCTCCTATTCATCCATTCCAAAGAGGCATAAGAGGCAGACTAAGCTATTGGTTTAAATCCATACCTTACTATAATATTCTAAAAAGGCAATATAATGATTATGAAACATTCATAAACAAATATCTTAAACTATCCCCTAAACAATATAAATCAAACCAAGAATTACAAAAAGAAAACTTTAACTACACGCATTATATTACAGGTAGTGATCAGGTTTGGAACACTTGTTGTCACGATGCAGATACTGCATATTATTTGGATTTTGTAAAACAAGGAAAAAAAATAGCATATGCTGTTTCTACTGGAGCTACTCAAATAGCAGAAAAAGTACAGAATGTTGACTTTTATAAAAGACTTGTTCAAGAAATGGATTTTCTTTCTGTTCGTGAGCAGAATGCTGTGACTCAGTTTGAAAAACTAACAGGACGCAATGATATAGAATTATTAATTGATCCAACCCTGCTATTTACACAAAAAGATTGGGAAAAACACTTCGACTTATCCCAACCTATCATTAAAGGGAAGTATATTTTTTATTATGCTTTTCATTACGATAAATCTGTAAATAATACAGTAATGGAAATTGCTAAACGCCTAAATATACCTGTATACATTATGGAAGCTAAAGCATGGGGACCACGAGGCTGTCATAAAGAAGGAATGAATCTATGTCCATCAGCAGGACCGGAAACATTCCTCAATCTTATGAAATATGCTACACTTTCTCTTACAACATCTTTTCATGGAACTGTATTTTCTGTAATTTTCAAAAAAGACTTTTGGTTTATAGACAGTGATATGCACAATCCGATGGATGATAGAGCTGCAACATTAGTTAATCAGTTAGGATTACCTGAACGTCTGATTTTAGGAAAAGATCTATTAAAAAGAGACTTCACACAAAAACCCAATTATCAAAATACAGATGAAAGAATAGCCCAGCTACAAGCTCAAGCCAAACTATTTTTAACAAAAGCACTGTCATGAAACAGCATGCCATCTTAATAGAAACCCACACCAATGTTGATTTATTGGTGAGGGTTCTCAACAAAATGCAATCTGAGAACCATTATTTCTTCATTCATGTAGATAAAAAAACAAAAAACTATAATGAGTTTCTCGCTTTAAAATCCGATCATGTTATTTTTACCTCAAAACGTTTCGATGTGAAATGGGGATCTGTAGAACAGATTTATCTAACTATAGAACTCCTTAATACAGCTAAAAAATTTCCTGTTAATTTTGATTATTATCATCTGATTTCCGGACAAGACTATCCCATTAAAAGCAATCTAGCATTTGATTACTTTTTTGATAATACAGAGCAATCTTTCATGGAGTTAGATTGGAATAATCCAATTCTGCCTCGATTAATGTATTACCATTTTAATGGATTATTCAATGTTAAGAAACGAGGTATAGGAGAAAAGTTAGAAAGACATGGTATAAATCTTCAAAAAGATATATCAAAATACATATTATTACGAAAACCATTAAAACAAAAACTTTACAAAGGAAGTAATTGGTGGAGTTTACATAACAAACTTGTTGACTATATTCTTCAATATATAAATTCCAATCCTAACTATCTTAAACGATTTCATTTTACAAGCTGCTGTGATGAAGTTTTCTTTCATACAATAGCTTTTAATAGTCCTTTAAAAGAAACAATCGAACTGACTGATTTACGATATTATGACTGGAAACAAACATATCCAAACGAAACATTACCAAGAACTTTAACAGAAAAAGATTACGGTGCCATAATAAACTCCAAATCATTTTTTTGTAGAAAAGTAGACCTGAAACATTCCCTCCTATTGCTCAACTTAATAGATTCCCAACAATGAAATATATAGTATTTGCATTTTTATTTTTTTGTTGTTACAAAATATTTAAAGAAAGAGGTATAAATAAGTTTATTTGGTTCATAACAGGTATGTTAATGATAAATTCATCTTATTCACCTATTATTCATTCAAATAGTCATTACACATTAGCAATAGCGTATTTACTATCATTATTCATAGATCCATCATTTAAAATATCTTTTAAAAAATATCCCATTAAAGAACTAACAATTCTTATTTTAATTACTCATATATTGATTGGTATTTTTTGTGAATGGCAATCCGTATATCAATCACTTTATCGATCAATATTAGAATACTCTATAACATTCTTAATGTTATTTACCGGATATCATGCTATAAATACAAATAAAGATTATGATCTACTCATAAAAAAAATGAAGCCCATACTACTAATTACTGCTATATATGGCTTAATTTGTTTCCTTTTAAAAGATAATCCTTACAATAAACTTGTAGGAATATCAGACGTTGGCATCAATTACGATTTTTTCGAGACTAATAGAGGATATAGAATTGCAGGATTTAGTAATACAAGTAATCCTCATGCCCATTTACTTACAGTTTTATCATTCATTATTATCAATAGAGAAAGAAATAAATTTACTTATACACTCGTAATCTTATCCTTACTTAATTTACTACTATCAGATTCAAGAGCTCCACTTGCCGATTTAATTATACTTGTTAGCAGCTATTTTCTATTAACAAAAGGTCTGTCACAAAAAATTAAAATAATATGTACAGGAGGAATAATACTTCTTCTATTAATGCAAATTCCCTTTATATCTACTTTTACAGACAGTCTAGTAATGAAAATCACTGATACTTTCGCAGCAGAAGGAGAAACAGAAGTTACAGGAAGTTCTATTGCTCTAAGATTAACTCAAATGGAATCTGCATGGCAATATTTTATTCAAAAACCATTTTTGGGACATGGATTCGGGTTTTATCCAGAAAAAATATTTATAGCAAACACTGATAACAATGGGCTATGGGGGATGGAAAGTTACTTATTATGGCTATTAGTAGAACAAGGTATTTTCATGATTATATTGGCTTTTCTTTTTTATTCCAAAATTCTTTCCTGCATCATTAAATATAATCATATCAGTTACTACAAAGTACCTTTAACTCTTGCTATTGTTTTAATTTTTCATATCCTTTTAAATCGACCTACAGATGTATATGAATATTTCCTACCATTTATTGGTATAGGCATAAAATTATTACAAATAAATAAACAAGGAAATAAATGTATTCCTCAATTAAATACACTGTAATATATATCAAGCTATGATTTCAATTATTGTACCTGTTTATAATGTAGAAAATCAACTAGAAGATTGCATAAACAGCATTCTAAGCCAAACTTATACAGCATGGGAGCTTATCTTAATAAATGATGGCAGTAAAGATAATTCTGGAAAAATATGCGACCAATACGCACAAAAAGATTCACGTATCCGAGTTATACATCAAACTAACCACGGAGTATCCTATACTCGGAAAGTTGGATTTGAAGTCTCTACTGGAGAATGGATTTGTTTTATAGACTCAGATGATACAGTGGAAAAAGATTACATTCAAACAATGATGAATAATAATAATGGAGTGAATATTGTCCATTTACATATGCCTGTAAATAAAGATATCACTCCAGATGAATATTTATCACTACTATTAAAAAATAATACCTACAATGGACCTGTATATAAATTATTTCATCGAAGTCTCATCTCATCTGAATGTTTTTCTTTTCCTACCTATATTACTCATGGAGAAGATACATTAATGAATATCTCCATAGCTCTTAAAAATAAAAAAAACGTAAGATGTGTAAATTATAAAGGCTATCACTATTATATGTTAAGTACAGGATTAGCTTCATCGCACAAAAGCAGTATGAATTATGAAGAAAAGTATTACCAAATACTAGAAGCCTTATTTACACCTCTTCAAAAAGAAAAATACTTAAAAGATCTAGTAACCAAAAGATATTGGCGTCTTTATGAGTTAGTTGATTATCGTCATCAAAAAATTGACAGACAATCATCTTTTTGGACACACCTTTTAAATGATACTAAAAGAGCTAATTTAAAATTAGAGCCTTACCAATGGTGTATTTATTATCTAAAAAATGATATTCTACTTAAATATGCCTTTAAAATAATCAGAAAACTAAAACTCATAAAAAAAGACAATATCAAACTATGAAAAAAATACTTATTGCCATTTATAACTTATATGCTGGAGGAGCGCAAAAGAGCCTAATATCCTTTCTCAATACTATACCTAAAGATAAATATGTAATTGATTTATTCTTGTTAAATAAAGATGGGCTGTTCCTTTCCCAGGTACCAGAATTTGTCAATATTATAGAGGGAGATAAAACATTTCAATCTATTCACCACTCCTTATTTGATCAAAAATTCTTTTCTGTACAAGATTTTTCTTTATGGAGAAAATGTCTTTTTTCAAGATTACAATCAAAAAAACTAAAAAATTTACACAGAGAACAATCACATTGGAAAACTTGGAAAGCCTATGTAAATTCATTACCAGAAGAATATGATTGTGCTATTGGATATGTAGAAGGAGTAATGAACTACTTTGTAATGGATAAAGTAAAAGCTAAACGTAAAATTCTCTGGATCCACAATGTCTACACCTCACTACATTACAATATTTCTTTTGATTTTGATTATTTTAACCAAGCTGATTATGTAGTAACAATGTCTGAATCAGGCGTACAATCTTTACAAGAATGTTTCCCTTCTATCAAATCTAAATTTATTGTATTAGAAAATATTTCAAATGGGAACTTAATAAAAAAATTAGCAAAAGAACCCATCAAAGAAGAGGAATTTAAAGAATTTAATGGCTTAAAGTTACTATCAATTGGAAGATTGATGGATCAAAAAAATTATCCTTTAGCAATAGCAACAGCAGCAGAACTACGCAAAAGAAACATTAAATTTTTATGGTACGTAATAGGAGAAGGATTTGACCGACCTATATTAGAAGCATTAATCCAAAAAGAATCACTTGAGAACTGCTTCAAAATGATAGGATTACGTTCAAATCCTTACCAATATATGCAAATTGCTGATATGATTGTTATGACCTCCAAATTTGAAGGACGTTCTATTGCATTAGACGAAGCTAAAATTCTAAATAAACTTATTGTCACTACAAACTATACATCTGCTACGGATGTCGTTACAAATGGGAAAACTGGACTGATTTGTAAAATGACTCCTCAAGCAGTTGCAGACGCTATCTGTGAACTAAATTCAAACAAATCACTTGCGACACACATCATTTCACAACTTCAAGTAGAAAATTGGGACAATACAAATGAAGTTGAAAAATATTATGCAGCAATAGAAAATTCACTTTAACTCTATTTTCAATGAAATACTTTTGGTTAGTTCTTTATTATGGTTTTGCCTATCATCTTCCAGCAACATATTCATTAGGAAAAATTGGATTATTCAGTGGGCATTTACGCAGATTTATATTTAAACGAATCGCAAAAAAATGTGGGCATCATGTCAATATTGAAAGACATGCTTTTTTCGGAAAAGGTTTTGATATTGAATTAGGGAATTATAGTGATTTAGGAATAGATTGTCATGTTCCTAATAATATTAAAATTGGTGACTACGTGATGATGGGACCTAAATGCTATATACTTCCCAATGACACTCACGATATTTCCAGACTAGATATACCAATGCAACAACAAGGCAGAATAATAAAACCTGGTAGAACAGTAATAGGCAACGATGTATGGATAGGAAGACAAGTATTATTCACAGGAGGCAAGCACATTGGTAATCATGTAGTTATTGGAGCTGGAAGTGTGGTTTGCAAAGACATAGAAGACTTTGCCATAGCTGGAGGAAATCCTATTAGAATAATCAGATACAGAAACAAATAATATGGAAAAGGTTTTATTTTGTACTGCCAACTTCAAAACAGGACGAGGTGGTATTTCTTCATATGCATTCGATTTCATTGAAGCATTTAAAAATCTGTATGAAATTGTAGTCATTGCAAGTGGAGATACGGAAAAAAGTGATATTAAAATATACTCCTGCAATTATTTGGATTTCACACAAAAAAATGCTTTAAGATTACTGGATATCATACATCAAGAAAAACCCAATATCATAGTAAACAGTGCGTTCGCGCTTCTTTCATTAGTAACCCCATATATTGATAATAATATTCAAATAATAACAATAAGCCATTTTGTAAATGGAAGGTACGCTTGGTATGCAGGATTAAATGGTAAATATGTAAACTCTATCATAGCTTTATCTTCTTATGGCAAAAAATATATAGAAAAAAAATTCAATATTACAGATAAAGAAAAAACAAAAGTTGTTTTCAACTTCATGCCTGAAATAACACCTTCGTACAAGACAAAATGTAACAGAAGTCTACTAAAAATTGTCTATCCAGGAGGGTGTTCGTATGCAAAAAGTGCAGAAATTGTATGCAAAAGTTTAAAACAATTACTTAAGACTAATCTCAACTTCGAATTTTATTGGATAGGAAGTACTAAAATTGCAGGAGCTGGAAAAAGAGGTGTCCACACTAACAATATTGAAGACTGTCTGCCTAAAGACCCTCGTATAAAACATATCGGACCTGTAAATCGAGAAATGTCCAAACAACTACTTGCCGATACAAATATATTTCTATTGCCCTCACGAGGGGAAGGTTTTCCTATCACACTAATTGAGGCTATGAGATCTGGGTGTATACCTATCATATCTAATGCTAAGCATGGAAGCCTTGATGCTATAACCAATAAAGAAAATGGAATAGTAATAAAACAAAATAGCAGTAAAGAAATTGTATCAACTATAACAGATATTATAAATAACCATCAACAATATTCCTCTATTTACGAAAACAGTTATTTATATTTTAAACAAAATCTCACTGATATTATTTGGAAAAATCATTTGATGGAAATAATACATACAACTCACATACCAATATTAAGATTAAAAAAATTCCACAAACTACTCTATTGGAAAGATAGATTTTATTTAAACTTTCTAATGAAAAAATATTGGATATTTGACAGACTAACTCAATTTTATCACTTCATTTTTTTTAGATATATAAAATATTTATAATAATGATTTTAAATTTCATAGATAATAAAAAATGCTGTGGGTGCGGAGCATGTAAAGAAATATGCCCACGAAAGGCAATCAAAATGAATGAAGATTCCGAAGGATTTTTACAACCTGAACTAATAAAAGAATTATGTATTGATTGTGGAATTTGTGATAATGTATGTCCAATAAAAAATACAGGAAAAACTGTCCATAATGTCATTTTACCGCTTGCTGCTATCAATAAAAATATTAATATATTGAATAAAAGTTCTTCTGGAGGTATTTTCTCTGTAATAGCTGAATATGTTATTAACAACGGAGGAATAGTATACGGCGCTGCATTTGATAAAAATTTAAAATTATCTCATATAGGAGTAGAGAACACTAATGAATTAGAACGTTTAAGAGGCAGTAAATATCTTCAATCTGATTCATTCAATTGTTTTCCTTCCATAAAAGAACAATTACGAAATGGTAAATTAGTTTACTTTGTCGGCACCGGATGTCAAGTAGGCGCCTTAAAGCTATACTTACGGAAAGAATATAACAATCTGATAACTTCAGACCTTATCTGTCATGGGGTACCATCTCACAAATTATTTGACACTTTTGTATCCGCATATGAAAAAAAAACAAATAGAAAAGTAATCAATTATAGATGCAGAGACAAATATGCCGGAGGATGGTCAGGATCTCAGAGTGTAGACTATATTTATAACCAAAAACAAAAAAGAGATTTATATAACCCAATACTTGCAGGATATATGAAAGCTTTTATGTCTGCCGATTTCTTTAGAGAGTCTTGTTATACCTGTCCTTTTGCAGACGAACACAGGGCAGGAGACATTACCTTGGCAGACTTTTGGGGAGTTGAAAAGTATCATAAAATAAACTCTATGAATGGAGTATCTGCAATATTAATTAATACTCAAAAAGGGCAAAATCTATTAGAGATTTTAAAAAATAATATTCAGCTAACAACGACACAAATAGAATACATAAAAGCAGAAAACGATAATTTACATACCCCCTCTTCACGAACCACTTATAGAAATCAAAGCTATATTGAATTAGAAATAAATAGTACCAAAGTATTGACTAAATACATCAATAATAGCAAAATTGTAAAATATAAGTTTTGGTTAAAACATCTTATGCTACGTTCACATTTATACTCATTGTATTTCAAAATCAAAAACTCATGAATATCTGCATTTACTCCTCTTATGCATGGATTAAAATAGCCAACAACTATGGCTCTATATTACAATATTTTGCCTTACAAACCTATCTAGAAAAGCAAGGGCATCAAGTTTACTGGTTGCGCTTCAAGCCAGAAGAAAAAGTTACATTAAAATATAAAATTGCCAACCTTTTATTAAAAAGAAAAGACCGTAATAGAACTTACAAACATCAAAATCCCAAGGATTTTCAAGAATTTGAAAACAAATATTTACATGAAACTCCATATGAATATACCTCTTATTCACAACTCAAAAACAATCCGCCAAAAGCTGATGCATACATTACAGGAAGCGATCAAGTTTGGGCCGGACTTTCTGCTGAACGATATTTAGCTTTCGCTCCTAAAGGAACTAAAACTCTTTCATATGCAGCAAGTTTTGGAAGTCCCAAACAAGGTTTCTTAAACAAAATACTATTTACTTGGAGATTAAAAAATATAGACTACATCTCTGTCAGAGAAAAAGTAGGTATAGATTACTGTAAAACTTTTGGAAGGAATGATGCTGTATATGTATGTGATCCTTCTCTTTTATTAGAGAAGAGGGATTATGAGAAGTTTATAAACAATAAAAAAAATATAAGAAAACCATATATTTTTTCATATTGGGTAAACCCAATTCAAAGTTTAGAACACATATCCTGGACTAAGATAACAAACTATGCCAATAAAACAAAATTAGACATAGTTATCACAGCTATACAAGGAGCTGAATTTTCTTTTAACAAAGAAAAAATAATATCTCCTAATCCATTAGAATGGTTACAACTAATACATGATGCACAATATGTAATCACATCGTCTTTTCATGGAGTTGCATTCAGTATTGTAATGAAAGTACCTTTCTTAGTTATTCCACAAAAAGGGAATAGCTCTGCCGAAAACTTGAGATTTTATGATTTACTAGATAACCTAGGGCTTACAGAACGAATATATGACCATAGTAAACCTATTGATTTACAACTAGAAAAATCAATTAACTGGAATGAAGTAGAAAGTAAAATCAATGTTTTAAAAGAAGTTTCTTTTAATTTCTTAAAAAAATCATTAACTAAATAATTGAAAAATAATGACTACAAAAAAAAGACTTCTTATATTCCATCCATACCTTGCCACTTATCGTATTGATGTATATAACCGATTTACTAAAGATTATGAAGTAAAAGTTGTGTTAACCGGACATCCCAATGAAATAGCCGGATTGGGATTCAATTTGGAAAAGGTCAACTCACAAGCTCAATTCGATTACAAATATTACACTAAGGGGATTCATATAGGCCGTCATTTATTATCAACTATCTACATCAAAGCTATCAAAGAATTTCGACCAGATATTGTACTGTGCCATGAATATGGTATAAACACACTTGCAGCAATCTTTTGTCGTAAATTTTATAAATTCAAACTTTTCCTAACTTGCGATGATAGCTTGCAAATGGCTCAAGCATATTCAAACAAAAGAAAAAAACTAAGAAACTTTGTAGTACACCATACCGATGGCTTTTTAGTTGTAAGTACTAAGACTCAGGATTTTCTCCAAAAGATTTATCCTAATACCCACTGCCAGTTTATCTATTTTCCTATTATACAAAATGATTTATATCTTGAAAAGAAAATCAATGCCAATAAAGAAATAGCAGAAGCATATATCTCGAAATATAAACTGCAAAATAAAAAGATATTACTATATGTAGGCAGATTTGATCCTGTAAAAAACTTACCTCTATTACTAAATGCATATTCAGAAGTAACCGATAATACAATCCGGTTGATATTAGTGGGAGATGGTGAAATGAAAACGGCTGTAAATAAACAAATAAAAGAATTAAACATAGAAAACCGAGTTATACAAACAGGAGCTTTATATGGGGACGACTTGTATGCATGGTATTATTTAGCAGACTTCTTTGTATTGGCCAGTTATCAAGAAGCATTTGGAGCTGTAGTAAATGAAGCGTTAGCTGGAGGATGTTTTGCTCTTGTTTCAGATCATGCAGGAGCACATACTTTGATTCAAAATGATGTAAATGGTTATGTTTTCAAAAGTGGAAGTAAAGAGGACTTAAAGGATAAACTGATATCTATATTCAAGCGACCCAAAAAGACAGAACATCATAGCAATATGCTTAAAACATTTGAAGAGTTTTACAAAGATATCACATGTGCTTTTAATAAATAATCTATAAATAAAAAATCAATGAAACTAATACATTATTTAAAACATCTAAGAGATTTATATTATCAACATATTGTATGGCGTAAATATAAAATAGGTAAAGGTTTTCATTGCGGAAGAGGTGTATTTATTTGGGGAAGAAACAAGATAGAAATTGGAGAAAATTTTTATATTGGAAAATATTCTATCATAGAAACAGACTGTATAATTGGAGATAATGTAATAATAGCCAATCATGTGGGAATTGTAGGAAGATATGACCATAATTACCAACAAATAGGAACAACTGTTCGTATGGCTGAATGTATACGAGATAAAGATTATAATTGGAAAGGACTTAATAATATCACATATATAGGTGATGACGTTTGGATAGGTTATGGTGCTATTATTATGAGTGGAGTTAATATAGCTAATGGTAGTATCATTGCTGCCGGAAGTATTGTTACTAAAGATACTGAACCTTACAGTATCTACGCTGGTACTCCTGCTAAAAAGATAAAAGATAGATTTTCTAATCAAGAAGAACTAAATCAACATATCAAACAAACAAGAAAATTTTCAACAACTACATAATATGAAAATTATATCTTTTATTTTACTTTGCTTAATACAATCAATGAATGCTTTTTCACAAGTAAATGTTGAAGGACTTCGATCAATCATTGAAAAAAACAAGCTAATTTCCTTAACAAATACAAAGACCCAACCTATTTTATTTGATATACCTTCAAATGACACTATTATAATTCCTGTATATTCAGAAAATGACTTTAATAAAACAGACTATTCCAAAATTACATTATTCGACATACAATGTGATATAAAACTATCAAAGACTATAGAATTCTATTCAAATAAAGGCATTATCATCAAAGGAAACGGGTATAAAGTTTATCAAATAAAAGAAAATAAAAATAAACAAATTAGAAAAGGAGAATATTTAGTTTCTGAATATAAAGATTCAATTAATGGAACAGAAATATTTACTAACTCAGAAGGGAAACTAGTAAGACTATCAAAAACTCCTGCATATCAAGCTTTATCATGGAGTATTGATACAATTACTAATATTATAACAATGCAATTACCTGCCAAATGTAAATCATGGAATATAAACGAATCTGATCAAGTATATATAAATTATGAAATATGGTTCACTAGGCAAAGAGACAAAGTGATATCAGCCAAAAATGGAAGACTTAAATTTAAAACAGTACATAGATATAAACCTGAAGGAACTTTTAAAAACTATACTCCACAACCATTCTTTTATTTAGAGAATATGACAAAGACTAAAGATGGAGTATTTATTAAAAATAACAAAATAACATATTCTGCCCAATATGGCAAATTATCAAAATGTAACTTACAATCACTTTTTTTTATAGGTCAACAAACCTTGTTTGACTGTTATAATCTACACTTTGGAGCAGCACTTGAATGTATGATAAACAATACTGGAAGTGCACGTTTTCAAAATTGTTATTTTGAAGAAACAGAAACAAATGGAATCAGATCATACAATAAATTAATTGTAAAAAACTGCTATTTTAAGCAAATTACCAAAAATGCAATTGTAACATCTCCTCAATCAAATTCAAGTATTACTTATTCTACATTCGAGGATATTGGAAAATATGGTTTAAACACAGCCTGTATCTATTCTCCAGGAAATTTATATGCTGCTTATAATGTATTTAAGAACTTTAATTACTCAGCACTTATTATTGGTAATATAAATACGAATAAAGAAGAAGAACTTCCTATATCTTTGATAGAACATAATACATTTTATTGGACAAAAGAATGGAAAATATTAATGAAAACACTAGGATTATCTGATAGTGGTGCTATTTATATAAGTACAAACAACCAAAAATGCACTGTTCGTTTTAATACCATCAAAAATATTGGAGGACATGGAAGCAATAGAGGAATTTTCTGTGATGATGGAGCTTATAATCTATCTATCTACGGTAACATTATCAGCAAAATAGAAAACAGCTACGATATAGATTCTAGAAATTGTACAAATATAACTTATCGTAAAACGCCTGATAAATATAATTTCAATACAAATAATTTTATAGCATATAACATTTGCGAAAAATCAATAAAAGTAGAAGGTAATTCAGTAATAAAGGAAAATAAATGTCGATTTATTCATAATATTATTATTGGCAACGACTTAAAAAACCATCCAAATAAAATTTCTAATAATTCATTAAAAAAAGAAGCTCTCATTATAGATTCTTTAGGAATAATTGATGAAAGAAGCATTTACTATCCATCAATTAATTATATAGAAATCTGGAGTAATAAATAGAAATAGAATTTATGTCCTACATTATTCCATTATCTCTTTTTGCACCGCCTGCCACACAGAGGATTCCAACAGAAAATAAGGAACAGCTTCCCGGCTTCCCTCAAAATAAAAGAATAAATGCTTGATACCGGATGCCTCGGAATAGGCATAAGGCTGAATACGGACAATGGCAATGCCCTGCGCCTGAAGACGGGACAATAAACGCACACGCTGACGCTTGTTCAGCGATTTATACTTCTGATAAAGGGTATCTATGTCGTAAGATTTCATCATGCTTTACATATTGGACTTGGATACGCAAAAATAATATTTAATCTTATTATATATGCTTAAACTGAAAGAGTTATCTCTTCTGACTTCCAGAAGAGAGCTATCGTCGTTGCCTGATGGCAAGTTACTTATCAATACGATTAATGCTCATTCTTATAATACGGCACTGAAAGACAGCCTGTTTGCCGAAGCACTGACCAAAGGGGATGTACTGATTCCCGACGGGGCCAGCGTGGTGATGGCGTGCCGGTGGCTGAAGGCGAAATCGCAACCCACGGAACGTATTGCGGGATGGGACTTGTTTGTACACGAAATGGACAGACTGAACCGGAAAGGGGGTACGTGTTTCTTTATGGGGAGCAGTGAGAAAGTGCTGGAGCTGATCCGGAAGCGGGCGGCTGTGGATTATCCGAACATCAAGGTGGAAACGTATTCGCCTCCGTATAAGCCGGAGTTTAGCGAAGAGGACAATAAAGGGATTATTGAAGCGATTAACAAGGCGAATCCGGACTTGCTGTGGATTGGGATGACGGCGCCGAAGCAGGAGAAGTGGACGTATACGCACTGGAAGGAACTGGATATTCATTGCCACGTGGGAACGATTGGGGCGGTGTTTGATTTCTTTGCGGGTACGGTGGAACGTGCTCCGCTGTGGTGGCAGGAGCATGGTCTGGAGTGGTTGTACCGTTTGCTGAAGGAGCCGAAACGGATGTGGAGACGGTATATCATCGGGAACACGCTATTCTTGAAGAATGTGTTAAAGGAAATGATGTAAAGAGGGAACAAGGGGGCAAGTTGACAAGGGAACAAGATCCTGTTAACTCGCCCCCTTGTTCCCTCTTTACATACCTACTCAAAACTTAAATCGTACCCCCAATGATTTCTTGCCTCAAATAACCTTCGCAATTGTAATCAATACTGATAAAGAAATAGTAGCAGAAAAAGAATCAAAAATTATAGAGTGTTCATCTATTACAAGGCAATAAAACAAGCCCAAAGGTATTGGTACAAGAATATACTATATCAGATTATATCTGTACAAATTGAAGATCGGATGACTGAGTGGTTAGTTGCTAAGTCTGAACGAAAGTTCTCAAATAAAGCTAAATGAAGAACACAAGCAGATGGTAGTTAATCTCCTAAAACTGCATGAACTGCTTTAGAGAGTCCCCCGAAAAACAGATTTCCTTATACAACACGTCAAAATTAGACACTAATCTTATTACAAAATAATAATTTATTCCTAAATATTGTTTTTATCATCCAAGTTACTTACATTTGTTTACTTAAAGATGAAATTTTAATGTCTCATATTATAAGATTTCATATTAATAATAACCTTTAATAGATGATGTATTATGCCAAAGTCAGATTACGATAGATATAGTTTACAAGAAAATCAACTTAAAAAAATTCTTATCAGAGTTGATTATTCAGGAGTAACTCAAATAGAAAACTGGGTGGAAAATATAAAAACATCTTTTATTAAAAATATATTTGGTAATTATTTTAAACGAATAAATAATAATGCTACTTTAGATTTATCAAATCTTACAGAAATTGCTAAAAAACAATCTATTCCCATTAGTGAAATTATAAAAGAACCAGTACATACATTTACTGAAAGTAAATTTTCCGATAGAGAAGATATTGTAACATTAGATATTACAAGTCTATATTTCATATTGTCTATAGAATGTGTAAGATACAAATCTATAGATCCATATATAGAACTAATATCACAATTAATAGAAAATCTTCTCTCTTCGGATAGTTTTATTCAAATAAAAAGAATTGGAATCAGAAAAATCGGAGGACATGAGTTTGATACATTGGAAGAGGTTTATCAAGTTTACGAAAAAGATATAGTTTTTTGTAATCTTATAGAAAATGACGACATCAATATGATAAACCGTGAATATACAGATCGTTTCTTTAAAACGAAAGAACAGATTAAAATAAATTACTCAAGATTATGTAGAAATATTAAAATCAAAGATAAGAATAAGATACAAGTAATTTTAGACATGGATGGTTATATTGATGATTTTATTATAACGAAAAACAATTATAAGTTTCCTGAAGAAACTAAAAATATTCTAGCTGACAAAATTAACAACTATTTATTTGAACTATTTAAAAGTTCCGTCACCCTCAAATATTTAGAACATTATGGAAAAATTACTAAGTGAGAAACTATTTAATGATATATTTCCTTCAGAGTATGCAATCGAAAATATAGATAATTCTTTGTATGACAATATTTTTCCATTAGAAGATGAGACTATTAGGAAAGAGATTATAATTGAAACTAGTTTGTCAAAAACAATAGGAGAGGAAAAATTCTCACAAAGAAGTATATTAAAAATCATAAATATATAATGCCTGCTATTATCCAAATTTCAAATAAAAAAAACTTTATCATAAAAGTTTTTGTCATTGGATATTCCCAAAAAGGAGAAAGTATCATTATACTTTTCATTGATGAACAAGACAATAATATTTTATATACAATTGTAATAGACTGCTTTCTATATAAAAAAATAAATAAAACAAAAGAGATATTGGAAGAGTATAATATTTCTAATATCGATATGTTATGTTGGTCACATCCTGATGATGATCATACTAAAGGTATTGACTCTATTATCAGAAACTTTTGCACTGAGAATACTAAAATTATACTGCCACAAGGAGTAAATGGCAAAGATTACGATATGATAAGCTATAATAAAAACGACAAAATTTTAGTATCTCAAATATTAAGACTAAATGAAAAAAAGAAAAAAATCCAATTAACGGCTTCTGTAGCTACTGCTTTATACCATCCTATGGATATCATAGAATTTTCAGACTATCCAGAAAAAATAAATTTAAATATCCATGCCCTATCTCCTCATTCTGCACTCATTAATGAACGTATTGGTAATGAAAAGAAAATAGATAAGAATGAATTATCCATTGCATTGCATATAAAAGTAGATGAATATCAATTTGTATTCTGTAGTGATATTGAAAACCCTACAATTGATAATATTATGACTTCATGTTTTGATAATCCTATTCTTATCAAAATTCCACACCATACATCTCCTACATCAGACCGACTATTAGATATAATAAAAACAGATCAAAATAACACACTAGGATGTACAACTATTTATAAGCAACACAATCTGCCTAACCCAGAATTATTGGAACGATATAAAAATATTTGTAGCCAAATACATACAACAGGAACATCTAAAGGTAAAAATAAAAATTATGGAGTTATTGAATATAACTTTCATTTATACAGTGAAGAGAAAAAGGTAGAAATTGCATGTTATGGACATGCTAAACAGGTGTAAGCATAATCATGCTATTAACGTACAATTTTAATATATTACGTAGAATTCCTAATAATGCAAAGAGGCATATAAACAGATGCAGCGAAGAAGTAGCACAGCTAAATAAGGTTTTGAAGAGTGTTACTACATCGTAAGACAGACATATGGAGCATCTGTCTGCATTTGCCAAACATGATTTTAACTATAAATTTCTAATACGGATGGATGTCAAGCAGATTTTAATAATAGATGATGAAGCTGTTCAGGCACAAGTTTTGACTGCAACGATAAAAGAGATATTTCCGGAAGCGAATGTCTTTTTTGCATCGGGCAAGGAAGAGATTGAATACTGCATAGAAAATAAATTCTATAATCTGGTATTGCTCGACCTGAGAATGGATTGCTATGAATTTGACGGGATGTCGCTGGCTCAAAGAATCATCGAAATCAATCCGTTTTCCAAAATTTTATTTGTATCAAAGTTTATTGCGGAATATATGCCTCAATTGTCTAAAATGCTGGCAAGAGGGGAAGTTATCGGATTCTCGGAAAAAAGAACATATGATGAATGGAAACCGGAACTGAAAAATATTATAGAAGAGTATTATTTTTCGATAGAAAATGAACCTTCGAAAGTGAATGCAGCACTTCTCTCCTACTATATGGACCTGAAAAATGAAAACGATGCGTTTAAGAAGGGAAAGAAATACGAAGATTTTATTGCTATTCTTTTCAGAAGTATCGGATTTCAGGAAATCATGAAAAGGGTGAAGGACGAATCGCTGAACGAGGTGGATTTAGTGATCCGAAATGATATAAAAGATGAATTCCTTTCTAAATTCGGTAAGTATATATTGATTGAATGTAAAAATAAGCCGGATACGAAAACGGATAAGAATGATTATATTGTCTTCCACAGTAAACTGGAAAATGCTTCGAATATGGCTGAACTGGGTTTCTTGTTTACAACCTCATCTGTAACACGAAATACGTATATAGAGGCGGCAAGAAATTCTAAATCGAACAAAAAGGTCATTATCATAGATAATGTGGCAATGTCGCAATTATTGCAATATGATAATCTGAAAGAAGGATTGAAAAAAATCATTGACAGCCAAGTAAAAGATAACTAACTGGAGTTTAGAAAATTTTAAAAGATATGCAGGAGGCCTGGGAACGGGTCTCCTTATTTTATACCATAAACCGGAGTATCTGGTTCACTCCTCCATCAACTCCCTCTGCACCGCCTGCCACACAGAGGGTTCCAGCAAGAAATAAGGCACAGCTTCCCGGCTTCCCTCAAAATAAAAGAATAAATGCTTGATACCGGGTGCCTCGGGATAGGCATAAGGCTGAATACGGACAATGGCAATGCCCTGCGCCTGAAGACGGGACAATAAACGCACACGCTGACGCTTGTTCAGCGATTTATACTTCTGATAAAGGGTATCTATGTCGTAAGATTTCATCATGCTTTACATATTGGACTTGGATACGCAAAAATAATATTTAATCTTATTATATATGCTTAAACTGAAAGAGTTATCTCTTCTGACTTCCAGAAGAGAGCTATCGTCGTTGCCTGATGGCAAGTTACTTATCAATACGATTAATGCTCATTCTTATAATACGGCACTGAAAGACAGCCTGTTTGCCGAAGCACTGACCAAAGGGGATGTACTGATTCCCGACGGGGCCAGCGTGGTGATGGCGTGCCGGTGGCTGAAGGCGAAATCGCAACCCACGGAACGTATTGCGGGATGGGACTTGTTTGTACACGAAATGGACAGACTGAACCGGAAAGGGGGTACGTGTTTCTTTATGGGGAGCAGTGAGAAAGTGCTGGAGCTGATCCGGAAGCGGGCGGCTGTGGATTATCCGAACATCAAGGTGGAAACGTATTCGCCTCCGTATAAGCCGGAGTTTAGCGAAGAGGACAATAAAGGGATTATTGAAGCGATTAACAAGGCGAATCCGGACTTGCTGTGGATTGGGATGACGGCGCCGAAGCAGGAGAAGTGGACGTATACGCACTGGAAGGAACTGGATATTCATTGCCACGTGGGAACGATTGGGGCGGTGTTTGATTTCTTTGCGGGTACGGTGGAACGTGCTCCGCTGTGGTGGCAGGAGCATGGTCTGGAGTGGTTGTACCGTTTGCTGAAGGAGCCGAAACGGATGTGGAGACGGTATATCATCGGAAACACGCTGTTTCTGAAGAATGTAGTAAAGGAAATGATAAATTAATTTATATAAAGAGAATGAAAAGATATTGCCAGACTTTGGATCTCTACGACGACAAGGAGCTGATAGCGG
>ERZ838839.1540-NODE-1540-length-21443-cov-2.636104_pt1 | contig 21443 bp, 11 predicted proteins | sample MGYA00519909_ERZ838839 | MGnify/ENA primary metagenome ERZ838839 (study PRJEB31850, sample SAMEA3708843) | human gut metagenome | biome: human gut; feature: human-associated habitat; material: faeces | place: China | collected 2014 ... | reverse complement strand
ACGAGATCCGTCGGCAATTTACGGATAAAACCGACCGTATCGGACAGCAAGAAAGGCAAATTGTCAATTATTACCTTGCGTACGGTAGTATCGAGAGTCGCAAAAAGCTTATTCTCGGCAAACACTTCACTCTTTGCAAGAAGATTCATCATGGTCGACTTTCCGACATTGGTATATCCCACAAGAGCCACACGAATCATCCTGCCACGATTTTTCCGTTGGGTAGATTTCTGTTTGTCAATTTCTGCTAAACGTTCCTTCAGCAACGACATACGGTTCAATATGATACGGCGGTCCATCTCGAGCTGGGTTTCACCGGGCCCACGAAGTCCCACTGAGCCGCCTTTACCACTACCCGATCCGGAACCTCCACCCTGTCGTTCAAGGTGAGTCCACAAACGCTGCAATCGGGGGAGCATGTACTTATACTGAGCCAGTTCCACTTGCGTTTTCGCATTGGCAGTCTGTGCACGCATCGCAAATATGTCGAGGATAAGCGAAGTACGGTCCAATATCTTGACTTTCAGCTCCGCTTCGATATTACGTATCTGTTTAGCCGAAAGTTCATCATCAAAGATGACCATTCCGACTTCCCGTTCGTTTTCTTCTTCATTCAAGATATATTCTTTTATCTCTTCCAATTTTCCTTTTCCCACATAAGTTACAGAATTGGCAGTCGGCAACTTTTGGGTAAACTTTTTCACAACTTCCGCCCCAGCCGTCTCGGCAAGGAATGCCAGTTCGTCAAGATACTCGTTCGTTTTACGCTCATCCTGAGCTTGCGTAATAAGACCGACAAGTATCGCTGTTTCGACCTGAGCTTCGGAGATTACAAATTCTTTCATTCTTTATTTCTCGTATATAATATGTGCGCAAATATATAGTTATTTTTGCAGAAAGCCTTGTTCTATAAGCTTATTTAATTCGGAAACAATATTTTTATAGTCCGACCGCCGTCCGCATTCATGCCATTCAGTGATAGGGTCTTTATCTCGGATATGTGCTTTCAACTCCTCCATAGAGGGAGCTGAGGACAACCGGCTATACTCTTCATAAGTATAAGAAAGGAAAGCGACATTCCGACCTATTCCCCTGTTGTCCAGCCAATAGCCATCGTTCAGCAGAGTCGGCAGACAGAGTTTTCCTCCAATAAAAAGATCACGCGGATGCGGATAAGACAGAATCTGTGTACGGGAATCGTCCATCAGCACCGGAACCAGATGAGAATAATCGCCTTTAGTCTTATAAACAAACACTCTTGGGGAACTGACAGCAGCAGAGCCTCCCCGCACAGGGGTCTTTATAATCATTTGATTTTCCATATTCTGCTCCTCTTTCAATTGTGTAGCCGAAGTACGACAAGCACTCAACATCAGTGCAAAAAACATACAACCGACCGTGATACAAACAATCCGCTTCATGTAGATAACTTTGTGATTTCAAACAAAAATAGAAATAAAACACAAAACCGGCAAGTTTGAATGCTATTTGTTTCAAACTTACCGGCTTTCGTTATCTAATAATATTTACACCTATCCGGATCATTTCTTAATAAACTTCTCACGATAAATCTTATCCTCAGAATGCAATATAAGAATGTAACATCCTTTAGTCAAATCGTCTACCGGCAAAGCATAAGTCTCGCCATCGTGTATAGAAACCTCCTCCTGCTTCACCAGTCCGCCGGACACGTTGACGACCTCTATCCGACTGATATTTTTGTCCGAACTGATATTTAAGACACTTTCAGCCGGCTGTGGATAGATCTTAAAGCCCTGTTCCTGCACATGTTCCTCTACTCCTGTTCCATGAGCAATGACAAAATAAGGGGTTGTTCCCAATTGCACCAAGCCATTATTTCCCATATAGCACAATACTGCATGATATGTGCCCGGGACAACGTCCGGAAGTCCGGAGATGACAACATCGCTTCTGCCTGCTTCAAGAAAAACTTTCTGAGAAAAATAGATATTACTGGTTCCCGTCTGCCCCTCAGCAAAGATAAATGCATACAAACTATTATCGTATATTCCTCCCGTACATTCTAGTTGGAATCGCAACGTAAGCTTTTCGCCCTCTTCAAGATTCGTTTCAGGCAAAGTGACAGATGACACCAAAGATACACCGGAAGCCGTCGCTGCCTGTGGATTTACTGTTACAGTAATAGGATTATCCAACAGATATTCTTTATCTCCATAATCTACAGCCAGATAAGCAGAATAATTGCCGGCTTGGGCATTAACTGTTCCGGTCAAGGCTACTTCCTGCTGCTGGTTAGGTTCCAAGCAGACTTGCGCCATTGCAATTTCCACACTATTTGTGCTGCTTCCACCCAACGGTATCAATACAACTGACACTTGACCGTAATATTCAGTGCTCCCATGATTGGTTAAACTGGCTACAAAGTCACCGGTACTCAGATTATACAAAGCATGTTTCGCCTGCAATACAGCGCTCAACTCCAGCGAAGGAACCGTACCTGCAAAGGTTACTTGATCACCTTCAACACGGGCATCAAACTCTATATCAACACCTTGTACGGCACGGATTCTACTCCATCCTGACTCCTGCTTTCCTTTTGTGGCGATACATAATGTATAATTCCCATCCGGCACAGAAGCCGGAATATTGACAGAAAGTGGATAACTCCGCCATCCGTTCAAAGATGGCAATTTAACAGCCTGCTGCTTAAGTACAATCGTCGCATCCTCTTTCACCAACAGAACAGCTAAATTCCCGTCGAAATCTGCCCCCATATTATAAAAGTCGGAAAGTAACAACTCAAGCCTCCCCCCTTTATTCACTTCTTCTGAGCTAAGCTGCACAGAGCTCTGCACAATGAATTGCGATACATACTCCGAATCGGCAGTAGGCTTCTGTATGCCAATCACCATATCCTGCCCATACACAAATCCTCCACCGGCGGCTGTTCCTCCACCTATTCCCGGTGAAGCCGGATTAAGGGCGGTTATTTCAAAATATCCATTATCTTGTCCGTCCCATCCCCAATTCACATGAACCATGTCCTGTTCATCATAGCCATCAAACACGAACTGATGTCCTCCTTCGGTAGATGAGCCACCGTATAATATCGGACGTTTTTCACTCAGCTCTTTTTTTATCAGATTCATCCATTCGGTCGATGAATAATAATCGCGCATCAAATAGCGTATATTCGAATCATAACGAAAGTAGTTGATCAGTCCGCCCACGATAGAATAAGAAGTAGCCCCACTCCCTCCTGCCGAAGCAATGTTATAATCCATATCGACAGCCACCCCGCATGCTTTCATCAATGTGGCCACGGCAGTGGACTGTATATCAGAATATTCCACTTGTGCATAGGTGGGCAGCATGTTATTCCAGTCGAAAGTAGTTGCACCAAAATCAAAACTCGAAGTTATTTGCAATGTTTTCGAGGTGTATGTATTTTGTCCGACACCTGTTTCCGGATAATTATGGTACTTCAGCACCATCGCCATAGCAGTTGCCACACAACCGGTCACCAGTCTCTCACCATCGTAAACCGGGCATAATTCATTGTATGGCGTACTCTGATTCCATTTTATATCTCCTAACAACGGTTCTACCTGCTCAGGATATGAATGATCCGAATTTACAGAAGCCCAAGGGGTCAAATTCGTCTGAACCGCAGAGTGAGCCAATGTTTCTCTCTCCTTTACATACATCCACAGCCAGCTCAGTATCTGTTCCGGAATAGATTCTGTAATAAAAGGGCCATTATCGGAATATCCCAATACCGGCTTCATCTGATCATCGGCCGAGACAATGACAAAACGTTGCCGGCCGGCATTGAAAATATAAAAAGCCTCTTCCATTGCGTTCCCTCTGGTATTAGTGTTCCCGAACAGTTGTTCGGAAGAAGTAACCAAAACCGGAGTAGCCTCCGAGCGTGTCATCCCCATGGCATTACGGGACTGAAAATGATCTTTAGCTATGGTAAAGGCCTCATCTGCAGTTCGAGAGGCCGCAAACAGCAACGTAACCATAGAAAACACAGCTACGCAAAACAGTAATAATCTTCTCATAAGCATATCTATTTTTAAATAAAAATACAATAAACAACTCAGAAGCCATATAAGAGACGATATCCGGTATTTTTAAAGTTTATTCACTTTGAAAGTTGAATTACTCGACAAAAAGCACAGATATGACTAAGAATGATATAATTATGCCCCGACTTACGAAAGTCGGGGCACTGTAATTCATAATCAAATTTCTATCTATAATACAAAACCAAGATCCTCATGGATCATTGAATATAAAGCTTATACAGCTTACTTCCCTGTTGTAACAATATAAATCTTTGAGAAAATTCAGACATAGGCAAAGTACACCAGCCTTCAATCCCCTCAATAATAGAAATTACCTTACCAGACATATCATATAGGGTTATTTTCTTATTAAAACAGTCTTTGATATAGTAATGCAAAATTCCATTATTAATATATGGACTCATTCCGTCCCTGTTTTTAATTTGGCTAACCGAGGTGAGATCTTCTGCTTTATTGATTGTTATACCGTCTATATAAGCAGCTGCAGGCGAAATAATAGTGATGCGTAACCGAAATATACCTTCCATATCGATTTCATAATTATGAAATTCTTTTTGAGTGCTGTTTATCGTATAACTGCCTTCACCAATTCTATCCCAAGTTTGCCCTTTATCCATTGAATATTCAACTTTATAAGTCGCTACAGACGTTTGCATAGCAACATAAAAACTTATTGAATGAATCTTACCGGAAACATCAGAAGCCATTTCGATTATTCCTCTTTTTGCCAAGACAGCCTTGTTGCCGTTTCCTGCTTGAGAAGGTATATTGTCTGCAATAATGGCATTCTTTAGCTTCCAGGAAGCGTATTCACCTTTCACTTCGCCACTTGCCCATTCTGATTTAGAACAGTTTTCAAAATCCTCTATCAAGCTTGTAAAAGTAGGTTTATCAAGGTTAAATGAAACAACTCCCTGATTTTCCGCTATATCCGTTATTTCAACTCCAGTTTTGACACCAGTCCACGACCGTAATGCTGGCTCTGTGTCGTCAGAAATGGTGGTTACATTCAACAACCCGGGAAAAGGATTCCCCAAACCAGTGCTATTCGGGCTATCTGCACGTAGTAATTCATAATATACATGATCCGGATTATTATTTATTGTGTTATTTTCCCAAACACGAGCATTGGTTGAATCCACTCGAAAAATCAACATACCATGCCCCGGAAGGAATTTATCCCATCCGGTCTGCTGCCTGTTTTCTAATAAGAAAAATTCTTTATTCACGGCTGAGTTTATGCGATAAGCTTTGTTTGAAACATTGATTGCATCCAGCGTATACGTTGCTTTTTCATTTAATAAAGCAGGGGTTGCCCACCCCAATGCATAACGCTCAAATGCAGAATAACCGCAAGGAGTATAAGAATCGTTCAGATAACTTCCGGAAGCCATAACAGACCAACTGCCCGGGTGAGGGGCCAACCCACCTGTTTCATAATCCGTATCATAAAAATCCGGAAGGCCCAGTACATGACCGAATTCATGGCAAATAGTTCCGATACCGTCACGTCTTGTGCTGTTCATAGCCCCTTGAAGTTCAGTAGAGCAGGCATAGCGGTTGCAATATACTCCGTCCAGCTGAACTTGCCAGCTACCTAAATTATAGGCATGCGGCCAAATTAATCTTTCATCATTTCCAGAAACATTAGAGCCATGACCTGCAAATATAACATAGACCATATCGACCCTTGTATCTCCGTCTAAGTCAAATTGTGAAAAATCAACTAAAGGATCTGCTTTTATACAAGCATCACGAACTAATTCTTGTCCATTATCCGATCCGCATGCATAGTTTTGAGGATAATCTAAAGTAACGGGACCAACAACTGTGAACTGTGGGTCGAACTTTCCAAATGAATTATCATAGAAATAATCCCGCACGCTACCGGTCGCTCCATTCTCGGCATAATTCCGATTATTGACCATAGAGGCTATTTCTTCGTTTATATTGGAAGACGAAAAGCTCTTGTCTTGAAATTGTGCCAAGATGATGATTCCCTTAAAATTGGAAAGAGCCTCCCGTTGCCGAGCAAGCAATCCCTGGGCAATATATTGCCTGTTAAGTTGAGTTTTCGCACTTCTTGTGGCAATCGTTTGAGAGGATAATCCTTTAGCTACCGTTGAAAGAAAAGCCATTTCTGTTTGTGAACGAAAGGAGAGGTCTTTTGCTAAATATTTACTTGTAAACAGCTTGTTTTTTTCAGCATATGCCGCATAAACATAAGCTCCTGTATCATTTTGTACTACTGTATACCCGTCCTCTGTTGCCATATAATGTCCAAATTCGTCACCGTGCAGATATAGCGTCAAGACAGTACCGTCAGCTTGTCTGATTTTTGACGGCTTAGGATTGGCTGGTATTCCCCATACTCCTAATGAAATAGATGAGAATAACAGAGAAAAAATGATAATTAATTGTTTTTTTCCTGTTTTCATAAACTGTGTTTTTTTGATTATAAGGCAGAAAAGGCAAGCCAATGATTGCTTGCCTTTTCCTTTGTTTTAACCACAAACTAAGAGCCTATTTAAGTTCTCCTCTTAAAAAGTCTTATCAGCTTCCTTTCGAGCTGGACAAAATTTAAACAGGCTAAATATTTCATTCTATGGGAGCAAATAATGCACTTGCCTCCAAATGTGAAATCATTAAAGCATATCCGCTATCTTCCGCTTTGTGTCTGATTCCTACATAGCAAACTTTACCTTCGAAATCGGGCAACTTAACAGTATGCATGGTATTAACCGTTTCGGCGTTCAATGTCTCTGAAAAATAAACTTTTGCTGCATTTGCCTGCTCAACGGTTTCAAAAGGTTCTTCCGAGGCAATCACTTCATACGAGTCAAAGTACATATCTTTTTGTTGTAATGGTTTAGCAGCATAGCTATATGGAAGATAAGTAAATTCGGGTGACACCCCATCAGTGAAGTCCGCTTTTATGAAAATTAAGTCATCCGCATCTATGGCCGCTCCAGTGGCATTATCTAACGACCACATTATCAAGGCAAAAGGTGCTTTATTTATAATTGGTAACTCTCCAAAATTAGCAGGTTGTACCCCGTCATCTTCTCCAAATTGAGCAGACATAACCATATCAAAGAAATCGGTAGTTTGGAAATCGGCCAATAATACATCTGCTCTTTCCCAAGGTTTCCCCATGGTTATCTGTTTTTTCTCCCCATAAGCAACTCCATCCTGATTTTGGGCATAAGCACAATAATAATACGTCTTTCCGGAAGTCAGACCTTCTATTGTCAGCACTTGTTTTTCTAATTTTCTGGATGCAGCCGGAGCCACAATACCATTAATTAAATCAATATTTTCGACTTCAGAAACCACAATACCTTGTTGCATGATAGTATCCAAGCCATTATTGTTTTCTACCTGCATTTCTATTTTCATGCTGATACCATAATCGGCCAGCACTTCACCTGTTTTCACGACAGCCAATTTAGTTGAATCAAAGGGATAGTCATAATCTCCTTTTTCCAATTCATTATTGCATGCAGAAAACAACCCGGCACATGCTATTGCTATTAATATATATTTTTTCATATTTCAATACTTTTATATTATATGTCATTCAACATTAAGTCACTATGAAAGCGGATTTTGATCTGCAGCCGTTAAAGATTCATTTTCATCAATCTCTCTTTGTGGAATCTGATAGTAAAATTTCCAATCTTCGGCAGGAAGTGTAATTTGTCCGGCAGGATAGTGATTGCTGTTAGGATAAACTCTATCAATCGGCTTTTTCAAACGAACCATATCATAGAAAGCGAATCCTTCGCCCCAGAGTTCCAACCGACGTTGTGTATAAACATCCTCAACGGTGACATTGGTTTCATTCCAATCAGCATCTCGGTTTTTCATAAGTTCTTTCAAAACTGTGGCAGCTTCGCCGGTCTTGTCAAGATGGGCATAAGCTTCTGCCTCGATAAGAACCATTTCCGAGGCGCGCATATAAAGGTAATCGGCCAACCACCCGGAAACTTTTTTGAACTTAAGATTTACATACTCCGGAAGATCTGCTTCACTTTTGGTATAAACTACGTGAAAAGTGGTTCCCGGAGCAACAAATTGAGACTTACGTACGTCATTTGCCGCAAACTTTTCATATAATCTTGCATCGATAGAGCGATACATACCTACCGCACCACCATAACCTTCATCAAATGAGCAACACCAAGAAGCGAAACTTGCAAACATCGGAGTGGTATTGGCTGTAATGTCATATCCCCACATCCATTCTTTCTCATTGATATCTCCGAATGACGTACTTTTCAATTCGTCCATTGTCATGATAGGATATCCTACACGGGCTTCTTTTGCCATATCTGCCGCTTCCTGCCATCTATTCATAACCAGATAAGCGCGTGCCAATATACCCCTTGCCACATTTTCATCAATTTGTGCTTTGCTTGCCCTTGTCCATCCTTTCAAATTGTCGATAGCCTCTAAACAGTCTTTCTCAATTTGTTCATAAATCTCTTTAACAGATACACGTTCCATTCTTGATCCCCCTTCGGCTTCCGTTAAGATGAGGGGCACACAAGGATCATCCATGTGATCAATATAAGTTTTTTGATACTTTTGCGCTAAATATAAATAGCTGAAACCTCGAACTGCGAGAGCTTGACCTTTCAAGGCCCTAAGCTCAGCAGAACCGGGGTCTGCCAACTTGGCCAATGCTTCGTTGGCGCGATTAATAGCAGTGAAGAAAAGCGACCATTGCTGAGCGGTACGAACATAGGGAGCACCGTTATATTGGAAAGTATAATCAAATCCATAAGCACCCGCCTGATTCAATGCCACATCGTTGCTTTCCGTATCCAATTTCAAAAACATACCTGTCAACCCCCAATCTTCACCATTACCTCTATTGGCATAGTAGTTAAGGAAATGACCATATAAACCTTGCACAAGGGGAGAGATCAATTTTGCTTGTTCAGAGGGAGGAAGATCGTTTATCTGTTTCTCCGTTACAACACCCGTTTGATCGACATTCAAGAAGTCGTTTCCACAAGACGAGGCAAGTATTGAGCACGCAACCGTAATGAATAATTTATATTTTTTCATATTTTTTCAGTTAAAAATTAATAGTTAATCCCAGCGATATTGTTCTGATTGCAGAGTAATAGCTGGTTGACACACCACCAGCGATATCCTGTCTTGGGTCTAGGCCTTTTCTCTTTGATCCTAAGAATAAGTTATCGCCAACAGCATAAACTCTTAAAGATTCAATATATAGTTTTTTCAACATGTTCTTAGGGAAAGTATATCCCAAAACCACATTTTTAAGATTGAAATAATCGGCTTTGGTCAAGAAACGATCTGATACCATGCCATCCATTTTTCCAATTTGTACTCTTGGAACATCAGTCTCTGTATGGGTGGGTGTCCATCTATCATAAATATCTGTTGACCAGTTACTTCCATCCTGTCCATATCCCATGAGTGAAGAATAGGGCGAATCTAGCACATAACCACCGAAAGAGAATGCCGCACTTGCAGACAAGTCGAATCCATAGGCTTCCAAAGTAGTGGACAATCCACCGTAAAGTTTAGGTAATGTTGATTTTCCTATTTGTAGACGATCTTCACTTTGAGGGTCATTGGTTACTCCGACAACATTGCCACTTGCATCCAAATCAGTGTAAAGAGCTTCTCCCGTTTTAGAATCCACACCTACATATTGAGCCATATACCAATCATACAAGCTACCGCCTTTCTTACGCCAAAAATCTCCGGCTGCATATCCGGAAGGGTCTTTTCCAGTAGCCAACTTTGTCAGCTCATTTTTGTAATGCGTTAAATTTAAGGCAATATTCCATTTAATACTATTCAAGTCAATAATCCGAGCGTTCAATTCTATTTCAACTCCCGTGTTCTTCATATCCATATCATTGACATATTGTGAAGTAGGGCTACCTTGCGAAAGCGCTAAAGGCTTAGCATACAACAGGTCTTTTGTACTTTTTATAAAGAATTCGGCACTACCCGCCAAGCGATTATCCCAAAAGCCAAATTCGACTCCAACATTAAAGTTCTGGCTCTTCTCCCATGTAATTTCTTTGTTTCCACGGAACTTATACGTCATACTGGGTTCATCATCTTGATTAACAACAGTGTATTGGTCCATATACGGGGTATTATTAGGCAAGTTATCATTACCTTGAGTACCAAAACTGGCTTTCAATTTCAAATCACTCAACCATTCCGTATACTTCAGGAATTCCTCCTCTGTCATTCTCCATGAAGCACCAACTGACCAGAAACTACCCCAGCGGTTGTCCGGATGGAATCTTGAAGACCCATCAACACGATAACTCGCACTGAGATAATATTTATCACTGAAATTATATTTCAATTGGCCAAAGAATCCTTCCAAACGATATTTCACTGTTTCAGAACTTGCCCCCATCAATTTTACCGCATTGGCTAAGTCGGGATTATTAGGTATCAGAAACTGTTCTTTCATGGCAGATAGCGCTGTCAATTTATCAGATTTAACTTCATGTCCTAATAAAACATCCAAATTGTGGCGGTCGTATTGGTGTGTCCACGTTAACAATTGATTGGCATTAAGTACAAAATATCTTTGAGATTCTTTAGTACCACGTCCGTTTACGTTGGCAGCATCACCTGCAACCGGAGTCTGGAAGCTCGTTGAAGAAGTTGTAAAATTGTCAACACTCAGGTTTGCTATAAATTTAAAGTCTTTCAAAAAGTTTATTTCTCCATAAACCTTAGCCCCCATATTGTCAATGATTGTTTCCGACACATTTTTATCGATGACAGTATACGGATTGCTATTAGCTGTAACGGGTCTTTGTTTTCCGTTAGCAACTCCAAAGTCAAGAAGATCTTCTCCATTTTCGTCTTTCATAATGTTTCCATTAGCATCACGTTGCCAAATTGGATATATCGGGGCGTTAAACTGTCCAAATGAGAATAAGTTACCTGCAGTTCCGGCTTTGGCAGTATAATTGGTACTTGTTTGACTATAAGCTACATTTGCACCGACTTTCATCCACGACGTAACTTGATGGTCTACATTGACGCGGCCTGCATACCTCTTAAAATCTGAGTTTTTAACAAAAGATTCATCTCCCAGATAATTAAGAGAAAGATAGAAAGTAGTTTTTTCATTACCACCACTAAATGTTGCATTGTATTCTTGACGTAGTCCTGTCTGATAAGGATCTTTCAGCCAGTCATCATGATAAAGTAGCTGAGCATTAGGATTTAATTTTCCAGTGACAGGATCTATCAATAATTCATTAGCTACATTATATGAATTATATTCACCAAGGCGTTTAATCATGTTTTTTGAAGCATATATTCCTGCCTGTAAAGGATCCATCGGAATAGCACCATATATTTGTTCGTTTTTCAACGCTTCCCAGTAAAGTTCATAATAATCTCCTTCATTACGAATCGTATTATATGGAGCTACTGCACGTGTATTGCCTCCCCATTTTGCATCTACCGTAATCTTTGTCTTACCGGAACTACCTTTCTTGGTAGTTATCAAAATAACGCCGTTACTACCGCGTGCTCCGTATAGAGAGTTTGCAGCAGCGTCTTTTAATACAGTCATGGACTCTACATCTGCATTGTTAATAGAGTTGAGCGATCCTTCGTAAGGCATACCGTCCACTATGATCAAAGGAGATTTGGACGCAAGGATAGAACCGATACCACGGATATAAATGTCAGCACTACTTCCCGGCTGTCCACTTGTTGCTGTAGTCTGTACTCCGGCAACTGCTCCATCTAAACTTTTGCTCAAGTTAGAAACTTGCATTTTTTCAAGAGTCTTACCGTCCACCTTGGCTGCCGAACCCGTAAATGACGATTTTTTTGCAGTACCGTAAGCTACTACCATTACTTCGTCAATGACCTGTGAATCAGACTTTAACACAATCTTCACAGTCGGTTTGATCGCCACTTCCTGCGTCTGCATTCCGATGTAAGAAATCTGCAAAGTCTTTGCAGAACTATAATCATTATCAATGCATTTATAATCAATTGATTACATTTATCGTTTTAACTTTGAAATATTATTTTTTATCATGCTATCGGTTTGATAATCAATTATATATTATTTCTCATTCTCCTGGTATAGTTATATATGAGATACCTATTTGTTATTAAAATACACATGTAATTAACTGGTATTCAACCAATAGTGATTTATAATAATAATAAATTGAAATACTATTTCTTCACTTTACAGTTAATTGATCACTATAATGTTAATTATTATTGCAGATCTTAAGGCGGTTTTATAATATCGAATATAAAAACGACATCATAATTACACTTGTAAAACATGTATAAATGTATTACCTGCCATTAAGCTCTTATAAGTGTTTTATAATCAAAAATGAACTCTACTTATATTCAAATTGCCATATAAAAATTGCGTATAGCGTTAAAATCGCAATTTAAAAGTTGCAATTTATTTGATTATTGCAACTTTTATCTGGCAGTTTTGTATCTTTGTAGCATAAACTTATATAATATGGAACAATTATTTGAACTTTTCCGTAGATTACTGAATTTGACAGATACATCCTACATTCGCTATTTACACGACGATATCAATTGGTCTGCCAGAATGTTAGGAATAACAGGACCCAGAGGAGTAGGAAAAACAACTATGTTATTGCAGCATATAAAGTTACATCACTCACTGGAAGATACGCTTTTTGTCAATGCCGACGATCTTTATTTTGCAGAACATAAGCTTTTCGATTTAGCTTCTGTTTTTTATAAAAATGGTGGGAAACACCTTTTCATTGATGAAGTCCATAAGTACCAAAACTGGTCTAAGGAATTAAAAATGATTTATGATTATTTCCCAGACTTTCAAGTTGTATTTACCGGTTCCTCTATTCTTGATATTTACAAAGGAAATGCTGATTTAAGCCGCAGGGCATTGAGTTATTTCCTGCCAGGGCTTTCTTTTCGAGAGTATATAATGTTATCTAAGGGGATACAAATACCACCTTATTCTTTGCAAGATATATTAAATCATAAAGTAGAACTTCCGGGAGTTAATCACCCATTACCATTGTTTAAAGAGTATTTAGAAAATGGCTATTATCCATTTTTTAATGACCCCGGATATGACCAGCGCCTACGTAATATCATTAATTTAACTGTCGAAAATGATATCCCAATCTATGCAAACATGAATGTTGCAACTACAAAAAAGATCCGGCAATTACTTTATGTTATATCACAAAGTGTACCTTTCAAACCCAATTTTACTAAAATTGGACAACTGATAGACGTACATCGTAATCTTATTACTGATTTTCTATATTATTTAGAAAGAGCTGGCATAATAGCTCAACTACGTAATGGTACAGGAGGAATTCGTTTACTTGGAAAAATAGAAAAGATCTATTTGGACAATACTAATTTAGTCTATGCTTTGGCCGAAAACAAACCCGATATAGGAAACATTCGGGAAACATTTTTTCTCTCCCAAATGAAAGTTCACCATAAAGTGATTTCATCAGAGAAGTCAGATTTTGAAATAGATAACTATACTTTTGAAATAGGAGGGGCAGGAAAACAGCAAAAGCAAATACATGGTATAGAAAATGCTTATGTGGTAAAAGATGATATAGAATATGGATACAATAACACAATACCTTTGTGGCATTTTGGATTCAATTATTAACATTGCGGTAAATAGTAGCGCATATTAAATCCATCCTATATTCCCAACAATACAATAAATAATTTAGATTCATGTAAAGAAATGAAAAGAGGGTACACTTCACAAAAGGGTACCCTCTTACTATATATGCAATATAGTATCATTTCAAATAAATGTTATGAATTATAAGCCAGATATAAAATCGACGATTTTGACTATGCTTTCTGTATCATTCTTTATTCGATTCTTCTTTATAAATAATGTTATCTCTTTTTTTAGATCAGGAAACAACTTTACCAGTTCTTTGGCTTTAGTAAATTTCTTCAATTGATTATCTACTTCAATATAATACAGAACGTAAGGTTCCGCTTTATAGTTTTCGGGTAATTTCAATTGATAGATTTCCCCGGATGTGTTTAATGATGAAATATTATCAACAGCCGTAGTTGAAGAAGTACCATAGCCGATATTTTGTGCCTGAATACTCATCCGGCAACGATAAGAGGCGTATAAAGTATACTTATTCCGTGACAAAACTTCATAAAAACGATTGTCAACCGGAACAAACTTTCGTTTATCAAAATAGACCGTATCAATCTGATCTATCGGATACAATGCCATATTCTTACCTTCTGATGAAATATAAATCATCTCTTCTGTGGCTTTATTATAATTAAGTGCGGTCCGATTTTCCTTCTTGTTTTTGTATAAGATCGTGGCGTCTTTAAATTGGTTGAACACAAAATGATTATCTATACTCTGTCCTACAACATTGACTCCCCAAAACAATAAAGGAGCTATTTGTATGATACGGATTTTTATCAATTTCATTCTATAAATATTTTTCGTTTATACATATTGTTCCCGGATAGAATGGATACAATATAGACGCCTTGAGAAAATTGTTTCAACGAAAGTTGGTTCGCGTTTTTAATTTGTTCCAAAACTTCGCCTGAAATACGACAATAGACTCAACGTTTTCATCTGATGTCACGTACAGTGTATTATCCACCATTTTTAGTTGTATCTTTCTATCATCAAAAAGACTTTCAAGGCCAGTCGGAATATCTTCTATTTCGAAAGTCAACTTATCATCTTCCATGATCACATTTCTAATTCTTAGGCCACCGTCCGAATTATCTGACAAGAAAGGCTTAGGGAATGTTTTATCTGTCATTACAGCACCTGATGTTGTCTGATAAGCGGCTTCATCCAAAAAACCATTTTCCGTTAATGAGCCAAAGGGACGATAAATATAAACTTCATCAGGAGGCCCATTGCGATTCCCTTCACTGACCGTTGTATTGATTCTATAAATGAGTAACCCTGACCGGATCAGATTTTTTTCATACTTTCCTTCTTTTTTCCGGTATTCCAAAACAAAATATTCATTTGGATTAGTAGAGTTAACTTTATAGCAACTATTTTCTGCACTCTGCGATAATGGAAGTAGTGTATAGGTACCCGGTTGGGTTATTGTAGGCATATCTTTAATCCAACTTTGGCCTGCATACATCCATTTCATATAGGCTCCCATGTGACACCAACCACTGTTCATCAGATCCCAACTACCCACAGGGTCGAGATTCTGACTTTCTTCACTATAATGATATAAATCCGGTGCACCTAATGCATGGAACATCTCATGGCAAAGTGTATTCACGGTAACTTGATTCTCGGGTTGGAAAACATAATCCATCACTCGCTTACCATGAATGTAGCATTCCTTAGTATAAAGCGACCAACGGTGTGCCCACAATAAATCACTCCAGCCGTCACTATTTCCTTGAATGACAAAACAGACATTGTCTATATAGCCGTCGTTGTCATTATCCAGCTCATCCGGTGTAAAATCTTGTTCGATACTGGCCTTTACTGCATCAATAGCATTTACTATCAAGTTATGTTCTCTGTTGGTCGACTCGTCACTTGTTCTATAGCCATCAGGGTTAGTTGTTGCATTATAAGGGCGATAAAAGCCTCTGTTATGAAAATCGATGTAACCATTAGCGGTAGAAGTCATATCCGAAGTTTTGGGATAAAAATGTGAAGTGATATCCAAATTACTGTATGATACCTCCTTATAATAGTCTTTCAATGATCCGCTTGAAGATGTAGTACTATTGAACCGACTGTCATATACCGATCTCTTTTTTGAGAATGTGGTAGCATCTTTAAAAGAGACAAAGATGACGATATTGTTTAATGGATTCTTATGAGAGGCATATTGGGGTTTAGTAGTTCTGGTCATTGGCTGAATTTGCATTCGTTCCCGACGTTTGTCGTATTGTTGTTTTGATATTTTCAACCAAGGAGCGATTTTTGTTTTTGATGGTAATTCATCATCCACCCGATATATTGAAGGTACCAGTTCTCCTTTATCGTTTTTAATTGCATAATAACAATAACCATCTTCTGCTTGTACAATGGTGTACCCGTCTTTATCATGTATCCAATGATAAAATTCGTCACCAGATGCATACAAAGCTAACTGACTTCCATCGGCTTGAGTAACAATGGTCTCCAAAAAGCGGAAAGGAGCTGCATGTACCGACAGGGAATGACAACATAACAGCAAAGTAATATATATGTATTTTATCATAATATGTTCTTTTTAGGCAAATAAGGCCACCTTGGGGGTGACCTTATTATAAATTAACCATTTATAAGACGAAATCCACTATTTTACTTTGTTAAACACGATTCCGTCATCAAATAATGTAAAGTATCCACCAGACTCTCCTGTCGTTGGATGAATAGCCTCGAATCCCAATCCGGCTTCACAGGTTATAATTCCATCTTCAAAGCTACCTGTTAAGGCATTCAATATATACAAATCGTCTCCATTGAGATGAGTAGCTCTAAAATAACGGTTCCAATTATCTGTTGGCTTAGGCGTTGGACCAATATATTGATTATCCTTAATCGAAATCTTGATTTCACCTTCATCCTCTTCAACATTCATTTCTGCTAATGTTCCGTAACCAAAATTGAGATTTAGTACATTTACATCATCGTCAGAAGCAGAAATTACTACCGGAATACTTAGGTCTGTTCCATCAAATCCCGAGAAGCCAACTATATTATAAGTACCAATAATTGCTGCCCATGGATGTTCATCATCAATGATACTTACTTTAACTGAATTTTGCGGTGTTTCTTTTAAAATAGGCGTACTACTTGTTATTACTAAATTGAATGTTTTTTTTCCTGTAAACAAGTCATTGTCTATTGCTTCAACCTCTATATTCTGAGTCCCATATCCTCCTTCAAAAACAATTTTCTTATTCTTGATAATAAAATCTACACCTTCAATGGCAGGTGAAGACTCTCCAGTTGTTATAGCTGAAATATTTACAGTCACAGTTTCCCCATTAGGTAATCCTGCCAATACAATAGGTATTTTAATCGGTTCTGTTGCATTCTCGTCTATAGAAGCTGTAGCATTAGGAAAACTCACAAAAGTATCCTCTGCATTAAATGATTGCGGTTCATTATCATCGCATGATGTCATTGCAAGCAGCAAACCGCCAATCAAGCTTAAATATTTCAATTTTCTCATTTGTTTCTGTTTTTAGAATTAATATTTGTTCTGAATCATATTTTCATTTGCATCTATTTCTGACTGAGGAATAGGCAATACATAATAAGGGCTGTCTGCTGACACTTCCTGTGCATCAGAACTTGCACCTGTGCCATCAGCAAGAAATCCTTTATCGTCACGAATCACATCTTCATGGCGGCGCTTCAGATCAAAGAAACGATGTCCTTCAAACGCAAGTTCCAGACGTCTCTGTAACAGAATCGCCTTTTCCAGTACGGCTCCGGCTTCAGTACCTTCTTCATAATCAGAATAACGTTTGGCACGTAATAGATTTAGATCACTCAATGCCTCCGGATAATTCTTTAGGTTGTAATTGGCTTCAGCGCGTGTCATGTACATTTCAGATGTACGGATAAGAGGAATGTCAACCAAACCTACAGTAGCTCCACCGTTATTCCATTTCCAAACAACGTTGCACAAACCACTCTTACAGGTTACTTGCTTTATAACTGCATTGCGACAGTCTGTAGTAGAATATAGTGATTTTAAACCATAAGATACAGAATAATTGGCATTATAGCTACTTACACTTCCCTGCCCCCAGTCATTACCTGGTAAATAACCGTCATCAGACTTCAACGCAATGCGTAATATAACTTCTGGAACATCCATGCTCGTAGTGTATATTTTACTAAAGTCATCGATACCGGCAATATCAGAACCGTCACCAGCTATCGCTTCAGTAGCATTATCCACAGCCAATTGGTCTTTTCCCATCGTCAGATATACGCGTGCCAAAATTGCTGCAATAGCCTTTTTATTTAAACGATAATTGATTTTCGTATTATAATCATCGCTCATCATCCCTTTGGCTCTTTCCAAGTCTTCCGTCAACCAGGTATATACCTCTTTTACCGTGTTACGAGCCGGAAACGTTGTTTCCGTATCTTTTTTATAAGTTACCCCCAGATCAGAATCGGAAGCTTGGAGATAGTTTTTACCATAAAGGCGTACCAAGTCAAAATGGATCATTCCGCGCAAAGCGAGACATTCAGCCAACAAATTCTTACCTAATTTTTCATCTGAAGCAATGATTGAAGGATCACTTTCCATGCGTGTAATAACCTCGTTTGCTCCCAATATGGCATTGTATGCAGCACTCCACATTCCACTTACGCCATAAGTGTCGGCATAAAATTTAAATCCGGCAAACTCGTTATAGATAAGACGTCCGTCACGGTTCAGAATCAGATTGTCTGACATCACATCAGGTACCATCAACATAAAATTGGCTGTGTAGGATGAAGAACGCATCGATTCATATACACTATTCGTGGTATTGTTAAAATCTTCTAAAGATTCTAATGCGTTATCGCTGTTCAGTGAGTCATGGGGAGTTGTGTCCAAAAAATCAGCACATCCCGTAAATGAAAGACTCAAAAAGGCGATTACCGGTATTATTGTTTTTCTTGATAGTTTCATACTTTATTTTTTTAATGAAAAAACTTTGTTAAAAACCTATTTCGATACCAAACATAATGGTACGTGAAGCAGGGAAGCTAAAATCGAGTACAGCCGCTGCTGGACCTGCTGTAGCTGCCAATCCTGTTGTAGGTGAATCCCCTACTTCCGGGTCAAGACCACGGAAATTCGTAATTGTGAACAGGTTCAATCCTTGGGCAAAAATTCTCAGATTTTCAACTTTTAAAGGTTTCAGTAAACTTTTTGGGAATGTATAAGCCAAAGTCAGATTTCTCAGACGCATATAAGAACCGTCTTCAAGATATCTGGTAGACATATAGGCGCTGTTATTTAAATCCTGTCTCGGTACATTGGTTATATCTCCCGGTTTCTTCCATTGGTCATACAATAAGCTCTTATCTAAATTCTGTCCGATTTGTGCACCATCGCTTTCCGTAAAGAAACGGTTGTGATTATAGATGTAGTTGCCACCTGAGAAATAAAAATCAGCATTCAATTCGATACCTTTGTATGCCACTCTCGCTCCAAACGAACCAAAATATTTCGGGTCCGGAGTCTTATCATCCAAAATTACCGCATCGTTCGAATCATATACATTTGTAATTTTACCGTCTTTGGTATAGTACAAAGCATCTCCATTTGCAGGATTTACACCGGCCCAACGTACCATTTTGTACACATTGATAGGATATCCCTCTTTGATTAAGTTATTCCAACCAACCGTTATGTCATTCCCTTTGTATAATTTCTCAATTTTGTTTTTATTTTGAGATATCATTCCATTCAGACTGAATGTCCAATCATTGGTCTTTATGATATCACCGCTAATAGCCAATTCATACCCCTTATTCATCAATTCTCCAACATTATCAATACGGCTTGAAAAACCGGAAGTCATTGAAAGACGTGTTGCTAAAAGCAAATCGGTTGTTTTACGTTTATAAAGGTCGAATGTGATATTCAAACGTGAATCAAAAAATGCGGCATCCAGACCTACAGATGATTGCATACTCTTTTCCCATGAAAGTTCCGGATTTGGCAAACGTTTCGGGTAAGCAGTCGAAGCACCGTTGTAGCTACCGTAGCCATATACACCTTGTGCTGCATAATCACCGATGTTATTATTACCGGAAGTACCTACACTGCCACGAAGTTTCAAACGGCTCAACCATTCTACATCTTCAAGGAAGCTTTCTCTTTCCATATTCCATCCTAAGCCGATAGCCCAGAATGTACCGAACTGATTGTCTGCACCAAAACGGGAAGAACCGTCACGACGTATTGCAGCATCAACAATATATTTATCATCATATGTATAGCCTGCTGTAGCCAAGTAAGAAAGCATTCTCCAATCTGTAGTAATACCTTCAACGTCTTTATCGGTTGCACCAATATCTATGGCATCCAATTTTCCGGTAGGATATCCGCTGACAGCAGCAACAATATCACGATAATTGCTGGATTGTGCCTCCATACCGACAATAGCCTTCACTTGATGCACATCATTGAACGTTTTATCATAGCTCAACATATTCGTCCATACCCAAGTAGCTCTATGTGCATATGAATCACGACGATACCCATAAGGAGAACCTAATATTTGAGACAATTGAGATTCCGGACGATTGAACTGATACTGCAGATTTTGGGTATAATCAATACCTGCAACAGTAGTATATTTAATCTCGTCCCAAATTCTCCACTCGAGACTGAAAGCGCCAAGCATTTTCAACTTATTGATATAGGATGGGTTATTATCGATATTCTCGAATATATTCAAAGGTACACCACCGACAATTATGTCAGTATTGTAAGTGCCATCTTCATTATAAGGTGCATCATATGGGTTTGCACTATAAATATAATTAAAAGGATTTAATGCATTACGGTCAGTTCTCAATAATCCTTCCTTAGATACACCAGCCGATGAAGAGAAATTAATCTTCAAGCGATCTTTAATTTTGTGTTCGATATTAGCACGAACGGTACCACGAGTCAGATACGAACCCGGCACAATTGCATCCTGATCAAAATATTGACCGGAAATATAAAAACGGGTAGCATCCGTACCACCGGATACGTTCAGTTCGTATGATTGAGTAAAGCCGGTACGGAAAACTTCATCCGCCCAATTGGTATTCGGTGCAGCTGCAATTTCTTCATCTGTCATTGAAGCTCCCTGACCGCTACCCAACTGGCGCTCATAAAGTAGTTTTTCCTGTGCATTCATCATTGTAAAATCACCGTCAGTCAATGTTCTGGTCGAAATTCCAAATAAAGCCTTCGCATTTACAGTTGTCTTTCCACTTTGTCCTTTTTTAGTAGTAATCAGGATTACGCCATTAGCACCTCTGGAACCGTATATAGCCGTAGCAGAAGCATCTTTCAATATAGACATATATTCTATATCGTTGGAGTTAAGAGCCGCAAAATCAGTAGAAGAAACCGGTACACCATCAATTACATATAGAGGATCATTACCTGCAGATATAGAACTGGTACCGCGAATCTTAATATTTGCTCCGGCACCTGGTCTACCAGTAGAAGCTGTAACTTGCACACCGGCTGCTTTTCCTTGTAATGCCTGATCGACACTGTTTACCGGTACTTTTGTTAACTGATCCGCTTTTACAATATCTACAGATCCCGTCAATGAACTCTTTTT
>ERZ838839.1536-NODE-1536-length-21489-cov-3.004152_pt1 | contig 21489 bp, 14 predicted proteins | sample MGYA00519909_ERZ838839 | MGnify/ENA primary metagenome ERZ838839 (study PRJEB31850, sample SAMEA3708843) | human gut metagenome | biome: human gut; feature: human-associated habitat; material: faeces | place: China | collected 2014 ... | reverse complement strand
GGGTTGCGGCCATTGACCACGCGGGTGTAATCGCGGCGCTTGTAGAACATACCCATATCAACACCAAGATAGTTAGTCAGCTGGATTGCACGGCCCATGCCGCCCTCATCTGGGCTGATGACCATAAGATGCTCATTGTCAACCTGCAGATCTGGCTCTGCACGAAGCAGTGCTTTGATAAATTGGTATACACACGGAACGCTCTCAAATCCATCACGTGGAATTGCGTTCTGAACACGTGCATCATGAGCATCAAAAGTAATGATGTTGGATACACCCATTTTTGTAAGTTCCTGAAGAGCCATAGCGCAGTCAAGAGACTCGCGGGAAGTACGCTTGTGCTGGCGGCTTTCATACAGGAATGGCATGATTACATTGATACGGCGTGCCTTGCCTTCAACAGCAGCAATGATACGCTTTAAATCCTGGTAATGATCGTCTGGAGACATGTGATTCACATATCCGCACAGAGAATACGTTTGGCTATAGTTACAAACATCCACCATAAGATACAGATCGCAGCCGCGGACTGATTCCTCGATAACGCCCTTTGCTTCACCGGAACCGAAGCGAGGATTCTTTGCTTTGACAATGTAGCTGTCCTTGCTGTATTCAGAGAAGTGAAGTGCAGTAGATTGTGCATGACTTCTCTCAGCGCGCCACTCAGTCAGGTATTGATTAACCTTCTGTCCAAGGCTTGCGCAGCTTTCAAGTGGGATAAGACCCAGTGTGCCCACTGGTATCGTGTTCAGATTCTTTTCGTTTGGCATGATGACCTCCATGATTATAATATGCAGCTTACCTGCGTCCAAAAGTACGAACCTTAACTAATCATAACATGAAGATGTCGAAGATTCAAGCCTTACGTCGAAATGGATAAAAAAGAAATTTACGTAAAAAGAAAGAAAAATTTGTGCAACATGACCCCAGAGAATCAAAGTCATAAGCGAATTAGCAGTGGTCATGTTATTTTTTAGAAAAAAATATGTCTACGAATTTCTTAAATCTTCTCCAAAAACAGGGATAGGCGTATATTGCCCCATAAGTCGTGAGGAGATTCGCTCTGTGTAGGTACTTTGAAGCTCTTCTGGGCTTAGATTTGTTGAGATAATAGTTGTTTTCCTTGACAGATCACGCGAATTGATCACATGAAACAGCTGACTGATTACAAAAGGAGTCAGATTTTCAGTTCCAAGATCATCAATAATCAACAGGCTGCATGTGAGTGCATATGAATCATTTTCTGATGAATCATCGTTGTTAGAATGAAAACGCTGCATAGCTGATTCAAAAAATTCAGGAGCAGTCATATATAAGACAGAAAAGCCTTTGTCAAGAACAACCTTTGCAATACAGTTACAAAGAAATGTCTTTCCAACGCCTGGATTTCCAAAGATTAAAAGACTAGGGTTTCCATCCTTGAACTGATAAGCATATTTTTCATAAATAAGTTTGAGACGCTGCATATGGGCGCGATTACTCATTCCGCCAAGAAGTGGATTTGGTGCATCTGAATAGCGGTTTATATCAAATGTGTTAAAATTCTCACGTTCCAAACGGTCTCTAATGCCAGACTGTTCATATAGTAAGCTGATGCCAGCCTGCTCAAAACAATGGCATTTGCGGTTCCCGTCAAGATAGCCAGTATCCTTACAGTCCGGGCAGCTATACTTTGGCTGAAGATCATCAAGTGTATAGTGAAGAGAAGAAAGAAGCGCACCGCGCTCGCGTCTAAGTGCATCAATCTGCATTTGCGCGTTTAGCGCCTGCACTTTATTGCCGGTGATTTTAGCCTTTGCAAGAGCAGCGCTAGATGTTGGAAGAAGCTTTGAAATCTCAAGAAGTCTTGGGCATTGCGCATAGATATGGCGCAGACGTTCTTCCATCTCATGCTGGTGTTGGAAACGGATGCGGCTGTAGCGGCGCATCAGTTCATTATATTGTGAATTGGTCAGAGCCATAAAAAGTCAATCCTTTCTGCGATAATCATTCATTTGAATCCTGACTATACTGCTTTAAAATCTTTTCCATGTAATTATTATTTTTGCGCTCAGTAAAATTACGAAACTGCTGTGTACCCTTTGCAACAGAAGAAGCACGGCTTGAACTGGTGCGCTTTGCAGCATCACTTTTTACCTTTTGATCACGCTGATTTTCAGCAGCCTCTGCGTCAGCAAGTGACTTCACATTTTTTTCTTTCCAGCGTTTTAAGATGCTTTCTGTAAAATTAACATTTGGACGCTGACATTTTTTCATCGTGATATTGCAGGCATAAACATAGACATCTGTAGGGAAACTGTAATCCTTAATCCATTTATTGATATATTCAAGCTGAGCCGGAGCAGGAGTCTGATTGTATAATCCATATGCCTTCATGATAGCATAGACAGTATCATTATGAAGCAGATTGTAATGACGAATAGCATCAAGTGTATGAAGACCCTTTTGATGCCAGGACTGGGCAACAGAATCAATAAATTTCATATTAAGCTTGCCCTTGCAGTGATTAGCGCAGTAATCAACAAGATAATCAATGACATCTGGTGAGCGGTTAAACTGAAGATACCAATAGCCAAATGATTCTGTGTCTGCATAATTAAGCGGACGCGAAAAATACTGCTGCCATGCCGACATATACATGTTAAACTCTGGATCGTTCTCAAGAAGAATCAGCTCCTCTTGGGAAAGATGAAGTGACTGTATAGAAGGGGTCGCATTTGCAGCAGAATGTGTAGTAGTTTGTGTGGAAGCCATTGAGCCAGAAGCATTTGCAATGGTTGTATTTGCAGGAGAAACTAAAGCAGGAGTGGGCGTAGGAATTACAGATTGTACGCTTGGAGCAGGTGCAGCTGTCTGTGTAGGTGCAGTCTGTGCAGAAGCATCTGTCTCTGCCTGAATAGATGGATCTGTAAATACAACTCCTGACAATTCGTGACCCGATGTAAAGCTAAGGCGCATCAAACCAACAGATTCCCAATAGCTAAGAGAACGAAGTACCTCGCGCTCTGAAATATCAAGCCTGTCACTAATTGAAGCACTGCTTAAACCAGTGGCTGATGTCGAGACAGCGCGAAGCAAATATAGGTAAACCTTTACATCCGTACCGGAGGCGGCAGGAAGAAAACGGTCTATAAAATAGCCGGGAACAACAAGGGTATCTATGCTGAGCCGGTTCTCCAGTAAAAGAAAGGACATAAAAAACCTCCAAAATCCAAGTATCATCTTTGTAAAGTATAGCACAAGTTATTTCTTTTGAAAAGCGATAAAAAATCCCCAATTATTTCCCTTAGGATCAGGGCAAGCAATTGGGGATTTTGCGAATACCTTATTTAGAAATTAAGTCTTCTCCGATTTTTACAACATCACCGGCGCCCATAGTGATCACCAGATCACCAGAGGCTGCATGCTGCAAAATAAATTTTTCAATTTCTTCAAAGGTTTCAAAATAATGAGCACTTGTACCAGCCTGCTCTAACAAAACGCGGATATTGTCGGAGCTTATGCCAAGATCATCAGTTTCTCTTGCCGGATAAATTTTTGCAAGAACGACCTCATCTGCTAAGGACAGAGCTTTTGCAAAATCAGTAAGCAAAGCTTTTGTTCTTGTATAGGTGTGCGGCTGGAAGATGCACCAGATCTTTTTGTGAGGATACTTCTTTGCAGCAGTAAGTGTCGCTGTGATTTCCTGCGGATGATGTGCGTAATCGTCAATAATAGTAATTCCATTTACGACACCCTTCTTTTCAAAGCGTCGCTGTGTGCCATGGAAATTCAAAAGACCGGAAACAATGGCATCCATTGAAAGATTCAGCTTTTTGCAAAGGGCAACGGCAGCAAGTGCATTGTAAACATTATGCTCTCCAGGAACACTTAACTGAATGTGACCAAGTGTAGTGTTGCTTGCATCTGTGACGTCAAAGGAAGCCTGAGCAAATTCATTGTATGAGATATTAGAAGCACGATAATTGCAGGATTCTCCGTGTCCAACAGTGATAATCTCGCAGTCAAGTCCATTGATCAACTCAGAAAGATTATGAATATCACCGTTAATTACAAGTATTCCATCCTTTGGAAGCTTTTCCATAAATAAGCGGAAAGAATGACGGATATCGTCAATGTCCTTAAAGAAGTCAAGATGGTCTGCTTCAATATTCAGGATAACTTCCATAGTAGGATAGAAGGATAAAAAGCTGTTTGTGTATTCGCAGGCCTCAGTGACAAAAAGATTTGAGCCACCTACGCGAATATTTCCTCCGATTGTTGGAAGAATGCCTCCGACAGAGATTGTCGGATCAGTATCAGCAGCCAAAAGAATTTCAGTAACCATAGAGGTCGTAGTTGTCTTTCCATGAGTTCCAGCAATGTTAATTGCCGTTTTATAGTTTCTCATCAGCTGTCCAAGAAGCTCAGCTCTTGTTAACAGCGGGATATTGCGCTTTGTTGCATCAACAATCTCTGGATGTTCAGGATGGATCGCTGCTGTGTAGACAACGACATCTGTTCCCTGCGGAATGTGAGAGATGGACTGATCATAAAAGATAACAGCGCCAAGTGAGGACAGATGGTCAGTCAGAGGTGATTCCTTAGAATCAGAGCCGCTGACGGTAAAGCCCTCCTTCATTAAAACCTCAGCAAGTCCGCTCATGCTGATGCCTCCAATTCCAATAAAATAGACATGGCATGGATTTTCAAAATTAATATGGTACATGGTACTTCCTCCGAATAATCAAGTTAAATAAGCAAAGTCAATACTGAAAAACAGATGTTTCTTAACACAAATTCTGCTTGATTTAAGTATACTCGATTTTGGAGGAATGTAAAGCGTAAATGTTATTATGCTGTGCGAATGAACGCCTATTCACAAAATTGCAATATTTACAGTATGCCCGAAGGTGAATGGATTTCACGAGCCGGACACTTGAAGCAGGTCTTTCAAAGTAATGTATAATAAGAAAGAGCATAAAAGGAACCTGCGGAGTTTGGTCCGGCGACGAAACCATTGCACCGAAGGGCATTCGTAACCCGACGCGTGAACTGTAACAAATAAATAAAAATGCATAATTTTTTTTCTGTAAATTGTTCACTTTTTGAAAGAGATGTGCTATAATAACGACAAGTACTAAAAGATTACAGTTCCCCAAACGCCTATTCACAAGACTGCACTTATGTGCATTCACTGTTAGACAGTTCTATTTCACTTGATGACAGGCGCTTGGTGAACTGATAACACAACAATTAAAGAACAAAGGGGTGATTTTGTGGTTAGAAAGGAAATGATCGCCATGTTATTGGCGGGCGGACAGGGAAGCCGTCTTGGAGTTTTGACTTCAGAAGTAGCGAAGCCAGCTGTATCCTTCGGCGGGAAATACAGCATTATTGACTTCCCATTAAGTAACTGCATTAATTCAGGGGTGGATACAGTAGGTGTGTTAACACAGTATCAGCCACTTCGTTTGAATACCCATATCGGCATAGGTATTCCGTGGGATCTTGACCGTAATTATGGCGGAGTGACAGTACTATCTCCATATGAAGCAAACGAGAACAGTGATTGGTATACTGGTACTGCAAATGCAATTTACCAGAACATTCGTTATATCGACAGCTTTAATCCAGAGTATGTATTGATTTTAGGCGGTGATCATATTTATAAAATGGATTATCAAGTGATGCTTGATTATCATAAGGCAAACAATGCAGACGTTACGATGGCTGCTATGCCTGTTCCGATTGAGGAGGCAAGCCGTTTTGGCGTGCTGATCACAGATGATACAGGCCGGATCACTGATTTCGAAGAGAAGCCTGCACATCCAAGAAGCAATTTAGCTTCCATGGGTATTTACATATTTACATGGTCTGTGCTTCGTGAGGCATTGATCACAAATAAAGATATTCCAAACTGCGACTTTGGTATGCATGTCATTCCATATTGCCATAAGCGTGGTGACAGAGTATTCTGCTATGAATTTAATGGATATTGGAAGGATGTTGGAACACTTCATTCCTACTGGGAAGCAAATATGGAGCTGATTGATATCGTTCCTGTATTTAATCTGTATGAAGAGTTCTGGAAGATATATACTAAATCTGATAACCAGCCGCCGCAGTATATTGCAGATACGGCACAGATTGAGCGCTGTATCATAGGTGATGGCTCTGAAATCTATGGAAGAGTACGAAACTGCGTTATTGGACCAGAAGTTATTGTTGAAGAAGGTGCAGAAGTTTATGATTCCATTTTGATGCAGGGTGCTGTAATCAAGAAGGGAACAAAGATTTACAAGTCAATCATCGCACAGGATGCAGTTGTTGGAGAAAATTGTACGATTGGTGTCGGTGAGTATGCAGACAGCCAGTATAATAAGAAGGTTTACTGCTGTGATCTTGTAACCGTTGCAGAAGGCTCCGAAATTCCGGATGGCGTTACAATTGGAAAGAACGTAGCAATTGCCGGAAAGACCGCTATTGAAGATTATCCGGATGGAAATCTTGTAAGCGGCGGATACATCATCAAGGGAGGCGAGGAAGAATGAAAGCGATTGGTATAATTTTAGCCGGTGGAAACAACAAGAGAATGAAGGAGCTGTCATATAACCGTGCGATCGCTGCTATGCCAATGGTAGGAACCTATCGCAGCATTGATTTCGCGCTGAGCAACATGTCAAACTCCCGTATTCAGAAAGTAGCAGTTTTAACACAGTATAACACCGTATCCTTGAATGAGCATTTAAACTCTTCAAAGTGGTGGGATTTTGGAAGAAAGCAGGGCGGTTTATATGTATTCACCCCTACTATAACCGCTGAAAATAGTAACTGGTATCGGGGTACAGCCGATGCCCTGTATCAGAACCTGCATTTCCTCAAAGGAAGCCATGAACCATACGTGGTTCTGGCTTCTGGCGATGGAATTTATAAGCTGGATTATAATAAGATTCTGGAGTACCACATTCAAAAGCGTGCTGATATCACTGTTGTCTGCAAGGAAATGCCAGAGGGAGAGGATTTAAGCCGCTTTGGACAAGTGAAGGCAGATGATGACGGAAGAATCCGAGGCTACGAGGAAAAGCCAATGATTGAGACTTCCAGAAATGTTTCATGTGGTATCTATGTAATCAGAAGACGTCTTTTGATTGAGTTAATTGAGCGTGCAGCAGAGGAAGATAGATATGATCTGGTCAAGGATATTCTGATCCGTTATAAGGATATCAAGAGAATTTATGCATACCAGCTTGAAACATATTGGAACAACATCTCCTCAGTTGAGGCTTACTACAGAACAAATATGGATTTCTTAAAGAGAGATGTCCGCAGTTATTTCTTCAAGGAAGGCAACAGTGTATTCACAAAGGTAGATGATCTGCCGCCGGCAAAATATAATCCGGGTGCTAATATTTCAAACAGCCTGATCGCATGTGGAAGTATTGTAAACGGTACAGTTGAAAACTCTGTTGTATTCAAGAAGGCATATATTGGAAACAATTGTGTTATCAAAAATTCTATTATCATGAACGATGTTTATATCGGAGACAATGCAGTCATTGAAAACTGCATCGTAGAGAGCAGAGGAACCATCGAAGCAAATGCATGCTATAAGTCAGAGCCAGGTGATATTCGCATCGTTGTAGAAAAGAAAGACCGCTTCATCATTTGATAATACCAGGGGATCAAAGTCACAAGCGAATCATGCTTGCATGAGAAAGCTTGTGACCTTGATCCCCGACAAAAACATGAGGATGAAGCGAAGCAAATCCGAATGTTTTTAGAATTTATAAAAGAAGAATAAAAAATTAGCTGCACAAAGGCGTGCAGAGGACGGAAAGGCAATACTGGGATGGAAATTACAGATGTGAGAGTGCGCAAAGTTGCACTGGATGGTAAGATGAGAGCAATCGTCTCTATTACGCTGGACAATGAATTTGTGGTTCACGATATCAAGGTGATCGAAGGAGAAAAGGGAGTATTTGTTGCGATGCCAAGCCGTAAATCGGCGACAGGAGAGTACCGAGATATCGCACATCCCATTAACTCAGAGACAAGAGATTATGTGCAGAAGATTATTCTCGAGAAATACGAGGAGGCTTTGCAGGAAGCATAAACTCTGAATAACAATTCGACAAAGATATATGAATACTTATAAAAGAAAGACTGCTCTCGGGCAGTCTTTCTTTCTCTTGCAATTGTCGTCTCCATTCGGTATAATGTGGCTGAGGGAAATTGTAACGTAATTATTTTTGGAAAGGCGAGGTTTTGAATTATGAAAAGGAGAAAAACAGCAGCAGGACTATTGGCAGCATCAGTGTTAGTAGGAGCAGCTCCGGTGGTAACAAATGCGGCACCTGTGAGAATTGTATCAACAAGCATAACGGAACAGTCTTCGTCAGGCTATCGTGTAAATGTAACATTTTCGGCAGATGCAGGAGTGAGCCGTGTTATGATGCCGACATGGACAGATGCAAATGGACAGGATGATATTGTGTGGCATCAGGCAAGTGTAAGCGGTAATACTGCGTCCTTTTATGTTCCAGTCAGTGCCCATAAAGGAGAAAGCGGTGCATATATTACTCATATTTATGTATATGACAGACAGGGACAATTTGCGCTTAAGGGCGAAAATGTAACAGTTCCAGCACCAACATCGGCGTCAGCAGGCCTTTCAATCGGTGACGTTTCTATTACAGAACTTAGTGCATCAGGCTACCGCGTTACGGCAAAAATAAATGCACCGTCAGGAGTAAGCAAAGTATTGATGCCAACGTGGACAAGTGCAAATGGACAGGATGATCTAGTGTGGCATCAGGCAAGTGTAAGCGGAGATACAGCTACATTTTATGTGTCATCAAGTGCCCATAAGGGAGAGAGCGGAGCATACACGACTCATATTTACCTGTATGATAATGCAGGTAAGTTAGCACCGTTAAAGAGTGTCAATGTAACTGTTCCATCAGGTGCAAATCCTGGAGGCAATTCAGGAAATAATAATGGCAGCGGTACAGGTGTGCTGTCGATGGCGATTCCATATGTAACAGAATTATCATCAAATGGTTTCCGTGTGACAATTCAATTTAATGCACCTGCAGGCTATAAAAAGGTTTCAACTGCAGTGTGGACAGCAGCAAATGGACAGGATGATCTGGTATGGCATAACATGACCGTATCTGGAAACACAGCGACATGCTATGTTCCAGTAAGTGAGCATAAAAACGAGCACGGTTCATACATTGTGAATGCGTATGTATTTGAGACTGATACAAAATATGTACTTCAGGGAATGACCGTTCCAGTGCCGTAAACAAAGAAAATGGAGGAACAAATGGCAAAGAAAAGACGCAGCTGGGAAGACTATCAGAAAAAGAAAATAAAAAGAGGCCAATCAGGTGCGCCTATTGTAATACTTTTGGTGCTGCTTGTAATTGCATGTGCAGGTCTTGGTGTAGTGGCATGGGTATGCCTGCGCCCAGTGACGCTTCCACATGTGCAGCCAGATCGGGCATCATCGACGAAAGCACCTGTGGAATACGAAACATGGAAGGCAACAGAGGCGGCTGCGGATGGTGCTCTTGTACAAAGCAGTGATCCAGTAGTACAGGCTGCTAATTTAAAGGCAATGCAGTACGATTATGACGGTGCAATTGCGCAGATTCAGTCAATACCTGGCTATGCAGATAATGAAACATATGTTAGCTGCATTCAAAGCTATGAGAGTTTGAAATCACAGGCTGTACAGTGGACAGACTATGATAAGATTACGCATATCTTTTTCCATAGTCTTATTGTTGACAGCGAGCTTGCATTTGCTAGCTATAAGAGCAGTGATTATGATCAGGTAATGACAACTATCGAAGAATTTAAGGATATAATGCAGTCTATGTATGACAAGGGTTATGTTTTGATAAGCCTTCATAAGATTGCAAAGATGGAAACGCAGCCAGACGGCACCATGCAGATGGTGCAGCAGCCAATTTATCTTCCGAGAGGAAAAAAGCCATTTGTACTTTCCGAAGACGATGTATGCTATTATGAGTATATGACAGGAACTGGATTTGCGACAAAGCTCTGTCTTGATGAAAACGGTAAGGTTGTAAATGAGTATGTTGAGCGTGATGGAAGCGTATCATATGGTTCTTATGACGTTTTGACTGTTTTAGAGGATTTTATTGAAACACATCCTGACTTTTCTTATCAGGGTTCAAAGGGTATTCTGGCATTTACGGGATATGATGGTATTTTAGGCTATCGCACAAGTGATTTCTGGTACAATGAAAATTGTGACTATTACGTTTCTACACCTGCAAACGATAAAGAAAAGCGCGAAGATCATACGTCACCAAATGAAAATATTGAGCAGGACAAGCAGACAGCACGAGAAGTTGCACAGGCAATTCGCGATCTGGGCTGGGAGCTTGCCAGCCACAGCTGGGGTCATCTGAATATGACAAGTACAAGCTATGAACATCTTGTATGGGACACAGATATGTGGGAGCGCGAAGTAGAATCTATAATCGGAGATACAGATATTATTTTATATCCGTTAGGAGCAGATGTAGGAGACTGGAGACCATCACAGTATACATTTGAAAATGAAAAATTCAAAAAGCTCTGGGATGTAGGCTTTAGATATTTCTGCAACGTAGACAGTACTCAGTACTGGCTACAGTATGGCTCAAATTACATGCGTCAGGGCCGTCGCAACATGGATGGTCAGATGATGTTTAAGCAGATGGTTTATCCAGAGAAGGTACTCACAAGTGATCTGTTTGACGTATATGATGTCTTTGACAGACGCAGACCGCTTCCTGTAAATGGAATAACAGTGCCAGAAGATTTTGATCTGCAGGCACTTGCCGATTCGCTTGGAATGAGTGACCGTATAATAAATTGAACTAACAGAGGAGAGAAAAACATGTATATTATAGCAGGTCTGGGCAACCCAACCGCACAGTATAGAGGAACAAGACATAACGTTGGCTTTGAGGTTATTGATTACCTTGCTGACAAATACAATATTGATGTAACAACAAAAAAATTTAAGGGCTTAATTGGAACAGGCGCGATTGAGGGACAAAAGGTTGTTCTAGTAAAGCCTCAGACCTTCATGAATTTAAGCGGAGAGTGTATTCAGGAGGTCATGAATTACTACAAAACAGATATCTCTGATTTAATTGTAGTATATGATGATATTAACCTAGAGCCAGGACAGCTTCGCGTGCGCGGTAAAGGAAGTGCAGGCGGTCATAATGGTATGAAAAATATCATTCTGCATTGCAATTCACAGGATTTTCCAAGAGTGCGTGTCGGAATCGGAGCAAAGCCGCCAAAGATGGATTTAGCAGACTTTGTACTCAGCCATTTCCAGGGCGAAGAAAAAAAGGCAATGGAAGACGGCTACAAAGAGGCTGCCGATGCAGTTTGCTCCTTAATGAACAACGGACTAGAGGCAACCATGAATCATTATAACCAGAAGAAAACAAAATAATGATAAGGAGGGTCAATTGTGGGTATTTTTGCAAATCCGCTGACGGATCTGCTGGAATATGAAGACTTTTCAAGAGATTTTTTGAAGGGAACAGATCCAGTGGGCATGACAGGCTGTATTGACTCCGAGAAGGTGCATTTTATGAGCACCTTTCTTGGAGAGAAAAAAGTGCAGCTTGTTGTGACTTACAATGAACAGCGGGCAAGGGAAATTGAAGAAGATTATAAATTATTTTGCAGTCAGGTCTATGTGATTCCACCGCGTGACCTGATCTTTTTTAGCGCAGATCTGCAGGGAAATGCCATCATTGCAGAGCGCATGAAGGCATTTGCAGCACTTTATCAAAACGAGGCGAAGGTTATCATCACGACAATGGATGCGCTCATGAGCGAGGCAGTGCCGTTTGAACAGCTGATGAGTCATGTGATAAAGCTAAAAGAAGGTGATGAGCTTGATCTTGAAAAGCTAAAGCATGACCTGACTGTGATGGGATATGAGCGTGTAGGACGTGTGGAGGAGCCAGGACAGTTTACTGTTCACGGAGGTATTGCTGATGTATATCCGTTGACAATGGAGGTTCCGGTTAGAATCGAGCTTTGGGGAGATGAAATAGATACGATTCGCTGCTTTGAACCGCAGAGCCAGCGCTCAATGGATCAGATCGAGTCCGTATCTGTTTTTCCAGCGGCAGAGGTGATCGCAGATGATACGGCAAGACGGCGTGCTGTTGGAATGATTAAAAATGAGCTTGAGAGTCAGTTAGCTGTCTTTAAAAAAGCAAAGGAGCCAGACAAGGCGAAGCGTCTTCGTGAGGAGACAAACCGCATATTAGAGGCACTTGGCGAAGATGTTGTATTAGAGGCACCAGACAGCTATATAAGCTATTTTTATCCGCGTACTGTTCAACTTTCTGAATATTTTGATGAGAAGAACACGTTAGTTTTCCTTGATGAGCCGATGCGTCTTAAAGAGCGCGGTGATGGTGTGCAGGCTGAGTTTGAGGAAAGCATGAAAAATCGTCTGGAGCAGGGCTTTCTTTTGCCAGGTCAGACAGCGCTTTTAACACCGGCAAAACATGTGCTTGCTGCTTTTGAGCGCGGTCAGGTTGCAGCACTGTCTTCACTTGACAGCCGCCTGGCTGACTTTACAGTGGTAAACAGCTACGCAGTAAATGTTCAGAACATGAACACATACCGTGAAGGTTTTGAACTTTTGATCAAGGATTTGACACACTGGAAGAAGGAAAAGTACCGAATTGTTCTTTTGTGTCCGTCAAGAACTCGCGCAAACCGCATTGTCAATCAGCTTATAGAGTATGATCTTTTGGCATATTACAGCGAGGACGAGGATAAAAAGATAAATCCAGGTGAGATCATGGTTACTTACGGAAATCTTCACCGTGGCTTTTTATATCCGATGCTAAAATTTGCTGTTATCACAGAGAGTGATATCTTTGGTGTTAAGAAAAAGAAAAAAGAAAAAAAGAGCCGCTATCAGGGTCAGCGAATAAGTGATTTTGCGCAGCTAAAGCCTGGTGATTATGTGGTGCATGAAAATTATGGACTGGGAATTTATCGCGGAACAGAGCGACAGATTGTGGATAAGGTAACAAAAGATTATATTAAGATAGAATATGGTGATGGCGGAAAGCTGTATTTTCCTGTCACACAGCTTCATATGATCCAAAAGTATGCTGATTCAGAGTCTAAGCAGCCAAAGCTTAACAAATTGAACGGCCAGGAGTGGACAAAAACAAAAAGCCGTGTTCAAAAAGCAGTCAACAACATTGCAAAGGAGCTTGTGGAGCTTTATGCAGTGCGCCAGAGTGGTCACGGCTATCAGTATGGAGCAGACACTGTATGGCAGAAAGAATTTGAAGAGCTTGTACCATTTGATGAGACAGCAGATCAGCTTGCAGCAATTGATGCGACAAAAGCTGATATGGAAAGCACGAAAATCATGGACCGCTTAGTGTGCGGTGATGTAGGTTACGGAAAAACAGAGATTGCCATCAGAGCTGCCTTTAAGGCTGTGCAGGACAGTAAGCAGGTCGTATTTCTTGTGCCGACAACTATTCTTGCCCAGCAGCATTACAATACATTTGTTGAGCGAATGAAGGACTATCCAATTCGAATTGAGCTTTTGTCACGCTTTCGCACGTCAGCGCAGATCAAGGCATCACTTGAGCGCTTAAAAAAAGGTCTTGCCGATATTGTAATAGGAACGCATCGTGTGCTGTCAAAGGATGTTGTCTTTAAAGATCTAGGTCTTTTGATTATAGATGAGGAGCAGCGATTTGGTGTCACGCACAAGGAAAAGATCAAGCAGCTTAAAAAAGACGTTGACGTGCTGACACTAACGGCAACACCGATTCCGAGAACACTTCATATGAGTATGATCGGTGTGCGTGATATGAGTGTGTTAGAGGAAGCACCGTATGAGAGAAGACCGATTCAGACATATGTAATGGAAATGAATTGGGAGATGGTTCGCGAAGCAATAAACAGAGAGCTTGCCAGAGACGGACAGGTTTACTATGTGTATAATCGCGTCAAGGATATTGATCAGATTACGGCACAGATAGCAAAGCTTGTGCCAGATGCAAATGTTGCCTTTGCACATGGTCAAATGTCAGAGCGCCAGCTAGAGCAGATCATGATGGACTTTGTTAACGGTGATATAGATGTACTTGTCTCCACAACTATTATAGAGACAGGCTTAAATATTCCAAATGTAAATACTATTATCATCCACGATTCTGACCGATATGGACTTGCACAGCTGTATCAGCTAAGAGGACGTGTCGGCCGTTCAAACCGCACTGCCTATGCTTTTATCATGTATCAGCGAAACAAGATTTTAAAAGAAGAGGCTGAAAAGCGTCTTCAGGCAATTCGTGAGTATACAGATCTTGGCTCTGGTATTAAGATTGCCATGCGTGATCTTGAAATTCGAGGCGCTGGAAATCTGCTTGGCAGTGAGCAGCACGGTCATATGGAAGCAGTAGGCTATGATCTGTACTGCAAGATGTTAAATATGGCTGTCAAAAAAGAAAAGGGTGAGCTTGAGATGGAGGAAACCTTCGAAACAACGGTGGACATTCCAATCAGCGCTTACATTCCAGACAGCTATATACGAAACGAAGAAGACAGGATGGAAATTTACAAGCGCATTGCAGCAGTCGAGACAGAGGAAGAGTCAATGGATATGATCGACGAGCTTATCGACCGTTTTGGAAGTGTTCCAAAGTCAGTCACCAACTTGCTTGAGGTATCAATCCTTCGTGCCGAGGCGCATTCTCTCTATATTAAAGAAATTAAGTCATCGTCAACAGAGATTCGCCTGTTCATGCATCCAAAAGCAAAATTCGACACGATGCGTGTGCCGGATCTGATACAGTCTTACCGCGGTGCACTTCGCCTGCTTGACAAAGACAATCCTTATTTCTTATTGAAGGCAGGCGATGGCGCAGTCAAGGAAAAAACGCTGACATTGAAAACATTGAAAAAACTGTTAAGCGATATAAAAACGTTGATTGTTTCATAAAATCATGCTAAAATGAAAAACAAAGTTCACGAGGCGCCCGATAAATAAGATGCACGTCGGGTCGTTGACAGAGAATATAGAAATAGAGTGAGGTAAATTTATGAACCGAATTATGAAGTATGCAGCAGCAGCCCTCGCAGCAGCTACTGCCGTTAGTACATTAGGCGGATGCGAACAGTTAGAGAAAAAGGCACCAGAGGATACAGTTGCTGTTTCATTTGGCGATACAAATATCATGCTGGATGAGATTACTTATATGATACGTTCCATGGAGTATACCTATGAATCCTATTTTGGATCAAACATCTGCGGCAACGATATGGGCGATGGTTCAGGCATGACAGTCGGTGATTACATCAAGCAGATGTCTCTGTCACAGCTTCGCCAGACACTTGTATTAAATGAGTATGCAAAGAAAAATGGCATTGAGTTAAGTGATGATCAAAAAGCAAAGGTAGATGAGGCAATTGAAAAGCTTCAGACAGAATCAGAGGATTATCTGGAAGCAGTTGGCGCAACAGATGAGCTGATTGAAAAGACATATACAGAGAATGCAATTGCAAATCTTGTTTATATGGATCTTGTTGCTGATGTTGATACAACAGTTGGTGATGATGAGTTCCTTCGCAAAAAGATCGCATATGTAAAGCTGACGCCAAGTGAACTGACAGAGACGACAGCAGCCGATGGGGCAACTACAGAAGTGTCAAGTGATGAAGACAGCAGCGAAGAGGCATCTTCTATAGAGAATACAGAAGCAGAATCAGAAAGTGCATCCAAGGATGTAACGACTTCCACAGAAGAAGCAAGCAGTGAAAAAGCATCAACTGAGGAAGCATCAAGCGAGAATGTTTCGGAACTTTCCTCTGAGGCATCCACTGAAGATTCAACTGAGGCAGAAACACTTTCAGAAGAAGAGCAGGAACGTCAGGATGCGATGAACGATGCAGCAGACAAGATCCTTAAGGAATTTGAGGAAGGAAATGATGCAGCAGACTTTATCAGTGATTATCAAAATGACAGTCACTTTACTGCAACAAATTCTGAGATTTCCATTAGTGAGGATGGAACTGCTGTATATAATGCATCTGCATGGGCACTGGCAACAGACGAATGCACTGTATATAGAAGCGATGACGGCAGCATCTACATCATCCGCTGTCTTGATGATAACGATGAGGAAGCACGTCAGAGTGCCATAGATTCAGAGATCGAAAGCAGAAAGACAGCATTGTTCTCAGAGAAATATGCCGAGATTCAGGACGATTCTTCCAAGTTTAAGGTAGATGAGGATGTGATTGACACAATCCGCTTTACAACTCCGGTTTACGTAGCACCAAGCGAGGAAGAAACATCAGAAAGTGAAACTAGTGGCGAGGAAACCTCAGAAAGTGAAACTGGCGGTGAAAAAACTTCAGAAAATGAAACTAGCGAGGAAGAGTCAGTAAAAGCAGAAAATTCAAGCGAGTCTGACGAGTCAGAGGAAGCGGTAAGCGAAGCTTCTTCAGAGGAAGAGAGTAAATAATTAAGAGCCACCTAATATCGGGAAAGGCACAGTAAAGTGTCATTTTCCCGATTGCAGGTGGTTTTTTTGGCGAAAAACGCGCTTTCTTTCTTAATCGTTATCCAGATTTCACTTGACATCTCGTAATAATTTTGTTATAATGCCCCTCGAAGTGTAATAATTTTGTAATATTTAGTAATAGTTCACTCGTGAATTGTTACTGTGAAACTAGCGAGGGAGTGCAAGCTTACTCGCTCGCAGATAAGAATGTAAAGAGGTTTTATAAAGAAAGGCTTGGTATATATGAAGATCAAAGGAAACAGATTTGTTACATCAATATTAGCAGCGTCTATGCTGTCTGGTACATTTTTTGTTCCGGCATCCGCAGGTGAGCTTGAGGGTGAGAGCGCAATCGCAGGCATGGCTGTTACATTGAATAACTACTACGCAGGAGAGGAAACTCCGGATGAGGCAATCTTAGATTATCTTGTTCCTAAGGCTCAGGCAACATCTGAGGCTGAGAGTGAGACAGAAACCGAAGAGCCAAAAACCGTTATGGCCGCTACTGTTGCTGTCACTTCAGATGCTTCTAATGTAGGACTGGTAAGCGCAGCAGGTTACTTAAACGTGCGTGAACAGCCATCCACAGGCAGTGTAACAGTCGGAAGACTTTTCAGTAACTGCCAGGTTAACATCAAAAGTTCCGTAAACAACAGCGAAGGCAGCTGGTATCGTATCACTTGCGGCGATGTAGAAGGTTATGTAAGCGCAGCCTACGTATTAGTTGGCACAGCGGCCAAGACTGCTGAGGACAATATCCAGAACCGCTATGCAGTTGTTACTGCAGATCAGTTAAATGTTCGCGACAGTGCATCTGACAGCGCAAATGTTGTTGGAACTGTATACAAGGATGAAGAGTACGCAATCATCGAGGATCAGGGTGATTTCGTAAAGATACATATTGCAAATGATGAGGTTGGATATGTTTCAAAGTCCGGCATCACCATTAAGACTCAGTTCGCTCAGGCTCAGAAGGTAGACAATGAATTTGTATCTCAGGAGCTGGAGAACTTCATGATCGATATCAACTACTCCAGAAACGTATACGAGCAGGCAATGGCAGAGGGAACAGGCGAAGGCTACTATCGTGCATATGCAGCTATCGTTTATGCAGCAGAGCTTCTTGGTTACTACAGCGAATTTGCAGCAGATTCTGGATTAGAAGATTTGGCAGCAACCTCAAAGCAGGAGCAGGAAAGCGCACTTGCACTTGCAGATGCAGCATATAAGTTAGCATCAGATTCTGGCTACTTTACTCAGGTTGCAGAATCAGTAGCATCAAGCGAGGCAGCAGCAGAGTCTGTACAGGAAACTCAGACACAGCCATCAACAGATGCATCTTCTGAGGGAAATACAACAAGTAATACAGCTGAGACAACAGCACCAAGCAGCTCAGCATCTGATGAAACCATAAGTGTAGAAGTTCCGACTGCAGCATCTGTAACAGGCATTGAGGCTTGCTATCAGGGCGGTACAAAGTATGTGGGTGATGTTGTCTACACCGCAGAATTGTTTGTAAGAGTAAGCTACAGCGATGGAACTGTAAAGGATATTTACGACGGATGGTATTCACCACAGGTAGGTATGACCTTAAAGCAGGAGGGCTACAATGTTGTAACCATGTATTATGGTGATTTTAGCTCCAACCTTGAAGTATATGCAAACCCGGCACCGGAAACTCAGCCGGCAGCACCAGAGACACAGCCAGCGGCACCAGAGACTCAGCCGGCAGCGCCAGCTCCAGAGACACAGCCAGCGGCACCAGAGACACAGCCGGCAGCACCAGAGACACAGCCAGCAGCTCCAGCACCAGCCCCGGAGACTCAGCCAGCAGCACCAGAAACCCAGCCAACTCCAGCACCGGCACCAGCTCCAAGCGGTAATGGACAGTCTATCGTAGACTATGCAATGCAGTGGGTAGGACAGTGTAATTATGTATGGGGCGGTACAAACCTGACACCAGGAGGCGGTGTTGACTGTTCTGGATTTACCATGAATGTATACGCAGCATTCGGTATCAGCCTTCCGCACTACTCCGGCGAACAGATCAACTATGGACAGGCTGTATCATACGAGCAGCTGCAGCCAGGTGATCTTATCTGCTTCTCAGGCCATGTAGGAATCTATATCGGCGGCGGCATGATGGTTCATGCAGCAAGTGCAGAGAGAGGTATCGTAGTAGATAATGTATTCTATAACAAGCAGCCGATCGGATATCGTCGTCTTGTATAAATAGTTAAAATTCAAGGCCGTCTGTCAGAGTTGACAGGCGGTCTTATTTTCGTGTATTATAACCGTAAGAAACGAATACATTAACAGTTAACGTTAACTGGGAAAGAAGGTAATATTGCATGAGACGTGATAAAGTCAATTACTATCTGGATCTGGCAGAGATCGTATCCCAACGAGGAACCTGCCTTAGACGCCGCTACGGTGCTGTTATCGTAAAAAATGATGAGGTGGTATCTACTGGCTATGTCGGTTCCCCGCGAGGACGCAAAAACTGTACTGATTTGGGGTTTTGTATCCGACAGAAACTTCAGATTCCAAGGGGTGAGCGCTATGAATTGTGCAGAAGCGTTCACGCTGAGGCAAATGCCATAATCAGTGCATCAAGAGATCAGATGATCGGAAGCTCTTTATATTTGACAGGAGTAGAAGCAGATACAGGTGAATATGTAAAAAATTCCAACAGCTGCTCCATGTGTAAGCGAATGATCATAAATGCAGGTATCGAGACCGTATATGTGCGTGATGATAAAGATAATTACCGAGTCGTAAAGGTAGCAGACTGGATTGAAAAGGATGAATCACTAGAGGGCACATTCGGGTACTAAGCAAAACATGAAATTTGGCTAATTTCATCTTGATTTTCGACAGGCGGTCATATATAATTAGGGGTGGTGTCCATGCGGCAGATTTGTTCGTGTGCGTTTGGCAGAAAAGACTGCAAGAAGCGTAAAGGCACCATGAAACCTAGGCTGGCGAAGCAAATGGTAAAAGGGCTTCGTCTGTGTGAGAATGTCACAACAACAGGAAGGAAAAGACAAATGATACATCAGCAATACGAAGTAGATGACCATCTTCATGAAGAATGCGGCGTGTTCGGCATTTACGACATGGATGGCAATGACGTAGCGTCGACTATTTATTATGGTCTTTTTGCTCTGCAGCACAGAGGTCAGGAGAGCTGCGGTATTGCAGTGACAGACACTTATGGGAAGAGAAACGTCCTTTCAAAAAAAGGACTTGGCCATGTGGATGACGTGTTTGATGAAGAGGGACTTTCAGAGCTGAAAGGAAATCTTGGCGTGGGGCATGTGAGATATTCAACAGCAGGTGCAACACGTGTAGAGAATGCAATGCCACTTGTTATAAACTATGTAAAAGGAACACTTGCGATTGCACACAATGGAAATTTAGTAAATGCAATCGAGCTGAGAGAAGAACTCAGCCAGACAGGTGCTATTTTCCAGACAACAATAGACTCTGAAGTAATCGCATATCTTATTGCAAGAGAGCGTCTTCATACACCGACAGCAGAAGAAGCAGTGAAGTGTGCGATGCAGAAGATCAAGGGTGCATATGCACTTGTTGTGAGTAGCCCGAGAAAAATGATTGGTGCAAGAGATCCATTTGGACTCAAGCCACTGTGCATCGGAAAACGTGACAATACATATTTCCTTGCTTCTGAGAGCTGTGCGATTGCAGCTGTAGACGGTGAATTTGTAAGAGATGTTCTTCCGGGAGAAATCGTAACAATTACAAGAAAACATGGAATCCAGTCAGATACGAGTATGGTGATCGATTCGGAAAAACAGGCAAGATGTATTTTTGAGTATATTTATTTTGCAAGAACAGACAGTACAATCGATGGTGTAGGTGTATACCATTCCAGAATTCTGGCAGGAAAAGCACTTGCGGAATCTTATCCGGTAGACGCTGATCTTGTTGTGGGAGTTCCGGATTCCGGTCTGGTAGCAGCGAAAGGATATTCTGAGCAGTCAGGAATTCCTTATGGAATGGCATTCCACAAGAACAGTTATGTGGGAAGAACATTTATCAAACCGAAACAGAGCGAACGTGTTTCAAGTGTAAAGATCAAACTGAATGTAATTCCGGAAGTTGTAAAGGGAAAACGAATCGTAATGGTAGATGATTCCATCGTGCGTGGAACAACTTGTGCAAATATTATTAAGATGCTGAAAAAAGCCGGAGCAAAAGAGGTACACGTACGTATCAGTTCTCCACCGTTCTTACATCCATGCTTTTTTGGAACAGATGTTCCGTCGAATGAGCAGCTGATCGCACATACTCACACACAGGAGGAGATCCGTCAGCTGATCGGAGCAGACTCTCTTGGATACATGGAGATCGAGAAACTGAAAGACATGGTTGGAGACCTTAAGTATTGCGATGCCTGCTTTACAGGAAAGTATCCGATGGAAGTTCCGGAAGAGGATATCAGTCAGGCATTTGAACAAAATTGATTTTGAAGACTCAGTTTATGTGTTATAATAGATGAACAGTTACGATAAAGATATGAAACAAGGAGAAAAGAATTATGAGTAATGATCGTTATGTAAGCCCGCTTTCAGAGCGTTATGCAAGCCGCGAGATGCAGTATATCTTCTCACCGGACAAAAAGTTCAGAACATGGAGAAGACTTTGGATTGCACTGGCAGAGACTGAGAAGGAGCTTGGACTCAACATCACAGACGAGCAGATCGAAGAGATGAAGAGCCATGCGGATGATATTAACTTTGAGGTGGCAAAGGAACGTGAGAAGGTTGTACGTCATGATGTTATGTCTCATGTTTATGCATATGGTGTTCAGTGCCCAAAAGCAAAAGGAATCATCCATCTTGGAGCAACATCCTGCTATGTAGGAGACAATACAGATGTT
>ERZ838839.1531-NODE-1531-length-21549-cov-5.847213_pt1 | contig 21549 bp, 16 predicted proteins | sample MGYA00519909_ERZ838839 | MGnify/ENA primary metagenome ERZ838839 (study PRJEB31850, sample SAMEA3708843) | human gut metagenome | biome: human gut; feature: human-associated habitat; material: faeces | place: China | collected 2014 ... | reverse complement strand
TTCCTTTTACAAGTGTTTTTACTCCCTTCCAAATATAAGGGATTGCTGCCGCAAGTGTAATGCATGTACAGATTGGCGCCGGCACAAACAATTTCTTCGTGCAACGCCAAACAACCGTTCCAACAAGCTTATCCCAATACTCATTGTTCAATGCTCTTCCTGAATGTGCCAGATAACTTTCTGGTGCCTCAATCTCTTCTATATGACACTTTCTTAAATAAGAAAGAACTGTTGCCCTGTCAGTCTTATAGCAAAGGACCACATCAGCGGTACGTTCATTGACGCGCACTGAAGTGATCCCCTCCTTATTAGACAGAGCATATTCGAGCAGATCAGCTTCCTTTACTGTCATGTGCTTCACAATGGCACGGACACGGATTCTGCCCTTTATTTCATGCTTTATCTTAAATTTCATTATTCAGCCTTCTCTTCTGTCTTTGTCTCTTCCTCTGCTACAGTCTCTGCTGCCTCGTCCTGACCCTCAGCCTCAGCTGCATCCTCTGCTGCTGCGCGCTCGTCATTGATCTGCTGTGCACCTGCATAGATATCCTGTGCATTCTCCTGAATGTTGGATACAACATTTAATACGCAATCCTTTGCGCGAAGTACAGCTGCTGTTGCCTTTGTATATAAATTCTTAGCATCCTTGCTGGAAAGTGCTTTGATACCTGCAGTTCCGAACAGAACACCTGCTGCAAAAATACCACCCTTTTTGTAATCGAAATCTTTTAAACTCATGCTTTTATCCTCCTGTTCAATGATTGTGTAAAAGGCAAGCAAACCTTCTCGATTTGCTTGCCCCTTATTATAAAGAATATGTGCCAGAATTTCCACAGCCTTATTGATAAAATTTATCATCAGGTACTAGTAATTTTTAACAAATTTCATCAACCTATGCCGGTGTGATGCTCCGAATGGCCTGTTCTTTCTTGTATCCACATACAGAAAGCCCTGCCTGAATGATTTGATTCCAAGCTTTTTGTGAGAGTACAATGCTGGAATTGTCATCAAATTCGATTGTGCATGCACTTCTTGATGTGCCGCCTGGCAGCTCATCCATCGCCTCCTCGCATTCTGTACAGGAAACCTTGTACATGTTGCGACGGTTGATTGCCCCGATCTCCTCTAGCATATTGATCATGCGATAAACCGTCGCTGATCCAATGCTTGAATCGATCTTTGATGCTTTGTAATAAATTTCTTTACAGCTGGAACACTCTTCTTCCAGTATGATATCTAGTAACAGCATCCGCTGCTTTGTGATCCTGCAGCCCCGCTGTCTGAGTCTGTTCAGGATCGCCTCTTTTTGCATATTTCCTTGCTGCATAGGCTGACCATCCTTTACGTTTCTCTGCTTAGTGACAATGACCTCCACAGTGACTGCAGTCGCCTCCGCACTGGAGTGACTTTCCAGACTTCTTATCTTTTACCATACTGCGAACGATCAGTCCAACTACACCAACTACAATTGCTCCAACAATTACTGTTCCCATAATTACCTAGCCTTTCCAGAGCGCACATATCTATTTCATTTTTTACTTGCCCGTTGCGACCTGAAGAGTCTCGCTCTCTTTATAAGGTCTGAACAGCAGATAGATAAATGCGATAATAATTACGATTGCTACTACTGTTCCAATACCAAAGCCGGCACCTGTAAAGAGACGACCGATCTGATTGATTACTAAAGCTACCAGGTAAGCAAATCCACACTGATAACCAATTGCAATCCAGAACCACTTGGTGTTGTTCATCTCTCTCTTGATTGCACCCATTGCTGCGAAGCAAGGAGCACATAACAGGTTGAATGCCAAGAATGCATAACCGCTTACTGCTGTGAAGGAAGCTGCCATTGCTGCATATACGCTTACACCTTCCTGTCCGCCGTAAAGGATACCCATTGTACCTACAATGTTCTCCTTTGCTACCAGACCGGTAACAGATGCAACAGTTGCCTGCCAGTTTCCAAATCCCTGTGGGATGAAGATCCAGCTGATTGCCTTACCGATTGTTGCAAGGATACTGGAATCAATCTGATCCTCAGAAAGCATCTGGAATGCACCGTCAACAAATCCAAAGTAAGTGGTGAACCAAATTACGATGGTGGAAAGAAGGATGATGGTACCAGCCTTCTTGATGAAGGACCAACCACGCTCCCACATGCTTCTAAGAACGCTGCCTACGGTTGGCAGATGGTATGCCGGAAGCTCCATAACGAACGGAGCCGGATCACCAACGAATAACTTTGTTTTCTTTAAGATGATACCAGAGCAGATGATTGCTGCGATACCAAGGAAATAAGCTGACGGAGCAACCCATGAAGCACCGCCGAAGATAGCACCTGCAACCATTGCGATGAATGGAAGCTTTGCACCACACGGAATAAATGTGGTTGTCATGATGGTCATCTTACGGTCTCTGTCATTCTCGATGGTACGGGAAGCCATGATACCAGGAACACCACAGCCACTTCCGATCAGCATCGGAATGAAGGATTTTCCGGAAAGTCCAAATTTACGGAAGATACGGTCCATGATGAATGCAACACGCGCCATGTAACCGCAGGACTCCAGAAATGCCAGGAACAGGAACAGTACCAGCATCTGCGGTACGAATCCAAGTACGGCACCAACACCGGCTACGATACCATCGAGAATCAGACCCTGCAGCCAGTCAGCACAGTGGATCGCGTTCAGCAGATTTTCAATGGCCGGCGGAATGATCTCTCCAAAGAGTACATCGTTGGTCCAGTCCGTTACAAAAGTACCTACTGTTGTGACAGATACATAATATACAACCCACATAACAACCGCGAAGATCGGAAGTGCCAGCCAGCGGTTAGTTACGATCCGGTCGATCTTATCCGATGTTGTCATGGCGTTTTTCTTGTTCTTTGTGACACAGTCACCGATGATGCTGGAAATATAAACGTAACGCTCGTTTGTGATAATACTCTCGGTATCATCATCAAACTTGTCTTCCAGCTGTTTGATCTCGGCAGATACATCCGGAACGGATTTCATCTGCTCTGTGATCTTATCATCTTTCTCCAGAAGTTTGATTGCAAAGAAGCGTTTCTGCTCATTTACAATATCACTTCCGAGTTTGCTCTCAACGGTGCGGATGACTGCCTCCACATCCTTGTCAAACTCATGAACCGGTACAGCAGCACCTTTTTTCTGTGCAATCTGCACTGCTTTATCAGCAGCTTCTTTGATTCCGGTTCCTTTCAGAGCAGAGATGGTTACAACTTCACAGCCCAGCTTTTTCGCCAGTTTGTCGATATGTATTTTGTCTCCGTTCTTCTCAACAATATCCATCATGTTGACAGCCATGATCACCGGAATACCAAGTTCCATGATCTGTGTGGACAGATACAGGTTACGCTCAATGTTGGTACCATCTACGATGTTCAGGATCGCATCTGGTCTTTCATTAATCAGGTAATTTCTGGCTACCACTTCCTCCAGTGTATACGGAGATAAAGAATAGATACCCGGAAGGTCCATGATGGTGACATCTTTGTGGCCTTTGAGCTTTCCTTCTTTTTTCTCGACGGTTACACCTGGCCAGTTTCCTACGAACTGGTTGGAGCCTGTCAGTGCATTGAACAATGTTGTCTTACCGCAGTTCGGGTTTCCTGCGAGTGCAATCTTAATTGCCATTTTTTCCATGCCCCTCTTTCTTTGATTTTTACTGATTTTAATAACTTCACAAGCCTTACCAATATTGGCCACAGCTTGCTTTTGTTAGCATTCGCTAACAAGCAGGCAAAAAAAATTTACTCTACTTCAATCATTTCGGCATCTGCTTTTCTTAAGGATAATTCGTATCCTCTGACGGTTACTTCGACCGGATCGCCGAGCGGAGCAACTTTGCGCACGAATACGTCAACACCCTTGGTGATTCCCATATCCATGATTCTTCTTTTGACCGGACCGGAGCCGTTGAGTTTTACAACTTTAACGGTTTCTCCTACGGAAGTCTCTTTTAAAGTCTTCATCTTCTCTCCTTCTTTCCTATCAAATCAGGATTTTGGCTGCCATATCTTTTCCAACGGCTACCCTGGAATCTTTCACATTCACGATGAGATTGCCGTCGATTTCCGATACGACTGTCACGTTTCCGCCAACGACGAAGCCAAGATTTTCAAGAAATCTTCTGGTCTCTTCTTTTCCGCCAACTTTTCTGATTGTGTAACATTCGCCTGGATTTGCCATCGTTAAAGGCATAGTCAATTACCTCCTGTGTATGATAATGAGTTTCATCTCTATTTCAGTTGTTAGTATATGCTAACGTACGTTAGATGTCAACTGCTTTTTTACTATTTTTTTGTATTTTTTTCTGAAATTTACTCCGTTACTGAGAAAAAGCCTTCGTTAAGAGCCCTGTTTTTTTGAAAAATAAGGCAGAACAGAGAAATTTCGTATCTCCCTGTTCTGCCCTTTTTGCTTTCCATTTCTTTTTAGAAACGGTACATCATCTTATGCCATTTTGCACCGCCATGCGTCGAGTCGGAAAGTTCGATATATTCGTATCCGATCCTTTTGTAGAATGGAATCATATGATCCTTGCATGTAAGAACAACGGCTTTTTTGTCACGCTCTCCTGCGCTTTTTACCATATGACGCATCAGTGCTTCTCCAATGCCCTGTTTCTGGAACTTCGGATTGACGTCCAGTCCGAAAATCATCTGATAATCGCCGTCCGGGTTGTGCAGCGTGGCGTCATGGTAGAGTGCATCCGCCAGATAATCGGTATCCGCACAGCAGCCATTGCAGAAGCCTGCGATTTCGCCATCTTCAGTTTCCGCTACAAAAAAGCTGTTTTTGCAGGTTTTGTACCGCTCCATGAAGTCTTCATAACCTGCCGCCTCGGCAGCCGGGAAACATAGCGCCTCCACCTCGGCTACCTTTTTCAGATCTTCCTCTTTTACCGGACGGATCGTATACTTTACTTTTTGTTTTAAATAGGGCTTCAGTCCCGCAACGACTTCTTCCACCGTTCCATCCACGAACGGATTCTTCAGTCCGGCCAGCTCCAGCAGTGCAAAATATCCTTTGCTTCCGCCTGCCTGGCAGAGACGGTAATAATCGCCCCACGCCTTTTCCGGCTCTTTTTTGAAACGCTCAAAGAACTGGAAAGCACAGATCTGTGCCAGCGCATAATCAATATAATAGAACGGGTTCACAAAGATATGCTGCTTCTGCATCCAGAAACCGCCCTCCTCGAGGAACTTGTGGCCGTCATAATTTCTCCATGGCATATAGGTCAGCTCTAACTGATGCCAGATCGCACGGCGCTCCTTGGCCGTCATGCCGATATTTTCAAATACCTTATGCTGGAACTCATCCACACATACCATGTACGGAATCACTTCCAGCGCGCTCATCAGGTGCGCATAACGGTAATCATCTGCTTTCTCTCCAAAGAATGCATTCATCCAGGGGTATGCGAAATGCTCCATTGTCATCGAGTGAATCTCCGCCACCTCGCTTGTCGGGAATACCATATCCATAAACGGAATCTGTTTTGCCGCCGTATACGCCTCGAATGCATGGCCCGCCTCATGAGTCAGAACATCAACGTCCGCGCTCGTACCATTAAAGTTGGAGAAGATGAACGGCGCCTTGAACGTATTCAGAAATGTGCAGTAACCGCCTGTCTGTTTTCCCGGCTTCGTCTCCAGGTCAAACAGCTCATGCTCCACCATAAAGTCAAAGAACTCACCCGTCTCTTTCGACAGCTCATGGTACATCTTCTGCGCCTTCGCAACCAGTTCCTCCGTCGTTCCTTCCGGAACCGCGTTTCCTTCCGGGAAAATCAGCTCCTCATCGTAATAATGCAGCCTGTCCACTCCAAGCCGTTTCTCCTGCTCCTTCCGAAGCTCCAGGCAGAGCGGTACAATCTTCTCCTTCACCTGCGCACGGAACCTTGCAACATCCTCCGCCGTATAATCGTATCTTCCATAGCTCAGGTAAATAAATTCAATGTAAGAAGAAAATCCCAGCTTCTTCGCAATTTTATCGCGCAGCGGAACCAGCTTGTCATACAGCGCATCCAGCTCCCCGGAAATCTCTTCATACAAATCTCCCCATGCCGTCATCGCCTCTTTCCGCATCTGGCGGTCCGTACTCTGCATCGCCTTCAGAAGTCCATAAAAATTACACGTTTCGCCCTTAAATTTCGTCGAAGCATTCGCCGTAATTTTACTGTACTGCTGCGTCAGATTCGCCTCTTCGATCAGATCCTCCACGATACAGTCGTCCGCTAATTTTTGGCCAACCTCCATATTCTTCACAAAGAATTCCCCAAACTCCTCTGCAAACTCTTTGATAAACGGAGACTCCAGAATCACCTTCTCTGCCTTTTGTATCAGCAGATGGATCGCCGGAATCGTCTCATTCCAGAACTGAACCTCTCCTTCATAAAACGAATCTCTGGTGTCCACCGTATATCTTACCTGCGCCACTTCCGCCATTGTCGCCCAGGCATCCTCGCGCGTTTTTTCTTCCATAAAAAGTCCGCGCAGCTCCTCATATGATTTTGCCTCTTTGAGCGCCTTCGTATACGCTCTTACTTTTTCCTGCTCTGCCTCCATGTCCGGCCTTACGTATTCAATTTCCGAAAACTTTTTCATCTTCTCTTACCTCCTTCTATTCCAGAACGCCCAGATTTTTCAACTCATGATAAACCCGGGACGCCGGCAGTCCCATCACATTATAATAGTCTCCCTGGATTCCTTTCACAAACTTTGTCCCAAACACCGTCTGAATTCCGTATCCTCCAGCCTTATCCGACCACACAGGAGCCTCCCCCTCTTTCTCAAGAGCAAGATACCCGTTTATCTCCTCCTCTGTCATCGCATAAAACTCTACATCTGTACGGTCACAGAACGATACCACACGCTTTGCGTCCCCCTCTGTTACCGCAATCGTAACTCCAGTATACACCTGATGCACCCTTCCCTGCAACTGCTGCATCATGCTTCTGGCATGTTCTATCCCTTTCGGCTTGCCAAGGATCTCCCCTTCAAAAGCCACAACCGTATCCGCCCCGATCACAACGGCATCCCCTTCGGTAATCTCCGCAACATCCAGACATTTCAGCCGTGAAAGCTCCTCCACAACCTTCTCCGGTTCCGCAGACGTCACAACTTCTTCCGCCCCTGAAGCCTGAACCTTACACCGTATTCCCAACATCTCCATCAACTCTCTTCTTCTGGGTGACCCCGAAGCCAATATCACTTTCATCCTGCTGTCTCCTTTATTTTTTCTTTCATGACATGCATTTTTTTCACACCATGCAGCGGTCCGCGGGAATGTGCGGCTTGCGCCAGATGGCCGGATAAAATAAGTACGCCGGGAACAAACACAATCCACTCGTGTCCGTTCCCGGCGTACTTATTTTATCCAGATGCCTGAATTTCCGTCTTATGCAAAGCAAAACGATAAGCCGGGTTATGTCGTGTGTAATCATCTATCCAATGGAACTGTCGCCAGTCCCCTTAAGCGACCCACCTGAAAACATGACGGGCAGCCATATACGTTTTCTATTCGGTCTTGCTTCGGATGGGGTTTACATGGCTTTCTCTGTTACCAGAGAAACGGTAGTCTCTTACACTGCCTTTCCACCCTTACCAGAAAAAACCTGGCGGTATCTCTCTGTTGCACTATCCCTGGAGTCGCCTCCGCCGGACGTTATCCGGCATCCTGCCCTGCGAAGCCCGGACTTTCCTCACCTGGCCCCTTTCGGTCCTGCCAGCCGCGATTACATATCTTACTTTGTCAAAAACGGAACATCAGACAGTTAATAATCATATCACAAACTTTCTCTGTTGTCCATCCCCCAAATCACAGATCCCGCAAAGCAGCCTCTCATACATCAAAGCAGCTTCCCCCCACAAACTCCCGCAGAATCGAATTCTTGGGAATATCCTCAATCGGCACTCCGACAAAATAATCCAAAAACTTCAGCAGCCGCTTTGCCTCCTGGTATTCCGGCTCTCCCTCCTCAATCTGGAACAAAAGCGGCTCCGCATACAGCTTCAGCACCGAAAGCTCATACACCAGCGCTGAATTGAACATCACATCCGCCTTCTCCTGATTCGGGAAAATATTACGATCTTCCCCGCGGCGCACCGACGGCCACATCGCAATCGTCTCCTTCGCCGACGTCGCCCGTGTCCGGCTGTCACGCACCATACGCCGGATCAGCCGGCCATCCGTCGTCGGAATCCGGTTGTGCTCATCCACATTAATCTGCGTCAGCGCACTGATATAAATCCGGAATTTACTTTCCGAAGGAAGCGACCACGTCAGTTTTTCATTCAGCCCGTGAATCCCCTCCAGCACCAGCACATCGGTCTCCTTCATCTGAATAAAATTCCCCTTGTACTCGCGCTTGCCCGTCTTAAAATTAAAATACGGCAGTTCCACACGCTCTCCGTTCAAAAGTGCTGTCATATCCCGATTCAAAAGCTCGATATCCAGTGCTTCCAGGCATTCAAAATCATAATCGCCGTTTTCATCCCGCGGCGTATCTACCCGGTTCACATAGTAATTATCAAGGCTGATCGGATGCGGCGTCAGACCATGCGCTGAAAGCTGGATGGAAAGCCGGTTGCAGAACGTTGTCTTTCCGGAGGAAGACGGCCCCGCAATCAGCACAAATTTAACCTGCTTTCTTTCCGCAATCTGCTCCGCAATCTTCGCAATCTTCTGCTCCTGCAGCGCCTCCGCAATCAGCATCATCTGCTGAATATTGCCCTTCGTGATGCGTTCATTTAAGTCGGCAACCGTGGAAATTCCCATCTGCTCACCCCAGCGCTCCGATTCCCGCTGCACCTGGAACACCTTCGGGGAGAGATTCGCCGCCGGCACCGTCTCCGGCGCCTTTTTCTCCGGCATCTGCAGCACAAAGCCGTCATCGTATAAATAGAGATCAAAATACTTCAGATAACTCGTATCATACGTCATAAATCCATAATAATAGTCTTCAAAATCCCCGAGACTGTACAGATTCACACGGGAGACACGGCGGTAACGGAACAAGCGGTCTTTATCCGTCATGCCATGCAGCCGGAACCGTTCTCTCGCCTCGTGCGTATCGACACTCCGCTTATAAATCGGCACCGCCTTTTCCACCTGTTCATGCATATACGCTTTTACTTCGTCCAAAAACTCCTGATTCAGCGTGATATCGCCGTCCACCGTGTAGAAAAAGCCCGAACCCGCCGAAAAATGCAGCATCACATGGCGGATCTTATCGTAGCCTCCCACATGATACACCGCTTTTACCAGCAGAAGAGAAAGACTCCTCTGATACGTTTTATGTCCGATCTCATCCTTCGTCGTCACAAATTCCAGTTCACAGTCTTTTTTCAGCTGCTTGTGCAGCTCCCTCAGCCGTCCGTCCACCTTCACCAGGACAATCGGAGCATCCATCGTTTTCTCAAAATCTTTTGCAATCTCATAATAAGAGCAATTTTCCGGATATTCATATTTCTTTCCATCAATTGTTACCTGAATCACTTGTAATTCCTCCTTTTTGCAAAACTTTCTGAAAATTCAGAAGTAAAAACGAAGGCGCGCCCGAAAATTATAAAACCTGAAATTTTCAGACACGCCTCCTCATGATAAAACGCTGTCGTTACATCGTATGGAACCGCGCAAGCGCAGATTCCAGTATTGCCTCTTTTTCTTTTAATTCACAAAGCCTCTGTGTCGCCTTCTCCCCCGGATTGCCAGAGAGCTGGCCGATCAGCATTCTGTTCTGGTTCTGCTGCTTCTGCAGATATTCCAACAGCACCGGATTCTGGTTTTCCAGAAGACGTGGTCCATAGAAAAGCTCCTCCGCCTTCAGATCTTCCTTTTCCCCATGCACTGCCCGCAGAATCGGATAGTATTTTCCATCCTCCTCCACGAAATTCTCCTGTGCAAGGTAAAATCCGTGCTCCAGCAGCCATGCGCGCACGCGGTCGATATCTGACTGCGGCTCCAGAATCAGCTCACCAAAGCCGGACAGCAGCGGCTCACCCTCACTTAAAATCCTTACGGTGAGCCCGCCGCCCATGCCCGCGATGAGGAGAGAATCCCCCTCCCCCGCCTGCAGGGCATGAAGGCCATCGGAAAGCCGTGTTTCTATGTAGTCCCCCATGTTATACTGCGTGATATGCTCCCTGGCCCGTTCTAACGGTCCGCGGTTCACATCCATGGCGATTGCGGAGGAAATCTTCTTCTGTTCCAGCAGCGCAATCGGCACATAGCCGTGATCTGTTCCCACATCGACCAGGCAGCCGCCCGGGGTGACAAACTCCGCTACCGCGGAAAGTCTTTTTGATAACTGCATGTCTTTTCTCCTGACTGAAAACTTAGTCCAGATAATCTTTGAGTTTTCTGGAACGACTCGGATGGCGGAGCTTTCGAAGCGCTTTCGCCTCAATCTGACGGATACGCTCTCTTGTAACGTTGAACTCTTTACCAACCTCTTCGAGGGTTCTCGCACGGCCATCGTCAAGTCCGAAACGGAGACGCAGAACCTTCTGCTCACGGTCGGTCAGTGTGCTTAAGACATCCTCCAGCTGCTCTTTCAGCATGGTGAATGCTGCCGCGTCTGCCGGTACCGGCACATTGTCGTCCTGGATGAAGTCACCGAGGTGGCTGTCCTCTTCCTCACCGATTGGTGTCTCGAGTGAAACCGGTTCCTGGGAGATTTTCAGGATCTCACGCACACGCTCTACAGACATGTGCATCTCCTCTGCGATCTCTTCCGGAGTAGGTTCGCGGCCTAACTCCTGCAGTAACTGACGGGAAACGCGGATCAGCTTGTTGATGGTCTCTACCATATGAACCGGAATACGGATCGTTCTCGCCTGGTCTGCAATCGCTCTTGTGATTGCCTGGCGGATCCACCATGTTGCATAGGTGGAGAATTTGTATCCCTTGCGGTAATCGAATTTTTCAACCGCTTTGATGAGGCCTAAGTTACCTTCCTGAATCAGATCCAGGAACAGCATGCCGCGGCCGACATAACGTTTTGCAATGGAAACAACGAGACGAAGGTTGGCCTCTGCCAGACGTTTTTTCGCATCCTCATCGCCCTCTTCCATTCTCTGTGCCAGCTTGATCTCTTCCTCTGCGGAAAGAAGCGGCACTTTACCGATCTCTTTTAAGTACATGCGGACCGGGTCCTCAATGCTGATGCCTTCCGGAACGGAAAGGTCGATGTTTTCCATATCGATCTCTTCTTCCTCGGAAAGGTCGATGTCATCGTCGTCCAGAAGGAGAAGATCGCGGTCTGCCGCATTTGGATCCTCGGTCATATCGGAGAGGCGCAGTACGTCGATACCGCTTGCCTCCAGGTATTCAAATACCTTCTCCATCTGCTCCGCATCCAGCGGCATATCGCGGAAAAAGTCGTTGATTTCCTGATATTCCAGGACGCTCTTTTTCTTTTTGCCGTATGCTACCAGCTCTTTTAATTTTTCCATAAATTTTGCTTTATCGAACTCCATTGACTGTCCATCCTTCCATAGCTTGTATATATTCTGTCCCTGCCCTGCGAAATTAAACACGCAGAACAGAAGATTCCAGGGTTTTTCTTTGGTATCCAGGCCTCCTTAAAAAGCGAAATCCGGAAGTTCCCCTGCTTTCCACCGCTCCAGGCTCTTTTTGTCCGCCATCAGCTTCTGCAGCGCCGCCATATCGGTCACATTCATATGTGCCGACTGATACGCAATGCTGTTTTCTTTCATATTGCAGATCACATCATGCAGCGCGCGCCGTTTTTCCTCCTCTGTCTCCAGCGGGATTCTGGCATTAAAAAGGCCTGCAACTTCTTTCTGCTCCTCGGAATCAACAAACTGATTCAAAAGCTTTGCCGGATTCACCCCGCCCTCGTGATACTGCAGCACAATCATCTCTGCAATCTGGCGGTAAAGAGGTGTGGTAAAATCCTCCGGCGTAATATATTTTTCCAGTTTTCCAATGAGCGCCGGATAAGAGGTCATCCATGTCAGCATCAGCTTCTGTGCTTTTTCGACACCGCCCTCTTTCTCTTTTTTGTTTGCGGCTGTATTCCGCGGCTTGACACGCTCCGTCCTTCCGGCTCCTGATAGTGCCATCTGACCGACCTGCTTTCGCAGTACTTCGACGGCAATCCCGTATTTTCCTGCCACTGCCTCAAGATAACTGTTCCGCTCGATCTCATCCTCGATTGCAACGAGACGACGCACCGCCTCATGCAGGAAATCGGATTTGCCCTGCGGGTCGGCAAGGTCGAAATCGCGTTCCTTCATGCGGATCTCATACAAAACGCTGTTCTCCGCCTCTTCCAGACGTTTTTCGAACGCTTCGCAGCCCTCGTGCTGGATAAACTCATCCGGGTCCTTATACGGTCTCAAATTGACGACACGCGTTGTAAGACCAACCCCTTTGAGCATCGGAATCGCACGAAGCGCCGCTTTGACGCCTGCCTCATCGCTGTCATAGATCACAAGAACCTCGTCGGTATACCGTTTCATCAGCCCCGCCTGCAGCGATGTGAGTGCTGTTCCAAGAGAAGCTACCGCGTTATTGAATCCTGCCTGGTGCATGGAGATGACGTCCATATAGCCCTCGCAGATAATCAGATTTTTTCTCCGTGAAGAGCGCGCCAGATGCAGCCCGTAGAGATTGCGGCTCTTATCGAAAATCTTTGTCTCCGGCGAATTCAGGTATTTCGGCTTTCCATCCCCCATCACACGGCCTCCGAAGCCGATGACACGGCTGTTGGCATCCATGATCGGGTAAATGACACGGTTCCAGAACTTGTCCTGCATGCCATGCACCTCGTCCGCCAGAAAAAGGCCCGACTGACGCAGGATTTCATCGTCATACCCTTTTTCTTTTAAGAAACGGTACAGCAGGCTTCCATACTTATCTGAATAGCCAAGGCCGAATTTTCGAATCGTATCATCCGAAAGGCCGCGCCCCTTCAGGTAATCGTAGCCCTGTTTTCCGCGTTCGGTGTGGAGCTGGTAATAATAGAATTTCGCCGCCTGTTTGTTGATTTCCAGCAGCGTGTTCTTTAAATCCGCCTGCTCCTTTGCTTCTTTCGAATACTCCATCTGCGGAAGCTCCACCCCGGCCCGGTCGGCCAGAAATTTCAAGGCTTCCACAAACGTGAAGTTTTCGTATTCCATCAAAAATGTGAAAACATTTCCTCCGGCTCCGCATCCGAAGCAGTAATACATCTGCTTTCCTGGGCTGACGGAAAAGGAAGGGGACTTCTCATTGTGGAAAGGGCAGAGCCCGAAGTAAGAGCTTCCTCTTCTTGTCAGCTTTACGTAGCCGGATATCACATCTACGATGTCATTTTTCATACGAATCTCTTCCACTAAATCATCGGAATATCGCATTTTTTCCTCCCTGTATCTAATAAACCGCCCAGGCTTTCGGCACGAACAGCTCCTCGTATTTGTGCATGGAATACTGATCGGTCATACCGGCAATGTAATCGCATACTACCTGTGTCTTGTCCTCGCCGCACCCGATCAGATTCCGGTACTCGCGGGACATCTGTTCCGGGTGCTCCTGGTAGTAGGTGTAGAGGGAAATCAGCATCTTTTTTGCCTTCTCCTCCTCTTTTTTCGCCTCCGGGTTGCGGTAGACGTTCGCGAACATCAACTCCCGCAGCATGCGCATGCCCTCGGCAATCTCCGCCGACTGGCGCACATACTCCGTTCCGCGGCTCTGCTCCACAATGTCGTGGATCAGCGTATTGAGCCGCTCGCGGCATGTATCGCCAAGGACGACGCGGATCGTAATCGGGATGTCATCCTCGCTTAAAATGCCGGCACGGATGGCATCGTCCATATCGTGGTGGATGTAGGCGATCTTGTCGCAGAGACGCACAACCTGTCCCTCCAGGGTCGACGGCTTTCCCGCCGTGCGGTGGTTCAGAATTCCATCCCGCACTTCCCAGGTCAGGTTCAGGCCCTGTCCTTCCTTTTCTAGAACCTCCACGACACGGACGCTCTGTTCCGCGTGGCGGAAGCCCCCGGGATGCACCGCATTGAGCGCCGCTTCCCCGGAATGGCCAAACGGCGTGTGTCCGAGATCGTGGCCAAGCGCAATGGCTTCGGTCAGATCCTCATTCAGATTCAGCGCCCGCGCAATCGTGCGGGCAATCTGGGACACCTCGAGTGTGTGCGTCAGGCGGGTCCGGTAATGATCGCCCTGCGCAGCGAGAAACACCTGTGTTTTGTCTTTCATCCTGCGAAAGGCTTTGGAGTGGAGAATCCGGTCCCGGTCTCTCTGGTAGACGGTGCGGATGTCACACTCCGGTTCATATCGGTCCCTTCCTCTGGAATTCCGGCTGTGCGCCGCATAAGGACTCAGCTCCTGAAATTCCCGTTCTTCAAACGATTCTCTCAAGTTCAAACGAAGACCACCTCTTTCCCGGTAATATGCCTGTAACAGTTCTTTTCATTGTCCTCCTATTTCCTATATTCGGTGCCCGATTCCGATTTCCTTTTTTATTTTTCAAATTTTTCAAATTTTTTCAAAAAAAGTGTTGACGGCTTACAACTCTGGTGCTATAATACATCTTGTCGTCAGCGAGATGACAAAAACTTAAAGAACATGCGGAAGTGCTGGAATTGGCAGACAGGCCAGACTAAGGATCTGGTGGTCATTGCGATCGTGTGGGTTCAAGTCCCATCTTCCGCAGAATGAGAACCCTTGTGCATGCAAGGGTTTTTTCCTTCTCAAAAAAATCAGAGGAAATTCTTTTTCGGATCTCCTCTGATTTTTATTTTTCCTTTTTTCAGAATTTTCTCTGCAATTTTTATTCTTACAGATTCGGTCTTACAATCTTCGGTGTATAGCCTGCCTCTTCCAGTGCTTTGACGATACGATTCTTGTGATCGGTGCCGAATGCCTCCATTGTGATGCGGAGCTCTACTGCAGCACTTCTGTTCGTTGTGAAGAACTGGTTGTGGTCCAGTTTGATGACGTTTCCGTTCTCGTTTGCAATCACCTGGGAAACGCGTACCAGCTCGCCTGGTTTATCCGGCAGAAGAACGGATACAGTAAAGATACGGTCTCTCTGGATCAGTCCGTTCTGGATCACGGAAGACATGGTGATGACGTCCATATTTCCGCCGCTTAAGATCGAAACAATCTTTTTGCCTTTGACATCCAGATGCTTTAATGCAGCCACAGTCAGAAGACCGGAGTTCTCGACGATCATCTTGTGGTTTTCTACCATATCAAGAAATGCTACGATCAGCTCATCATCATCCACGGTAATGATCTCGTCCAGGTTCTGTCTTACATACGGGAAAATCTTGGATCCCGGTGTCTGTACTGCAGTACCGTCTGCAATTGTGCTGACAGGAGATACGGTCGTTACCTCGCCTTTTTCAAAAGAAGCCTTCATACAGGCTGCTCCGGACGGCTCAACACCGATGACTTTGATGTTTGGTTTCAGCAGTTTTGCCAGTGTGGAAACACCGGTAGCCAGTCCGCCTCCTCCGATCGGAACAAGGATATAATCTACGAGCGGAAGCTCCTGAATCACTTCCATAGCGATGGTTCCCTGGCCGGTTGCAACGGTCAGATCATCGAACGGGTGAATAAAGGTATAGCCATGCTCTGCTGCAAGCTCGTATGCTTTTGCACATGCCTCATCGTACACATCTCCGTACAGAACAACCTCAGCGCCGTAGCTCTGGGTACGCTCTACTTTGATGAGCGGTGTGGTCGTCGGCATCACAATGACAGCCTTTGCACCGTAGCATTTTGCCGCATACGCAACGCCCTGTGCATGGTTTCCTGCAGATGCGGTGATCAGTCCTTTTGCGCGCTCCTCTTCACTTAAGGTGCTGATTTTGTAATAGGCACCGCGCAGCTTATAGGCGCCGGTCAGCTGCATATTTTCCGGTTTTAAGTAGACTTTATTTCCCGTCTGCTCGCTGAAATATTTGCTGTAAACCAGTTTGGTCTCCTGTGTTACTTTTTTTACAATTTCAGACGCTTCCTCAAATTTCGGGAGTGTCAGCATTTCTTCTGCCATAGTCTTTTCTCCTTGTTGTCTTTTTAAGCATTCTCTTCGGATGTATGGAACAGTGCATTTACAAACTGGTCTGCATCAAATTTCTGCAGATCGTGGATGCTCTCGCCCACGCCGATGTATTTGACCGGAATATCAAGCTCGGACTGGATGGCAACGGCGATACCGCCCTTTGCAGTTCCGTCCAGCTTCGTCAGAATGATACCGGTGACATTTGCCACTTCCGCAAACTGTCTTGCCTGCTGCAGCGCATTCTGGCCCGTGGTACCATCCAGCACCACCAGCGTTTCCAGGTATGCCTCTGGGTACTCTTTTTCCAGAATCCGGTAAATCTTGTGGAGCTCTTCCATCAGGTTCTTCTTGTTGTGAAGTCTTCCTGCCGTATCACAGATCAGCACATCCGCATTTCTGGCTTTTGCCGCTGCGACTGCATCGTACACGATGGACGCCGGATCTGCTCCGTTCTGTCCGCCGATGATATCCACGCCGGCGCGGTGCGCCCACTCCGTGAGCTGCTCGCCTGCCGCTGCACGGAACGTATCTGCTGCCGCAAGAACAACCTTTTTGCCCTGATCCTTCAGAAGGCCGGCCAGCTTTCCGACGGAGGTCGTTTTTCCGACTCCATTGACACCGATCACCAGCACTACCGATTTCCGGTTTTCAAATTCATAGGCTGTATCGCCTACATCCATCTGTTTTTTGATGCTCTCGATCAGAAGCTGTTTGCACTCTGCCGGATCGGTAATGTGCTCTTCTGCCACCCGCTCTTTTAAGTGGTCAATAATTTTGGTCGTTGTATTGATGCCGATATCTCCCATGACGAGAATCTCCTCGATCTCCTCATAAAAATCGTCATCAATATTGGAATAGCCGCTGAAAATAGAATCAATTCCAGCTACAATGCTGTCTCGGGTCTTCGTCAGACCGTTGACAAGACGTTTGAAAAAGCCTACTTTCTCCTCCGCCATACCGTTCGCCTCCCTTTATCTTTTCTATCTTACTTCTTTCGTATTGTATCTTATTCGTTTCTATTTGTCCAGTTCTCCCTCGATCAAATCGACAGAAACAAGGGTAGAAACACCCTTCTCCTGCATCGTGATGCCGTACAGACGGTCTGCCGCCGTCATCGTACCGCGCCTGTGGGTGATGACGATGAACTGGGTATTTTTTGTCAGCTTATGCAGATACTGTGCAAAACGCGTTACGTTGGAATCGTCGAGCGCCGCCTCGATCTCGTCAAGTAAACAGAACGGGGACGGCTTTAAGTTCTGGATTGCAAAAAGCAGCGCAATCGCGGTCAGTGCCTTCTCGCCTCCGGAGAGCTGCATCATATTCTGCAGTTTCTTTCCCGGCGGCTGGGAAATGATGCGGATACCTGCCTCGAGTACATCCGTGTCCTCCTCGAGTTCCAGCGTTCCCTTTCCGCCGCCGAACAGCTGGCGGAACACGCGGTCAAACTCTTTCCGGATCTCCTCGAATTTTTCCGTGAACTGCTTGCGCATACCGGCATCCAGCTCATCGATGATGCCCTGCAGTGTCTCTGCCGCCTTGACAAGATCGGTGTGCTGTGCATCGAGAAAGGCGTGGCGCTCCGAAATCTCTTTGTACTCCTCAATCGCATTCACATTGACAGAGCCAAGCTTCCGGATCGCATCTTTTACTTCCAGCACACGCCGCTTTAATTCACTGCGCTCCGGAATCTCCTCCATCTGGAACTCTCTTGCGTGGCCCGGTGTCACTTCGTACTCTTCCCAGAGATACGAGGTCTGTGCCTCTTTTGTCTCCTCCAGCTTTTCTTTCTGGCTGTTCAGACGGAAGCACTCTTTGTCCATCAGGGAAATCTGGTCGGAGAGCTGATCCCGCTTCTCGAAAAATTCTTTGTGATCTGCGCTTAATGCTTCTTTTTTCTCCTGCAGTTCCACAATCCGGCGGTCTTCCTCTTCTTTTGCCTGCACTGCTGCTGCAATCGTCTTCTGGATCTCCACGATGTCCTGCTGTTTCCTTTTGACATCGTCTTTTTCCTCCGCCGCTTTTTCCAGCATGGTGCGGCTTTCCGCTTCCAGTTTTCCCGTCTCTTCCTCAAGACGGCGGATGTTCTGGGCAAGGAATCCATCCTTCTGGGACAGATTTGCGTAATTTAACCGGATTTCTTCAAGATCCTTCGTATATTCTGCTTCCCGGCGGCGAAGCCCTGTAAGCGCCTCCTGTGCCTTCTGGATATTCTCCTGTAGCGTGCTTTCCCGCTCCACCGATTCCTGCATTTCCTGACCGATGACTTTCCGGTTCCGCTCAATCTCGGCGATCTGATTTTCAATCTCGAGACTCTCCTTCTGAAGCGCTTCAAAATCCAGACGGATTTCCGTCTTTTTCTCGCGCGCTTTTTCCAGATTCAGGCGCACCGTATTCTGCTCGATGTACTGCCGCTGCAGTTTTTCATTCAGTTCGGTGCGGAGATCGCGGATTTCATTCCGCTTATTTTTCTTCTCTTCAAGTTCCTGCTGGATTTCCCGCAGTTCCTTCGCAAGACCCTGTACGCTCTTTTCGAGTTCCTCAATCTCACGCCGTCTTCCGAGCAGGTTGCTGTTGTTCCGGAACGAACCTCCTGTCATGGAACCGCCCGGGCTCAAGAGCTCGCCCTCGAGGGTTACCATGCGGAGCGTCTGACGGTATTTCCGCTGGATCACAATGGCATGGTCGATCGTGTCGACCACCAGCGTTCTTCCAAGCAGCTGTGCCACAAGGCCCTCATACACCGGGTCGTACGAAACAAGTGCATTTGCCACACCGAGCACACCAGTTTCTCTTGCCGCATCCTCATTCACCTGCGTTTTTTTCCCGCGCATACTGGTGAGCGGAAGGAACGTCGCACGGCCGAAATGGCCCCGTTTCAGGTATTCAATCAGGTATTTCGCCGTCGCCTCATTGTCGGTGACAATATTCTGAATGCTGCCGCCAAGTGCGGTCTCGATCGCCGTCTCGTACTTTTTCTCCGCCTGCAGAAGATCCGCCACAACGCCGTGGATGCCGGGATTCCGGTCTTTCTGCTCCATGACCTTCCGAATACTGTTTCCATAGCCGTCGTACCGCTCGGTGATGTTCTTTAAGGATTCGAGCCTTGACGCTTCTCTGTGGTAATTGGTCTGGCCGGCTTCCATCTCTTTCGTCTGGTTCGAGAGATCCGCCGTCAGCGCGGTAATCTTCTGATCTGCCTCCTGGTACTGCTGTTTCAGGCTGCTTACCGTCTCTTCGAGCGCTTCAAACGCGTTCTGCAGTTCTTCCATCTGCCCGTTCTGTTCGGACTCGCTCGTCTTTAAATGCAGCACCCTCTGGCTTAATTCTGCCTTTCGGATGCCGATCTGCTCGAGCATCGCATCGTAGCGCTGCATTTTTCCCTTCGTGGAACCCCGCTGGTTCAGAAGGCCGATGACTTCGCTCTTATCCTGTTCACTCTGCAGCTCGACTGCCTGGATCTGCTCCTGGCATTCCGAGAGAGCGGCCTCTTTCTCACTCTTTTCCGTCTCTGACGCAAGAAGTGCTTCATGAAGCCCGTCCTTTTCTGCCTGATATGTATTTTTTTCTGCCGTCTTTGTGCGGCTCTCCGCGCGGATCGCCTCCAGACGTTCTCTTAATGTGTCGCTGTTCCTCTCTGATGCATGAATCTGCTCGTTCAACACCTCGATCTGGTTTTCGAGCTGCTGACGTTTCAGTGCATTCTCCCCCGCCTGATCGCGCGCAGAAAGAATCGTCTGGTCCAGTTTTTCCTGCTCCTGTTCCAGCTTTTCATACTCCTGCTTCGTATGCTCAAAAGCCTCTTTCGTGCTCTTTAACTGCTCTTCTGTAATCCGGTACCGGTCTTCTACTTTCGCGAGATCGTTCCGGATGCGCTCCATCTCGAGCAGAAACATATTGATATCGAGGAGCTTTAATTCCTCTTTCTTCTTTAAATAAATCTTTGCCGTCTCAGACTGGCGTTCCAGCGGCTCTAACTGCCTTGTCAGTTCCGAGAGAATGTCGTTGACGCGCACCAGATTCTGCTGCTCTTCCGCCAGCTTCTTTTCGGTCACGGCCTTCCTTCTCTTGAATTTGACAATTCCTGCCGCCTCGTCAAACAGCTCCCGGCGCTCTTCCGGCTTACCACTTAAAATCTTATCAATCTGACCCTGTCCGATAATGGAGTATCCTTCTTTTCCAATACCTGTATCATAGAAAAGCTCCGTGACATCCTTTAATCGGCACTGTGTTCCATTCAGACGGTACTCACTTTCTCCTGAACGATAAATACGTCTTGATACGGTAACTTCATTATAATCAAGATTTAGATGACGGTCTGAATTGTCAAATGTGATTGCCACACTCGCATAGCCCTGTGGCTTTCTGTTTTGCGTACCTGAAAAGATGACATCCTGCATATTTGCACCACGAAGCTGCTTAGAGCTTTGTTCTCCAAGCACCCAGCGCACAGCATCGGCGACGTTGCTCTTTCCACTTCCGTTTGGCCCGACAATACAGGTAATTCCATTATGGAATTCAAACAGCGTCTTGTTTGCAAATGACTTAAAGCCCTGCACCTCAATACTTTTTAAATACATAAAAGATTATTCTCATTTCTAACGTTATGCGTTTGTTTTCTTAAGCAGCAGAATAGTCTCATAGGCAGCCAGCTGCTGAGCACCCTTTTTAGTATGACCCACTCCGACACCATATGCCTTCTCGCCAATCTTTGCCTGCATGCGGAACTTTTTATCATGATCCGGACCTTCTTCTGCAAGCAGCTCATATGACAATGACTCGTTAAAGTCTCTTTGAACGATCTCCTGAAGGATAGTTTTGCTATCGTAAAAGAGTTTTTTATTTTCCAAGTCGTTTAATACAAAACGGGTAATAAATTCTTTTGCATTAGCAAATCCACCATCCAGATAAATGGCACCAATTAACGCTTCCATTGCATCAGATGTGATTGATGCGCGAAGTCTTCCGCCTGTGGAGTCCTCTCCATTGCCAAGACGAAGATATTTTCCTAGAGAAATAGCTTCTGCACACATTGCTAATGACTGCTCACAGACAATGCTGGCACGAAGCTTTGTCAGCTCTCCTTCCGGATATTCATTATAATTGTGAAATAAATAATCACTTGATACGAGTTCCAACACAGCATCCCCCAAGAACTCCAGACGCTCGTTGTCATGTCTCTTTCCCGCATAATGCTCATGCGCATAGGAGCTGTGCGTCAAAGCAAGTTCTAACAGCTTCGGATCCTGAAATGTATATCCGACTGTTTTTTCTAATTCACCCATAATTCCTCCTCACAATTAAAAGACAGAGCCGCAAGGATCTCCCTCGCAGCTCATGTACCGTTTTCATTTTACGCCATCGTATCATTAATTAATTCGTACACATCGCCAACGGTTGCCAGATTTTTGCTTTCGAGCTCTTCCTGAGGAACTGTAATTCCCAGTTCATCCTCGATTCCCATAATAATCTCAACCGCGTCCAATG
>ERZ838839.1527-NODE-1527-length-21595-cov-4.340251_pt1 | contig 21595 bp, 19 predicted proteins | sample MGYA00519909_ERZ838839 | MGnify/ENA primary metagenome ERZ838839 (study PRJEB31850, sample SAMEA3708843) | human gut metagenome | biome: human gut; feature: human-associated habitat; material: faeces | place: China | collected 2014 ... | reverse complement strand
AGTAGGAATGAAACATAAAGGTTTATAACTTTTTATAAGTTTTCAGTAACGGTATGTATGAATTTAAATCAACTATACTATTTTCAAAAGGTCGCACAATTACAACATTATCACCAGGCAGCCAAGGAATTAAATATCTCTCAACCTAGTTTAAGCCGCTCGATCGCTAATCTTGAAGAAGAATTAGGTGTTTCTTTATTTCAGAAAAACGGACGCAATATCGAACTTACCAAATATGGTTCCATCTTTTTAGAACATGTAAACCGTATTATAGAAGAAATTAAAATTGCAGAGAATAAGATGAAGTCTTTAGCTGGCAGTTCCAGCGGGCACATTGATATCGGATATGTATTTCCTTTGGCCAAAAGTTATATTCCAAGACTTGTACGAAGTTTCTTAAATCAGCAGGAAAATCATGAGATCACGTTTTCTCTAAGTCAAGAGATCACAAAAAATCTAATTGCGGATCTGAAAAATGAAAAATATGATGTCGTTTTTGGTTCTCTCGTTGCCGATGAACCGGAAATTGAGTTTGTTCCGGTTGTTAATCAGGAAATGGTGATCATTACCCCGCCAGAGCATCCTTTAAAATATAAGAAGAAACTCGTTTTAGAGGATCTGCTGGATTATCCAGTCATTGGTTATGATAAGACTTCTGGTCTTGGACGTTTTACTAATTCTATTTACAAACAAAACCATATCAAACCGTCTATCGCTTTTGAATCTTCGGATGAAAATGCCATCGCTTCCCTTGTTGCAGAAGATTTTGGGATTGGTTTTGTTGCACATGTAGAATCATTACAGGCATATGATGTGGAAATCCTACATCTTAGTAATGTAAAACCTTACCACACTGTTTATATGGCTTATCTTAAAAATATGCCGATGATCCCTGCTGTTCGTAAATTTATTGAATTCACAAAAGAAACAATAGATATTTTTTATTGATTCTTCAAAAAAGATTTATTTGTTAAATAATTAACCGTGTGTTATACTAAAGCCATCATAAATCATTCACCCAATTTTTATGATTCTAACAACCTCGGATTATATGGAATTTAATTTTTTGATTTTTTGGATTTAATTTTTTGGAGGTTCAATTCTAATGAAAAGCAACTATAAAAACATTTTCACACCATTAACAATTAAGAACATGACAATGAGAAACCGCATCATGATGACACCAATGGGAACTAACTACGGTGAACAGACAGGAGAAATGAGTTTCTTACACATTGATTACTATACAGAAAGAGCAAAAGGCGGAGTTGGTCTGATCATGGTTGAAAACGCAAGTGTTGATTCACCACTTGGATCTAACGGAACAACTCAGATCCGTATCGATCATGACAACTATATGCCTCGTTTCTTCAAATTATGTGAAACATTACACGCTCACGGAGCTTGCGTTGGTGTTCAGTTAAACCACGCTGGTGCTTCTGCTCAGTCTAAGAGAACAAATATGCAGCCAGTATCTGCATCTGATATTCCTTCTAAAGCAGGTGGAGAGATTCCTCGTCCTCTGAAAGTAGAAGAAATTTATGAAATCGTTAAAAAATATGGAGAAGCTGCTGCTCGTGCACAGGCTTGTGGATTTGACTGCGTTGAGATCCATGCAGGACATTCTTACTTATTAAGTCAGTTTATGTCTCCTACAACAAACAAACGTACAGATGAATTCGGTGGATGTCCAGAAAACCGTGCCCGCTTCACAAAATTAGTTGTTGAAGAAGTTCGTAAACAGGTTGGACCTATGTTCCCTATCTTCGTTCGTATCAGTGCTGATGAACTGATGGAAGGTGGAAACACATTAGAAGATACTTTAGAGTTACTTTCTTACTTCCAGGAAGAAGTTGATGCATTTGACGTATCTGCTGGATTAAATGGTTCTCTTCAGTTCCAGATCGATGCCAACTACTTAAAAGATGGTTGGAGATCTTACATGGCAAAAGCTGTCAGAGAAAAATACAACAAACCTTGTGTAACTATGGGTAACATCCGTGATCCTCGTGTCGCTGACGATATCTTAGAGCGTGGAGATGCTGATATCATCGGTATGGGTCGTGGACTGATTGCTGATCCTCACTGGGTGAAAAAAGTTGCTACAGGACATGAAGATGACATCAGAAAATGTATTTCTTGTAACATCGGATGTGCTGGAAACCGTATCGGAGTTAACCGTCCAATCCGTTGTACAGTAAACCCTACTGTAAACTCTGGATTTGATTATAAAAAGAAAAAAGTAAATAAACCTTGTAACGTTGTTGTTATCGGTGGTGGTACTGCTGGTCTTGAAGCTGCTTGTACAGCTGCTGAAGTTGGATGTACTACATTCTTATTCGAAAAGAATGATCACCTTGGTGGATTAGCTGTTGAAATCTCTAAGATTCCAGATAAGAAACGTTTAAGAGACTTCCCTGACTACCTTGTACACCGTGCTTCTAAATTAACAAACCTGTTTATCTTCAAAGGACAGGAAGCAACTCTGCCATTAATTAAAGCATTGCATCCAAACATCATCGTAAACTCAACAGGTTCTAATCCTTTACTTCCACCAATCAAAGGATTACATGACCACATCGACAAAGAAGGATCTAAAGTAGCTTCTATCACAGGTATGATCAACCACTTAGCTGATTATCCAGAAGACTGCACAGGTAAGAAAGTCGTTGTCGTTGGTGGTGGAGCTGTAGGTCTTGACGTTGTTGAATACTTCGCTCCAAAAGGTGCGCAGGTAAGCATCGTAGAAATGATGCCTCAGATCGGTAAAGACTTAGATCCAGTATCTAAATGTGGAACAAACACGTTAATGAGAGAACACAATGTAAACCAGATGACTGAAACAGCTCTTTGCGAAGTAAAAGCTGATGCGTTCACAGTAAAAGCTAATGGAGAAGAAAAAGATCTTCCTTTCGATTATGGATTCGTATGCTTAGGAATGAGAGCAAACGCTCCTGTTCTTGATGAAATCCGTGAAGCATTCGCTGATACTAACGTTGAGATCATCAACATCGGTGACAGTGTTCGTGCTAGAAGAATCATTGATGGTGTTCAGGAAGGACATAACATCTTAAACGTACTTGCAGATCATGAATATCTATAAGATATAACAAAACATATAATAATAACAATCATACAATAAAGAAAGCTGTTTAAATTTTAACTTGCTATCCTACTTACCTTAAAAATAAATATAAAAGTTGCAAAAACCCCTGAAGAAAATCAATTCTTCAGGGGTTTTTGTTTTCATGGTTTGATCTTAAGCTTCTGCCCTTCTTCTGTTTTCAATGTGTACGTTAGATCTTTTTCATCCAATTCATATGTCATCTGATCATCATTTTCTCTTGTTCCATACAGATATTCATTTCCTGTAAATTCATCCAAGAAAGCTTCAAAATAGACTTTATCACCTCTCTGATTGGTTCCAGACAACAATATTTCTTCATTCTTTATCTTAGTCTGCTGTTTCTTTAGCACTTTTATTGTAATGATCTGGTCAATTGGTGTTACGATCAGATCATCTAATTGAATTGTCTGGCCTTTTACTTTGATTTCTTGATCGATGCTCACTGTTTTTGTTGCTTTTTTGAACCTTTGATTCTTTAATACAAATTTAAAATGATACAACTTGTTTTTTACCCGGACTTTTAATGATATTTTAGGATTTACTGGTATATCCTGCCGTTGATAGTTGACTGATAAGAAATGTATCGTTCCTTTTTTAACATTTTCTTTTCCTAAAACTGCATATCCTCTGTTTTCTTCTGGTTCCTGATCGTTTATCTTCATATCTTCCATCTGAACATCTTTTAATTTTGTCTTTGTTTTGTCTTTGTTTGTTACCAGAACAGAACACCTTAATTGCTGGTCACTTGCGATGGTATCTTTTAATGTTATCGTTATGTCTTTGTCTTGTTTTACCTGATCTACATGCGTTACATAAGTATCTTCTTCTGTTTTTCCAAGATGCTCGCCAATTCCGACAATTGATTTTAATACCTTTGCAAATGCGGTATCCCTAATTGGTGTGATCGCCACGCACAAGCCAAATACGACACATGCGGCAGGAATATAATACCACTTAAACTGCTTCTTCTTTTGTTGTCCTTTTGTTGTAATTCCTGTACTTTCATAGAATTGTTTCTTTATATGCTCTTTTTCTGTTTTTGTCAGTTTTTCTTCCTCTTCTGGAACAAACTTTTCTAAATTGATTTCTCTATATTCTCGTTTCATTACCCTCACCCCCGTGATCTTTGTCTTTGAAAAATTTCCGAATCTTTTTCTTTCCTTTGGAAATTCTTGAGTAAATACGGTCTCTGTGCAGCCCTGTTTCTACTGAAATCTGTGCAACTGACTGTTCTTTTACATATCTTCGGTAAAATAAATCCTTATCTTCTTCCGAAAGACATTTTAGCAGTTTTCCCAATTCTTCATCGGATGCATCTTCTTCTGCTTGTAAAAATCCTCGCTCTTCCTGATACAGTTGTTTGATTTCTTTGATCGATTCTTCTTCATACATGCTAATCTCTTTTGATGTTTTTTTTAATTCCTTTCGAAGAAGATCAATCGCTTTGTATTTTGCAATGGCACACAGAAAAGCTTTGAAATCTCCTTTTTTCGTATCAAATCTTTCTGGATGATTCCAAACCGCCAACAGACAATCATTGAAACACTCTTCCCAATGGTCTTTCTGATCATAAAGATTTTTAAGAAGTACCGTTTTGATCAGGCCTCCATATTGATCTATGATGTAATCGATCGCCTGTGGATTTTTCTTCTTTAATTGTTTTATCAAATTTTGTTCCTTGATCTTCACATATTTACCCTCCATATCTTACTGTATACAGTACTTTTATTTACCGGTCTATTTATTACTTCGTATTGGAAATGAAAAATCTGTCCATTTTTATCTATTTTTCCATTATGTCTTAAGAAAAGTGAAAGAAAAACATCAACTTATTCGTTTCTTTTCTTTGTTAAGATCATATCATAACGATCAAGAAGGATTTCTTTATGAAAAACAAACGAACTTTTTTACTTCATTTATTATTTGTATTTTATCTGGCGGCACTAACCTGGATCATCTTATTTAAGATGGCAGTTTCTTTTGACACGATCGATCATGGGATACGAAGCCTGAATCTGATCCCATTCAAAGGTGCCATGATCACAAATGGACGAATCAACTTTTCTGAGATAATCGATAATATTCTTGTTTTCTGCCCTTTTGGAATTTATATTGGAGTTTTGTATCGACGTTGGAATTTGTCTGAGAAAGTGTTGTCTTTCTTCTCTGTAAGCTTGATTTATGAGGTTCTGCAGTATGTTTTGGCAATTGGACGCAGTGATATTACGGATGTAATCATGAATACAGTTGGGGGAATTGTTGGACTTTTGATTTATTCTCTGCTTAATAAGATCTGTCGAAATGAACGTATGACAGAAATTGTTGTATTCATCTGCGCTGCTTTTGGAAGTGCGGCTGTATCTGGATTTTTATTGGCAATTTTTCACGCTAATTAAATTTGAATTTAGTCTTTGATGTATGTGATGGAAATAAAGGCTATCGGAATTCCCGTAGGTTGTTTCCTGTTATAGGTTAAAGGATTCCAATTTAAGTAATATACGACAACAGTTTTTTCCTTACAAATTTCTGTTTGTCTGGAACTAAATTAATATTCTAGAACCTATTATATTTCATCATCTCTCTGCTATCAATATATTTTATTTTGCCCACTGTACACTCTGTGTATATGATAAAACATAAATAAGAAACCGAAATTCCACCGCTGTGATTTCGGTTTCTTATTTATGTTTTATCATATACTTATAGCCTACAATTGGCCAATCAAATTAAATTTTACAAAAAATGCCCGAACAAGCTATCCTACACTTATCCGGGCATTTTCGTTTTAAGGTCGAGATTATATTATTATTTTTTAGGAAAATTGACATTTATGTTTTAGTTTTTATGTTTCACAAGAAAAATCTAGCCTACTGTACTGCTTTAAAAGCTTCCTCTAAATCTTCGATGATATCATCGATATTTTCTGTACCGATTGACAGACGGATTGTGTTAGGTTTGATTCCTGATCCTAATAATTCTTCTTCAGTCATCTGAGAATGTGTTGTAGATGCTGGATGGATGACTAAGGATTTCACGTCTGCTACGTTTGCAAGCAGTGAGAATAACTCTAAGTGATCGATAAAGTCTTTTGCTTTCTGTGCATCACCTTTGATCTCGAATGTGAAGATAGATCCACCACCGTTAGGGAAGTATTTTTTGTATAATTCCTGCTGCTCAGGATCGTCAGATACTGATGGATGGTTTACTTTTTCTACTGCTGGATGGTTTTTCAGGTATTCTACAACTTTTAATGCATTCTGTACATGACGCTCTACTCTTAAGGATAATGTTTCTAATCCCTGTAAGAAGATGAATGCATGAACTGGAGATAATGTTGCTCCTGTGTCACGAAGTAATAATGCTCTGATCTTTGTTACAAATGCAGCTGCCCCAACGTCTTTTGTAAAGCTTACTCCATGGTAGCTTGGGTTTGGTTCTACTAATGATGGGAATTTTCCTGATGCTTCCCAGTCGAATTTACCACCGTCAATGATCACTCCACCGATTGTTGTTCCGTGACCACCGATGAATTTTGTTGCTGAATGTACTACGATGTCTGCTCCGTATTCGATTGGTCTTACAAGGTATGGTGTTGCAAATGTATTATCTACGATCAGTGGAATGTTGTGTTCATGAGCGATCGCTGCTGCTTTCTCAATGTCTACAACGTCTGAGTTTGGATTTCCTAATGTTTCGATGAATAATAATTTTGTGTTATCTTGGATTGCTGCTCTTACTTCATCTTCATTGAAAATGTCTACGAATGTTGTTTCGATTCCGTAATCTGGTAATGTATGCTCTAAGAAGTTGTATGTTCCACCGTAAATATTTTTCGCTGCAACTACGTGATCTCCTGCTTTTGTAATATTTTCAATCGCATATGTGATCGCTGCTGCTCCAGATGCTACTGCTAATGCTGCAACTCCACCTTCTAGTGCTGCGATTCTCTGTTCAAAAACATCTTCTGTTGGGTTTGTTAATCTTCCGTAGATGTTACCTGCATCTGCAAGTCCGAAACGAGCTGCTGCATGATCGCAATTTCTGAATACATAAGATGATGTCTGATAAATAGGTACTGCTCTTGCATCTGTCACTGGATCTGGCTGTTCCTGTCCTACGTGTAACTGTAATGTTTCAAACTTATAATTTCTTTCTTTACTCATAATTTCTATCTCCTTTGTTGACTTTTATTTTGAATTTTGTATGTTGTCTTTCTTGATTACAAACTTATCTTACCATTAGATTTCCTACTTGTCCAATATGAAAAGTCAACATCTAGTTATAGGATATCCCTATAACCAGAGTCGTCACCCATAGCTTTATACTTTTTGATCTCCTCTAAGTACTTCTCTCCTAATGGGCTGATTGCGACTCCTTTTCGCTTGATATAGCCAATCGTCATGAGCTCATCCGATTTTAGTTTCACAGCACAGTAATCATCACCATTTAAGCTTTCACAGATAATTCCTGAACATAATGTATATCCATTTAACCCAACCATCAGATTCAGCATGGTCGCGCGGTCATTTGCTTTGATCAGACGTTTATATTCATAGGTACTTAACACTTCCTCTGCAAAATAAAAGGAGTTATATTCCCCCTGTTCAAATGACAGGCATGGATATTCTTCCAGCTCTTCGATCGTAATCTCTTCTTTATCTGCCAGAGGATGGCCTTTCCACATATAAACGTAAATTCCACATTCCAATAATGGATGGAATTCAAGCCCTGATTCCTGCAGCATCTTGCTTAATACCTTCTTATTAAATTCATTTAAATAAAGGATCCCGATCTCACTATGAAAATCTTTGACATCTTTGATCACTTCGTATGTCTTTGTCTCTCTGACTGCAAATTCGTATTCATCCATACCAAACTGTTTGACCATCTCCACAAAAGCATTCACTGCAAATGTATAATGCTGCATGGAAACTCCGAATTTTTTCTTGATATTTTTCTTCTCAATATAGCGAGATTCCATAAGCTGATACTGTTCAACGACCTGTCTTGCATAACTTAAGAATTCCATCCCTTCTTGTGTGACTGATACTCCTCGATTACTTCTCTTAAAGAGTCTTGTTCCAATCTCTTTTTCTAATTCTTTGACTGCAAGAGATAGACTTGGCTGTGAGATAAACAGGCTTTTTGCCGCCTCATTCATAGACCCTGTATCTGCGATCGCTATAATATATCTTAATTGTGTTAATGTCATGGTTCTTCCCTTCCTTATCTTTTCTGTCCGTGGTTTATTATACTTGATTTTTCGCCGCTTGTCTTATGATTTTTGAAAGAAACGCTCTTGACATATTGGTTTGCTTTGTCTTATAATAATGGCTGTTGTAATAGTTAGAATTCTAACTATTAGTTTTCTAATCATAAAAGGAGCATCATCTATGTATGAATCATCTTATCATTATCTTCTGATGTCCAATCATTTAAACCTTCAGAAGAAAATCATGGCTGTCTTAAAGCCACTTGGTCTCTCAACCGGCCAGCCAAAGGTCTTAGACCATCTTCGATATCATAATGGTTCCAGTCAAAAAGACATTGCCCATGCTTGTCATATCGAACCTGCTTCTTTGACTTCTATTTTAAATCGAATGGAAAAACAGCATATGATCGAGCGTAAGAATTTGAACGGAAATCGCCGATCCTTTCATATTTTCCTGACAGATTATGGAATGGAACTGTCTGAATCGATTGAAAAAGCTTTCTTATCTCTTGAACAAGAAGTTTTTTCTGGGATTTCTAATACAGAAAAAGAACAATTTCTAAAGATTTTTGAAAAACTATATGAAAATACTACAAAAGAGGAGTAAATCACATCATGGAAAAACTAAAACGTTATATCATCTTTTTTATTGGGCTTTATATTAACTCTCTCGGAGTTGCCCTGATCACAAAAGCAAGTCTTGGGACATCACCGATTTCTTCCATTCCTTATGTACTAAGCCTTAATTTTCCATTTACACTTGGAAACTTCACAATCTTCTTCAGTCTGTTCTTAATCTTTTTACAGCTGTTGATCTTACGAAAGAATTTTAAACTGGAACACGTGTTACAGATTCCAATCTCTATCTTATTCGGATATTTTATTGACTGGTCTATGATCCTTCTTGGATTTGTAAATCCGTCCTTTTATTTGATGAAGATCATTTATCTACTGATTGGATGTCTGATCCTTGGATTTGGTGTGTATACAGAAGTGCTTGCTAACGTTGCGATGCTTCCTGGGGAATCTTTTGTACGTGCCATTGTAATGACATGGCATACAGAATTTGGTGTCACAAAAATCTGTTTTGACGTATCTATGACTGTGATTGCCGGAGTTCTTTCCTTTGTATTCGCAGGTAAGTTAGACGGTGTACGTGAAGGTACAGTTATTGCCGCTTTACTTGTTGGATTTATTGCACGTTTATTTGGACGTTTCTTATCTTTTGTGGAGCCAACGCTGTTCCCAAATTCAGATACTAACACAGATTTAGACACTGACACAGATTCAACAGACACTCCTATTGTCATTACAATCGCTCGTGAATATGGAAGCGGTGGACATGACCTTGGAGAAGCTCTTGCAAAACGTCTTGGATTTGATTTCTATGACAATGAGATCATTCAGATGGCTGCAGGTTCTACTGGTTATGATCCTGAATTTATTAAGAATAATGATGAACAGATGCGTAGTTCTCTGCTTTATGATCTAATGAATCAGGTATATTCTCACGCACCACAGAACCCAGCTCCAAAAGATAAAATCTTTGCGGCAGAATCTAAAGTAATCAATGAGCTTGCTTCAAAAGGAAATTGTGTTGTGATCGGTCGTTGTGCTGATTATATCTTAAAAAACCACCCTCATTGCATGCGAATCTTCTTACATGCACCTGCCGAGTATCGTGTGAAACGAATTATGAGAACGGAAAACTTATCTCATGTTGCGGCACTGACGAAAGCAATCCAGATGAACCACAAGCGTTCTGATAACTATCATTATTATACGCATCAACCATGGGGATTATCCAGAAACTACCATCTGACACTGGACACTTCACTTGGAGATGATTTTGTACTTGATAGCATTTGTGAAGGGTTGAAACATATTCAGTAATTTATTATGATTTTAAAAAGGATAGATGCCTTGGTTTTTGGCAGCTATCCTTTTCTATTTCCTGGTCTAACTCCTCTGAAATTTGCTTATCTGAGAACCCTTAACTGTATTTTTACACTACTACTTCTATAATCTTCTTATTATCTACTTCCACTTCCTTTAATCCTATTTTTTTATTTTTATTGAAGTTAAAACTCAACAGATATCCCTTTTCTAAATGATAATATTCTAAATATTCTGCTAACTGCTTTTCTCCTCTTTTGTTATACTCATTACCTCTCCAGATTTTCAATTCGATCACATACTGTTTCCCCAAATAGTCCACAATAACATCTGTTCTACTCTGATTTCTTGTCTGTGCTTCTATATAATAATTTCCAGTACCATTAATAATCGGTTTTAAATATAGCAAAAATACACGCCGGCCATTTTCTTCTACAAATTTTTCTGTATTTTTCCCATAAATATCATGAAAATGTATCATAAACTTTTCAAGCACCAATTCCATATTTAATATACCGTTTTTCACAAATTGATTCTTATCACGTTCTCCTGTTTGATATATCACACTACTTGTTAATTCTTCCGACAAAAACAAATTGTATAATCTGGTCTCAAATATACGATTTGAAATAACTACCTGACCATCGTTTTCCTTAATAAATCCAAACATCGTTCCAATATCTATCACAAAGTTATCTGGATTATATGGATAGGATTCTCCTTGAAATAATATGGAATATAGCATATTTTTCAATTCTTTATAATCTGTGATCTTCTTTCTCAGATCATCAAACAATGTATTAGTCTCTTTTAAAAGAATCTTGATTGCTTCTAATACTCCTTGTTTTGTCCAATTTTGATCGCATCTCTCATCGATTAACTTGCAGATCTTTGATACCAAGTATGGATAACCTGAAGTATATTCATAAATCAATTCCGCAATCTTTTTCATTTCCATCGTGCATTTATAATCTTTCTCATATTCATCAAGCATACTTGCAATATCATCTCTTGTAAAACTCATATCTACACTAAAATCTGCGGCTATATTCCACGGACTATTCATCTGATGTTCATGGTCTTCTCTTATACGATGCTTTAAATTTTTTATGTCATAAACCCCAGCTAATATGACTGATTGAAACGTTGGCCTTGTACTGCGTTTTAGAAATTTGCTTCGAAGCATTCCTAGAAAATCTATAAAAACTTTATGATCACTCGCCTGATCAACCTCATCAATCATTAAAATTACAGGAACTTCTGCATTTTTGCAAATATTGGATATCAAACTAGAAAGGCTTAACATATCTTGTGCTTTCTTCTTTATACTGTCAATGATAATCTGTTTTACTGTATCATCAATTGTAGGAACTTCTTCATATAGTACCGTATCATACAATAATTCACATATAGTTCCACAAAATGCTGTTTCGCTTTCAAAAGCTGTTTCTCCAAGACCTTCGAAACTAATAAAAAATACTGTATATTTATCTGCGAGATATTTGACTAACATATTTAATGTAGTTGTCTTTCCATATTGTCTCGCCCGATTTATTACAAAATATTTTTTCTCATCCACCAACTGCTTTATTTGTGCTAACTTTGAATCTATGTTTACCATATAATGCTCATTCGGATAACAAATTCCATTTACATTAAATGTTTTACTCATATCCCTCACCAACTTTCTTTTATTACGTATATCATTTCTTTACTATGTTTTTAATTTTACCATTTGATATTGCAAATAACAAGGAAATGATACTATAAAGAAATACAGGACATCCATACTTTCACATTTTTGGAAACTGAAATATAAAACTTGTTCCTTCTCCATTTTTGCTTTCCACATGTATTTGCCCGCCATGAACTGCCACGATAAAGTGAACCATCGAAAGACCAAGTCCAGTTCCTCCATTCTCTCTGGAACGGCTTTTATCTACCCGGTAAAAACGATCCCAGATCTTAGGAATATCTTCCTGATCGATCCCTATCCCATCATCTTTTACTTCTCCTATGATCATATCTCCTTGTTCTTTCCATAGAATATCAATATGACCATGTTCCTTTCCATAGCTGATCGCATTCTGAACAAGATTCATCATCATTCGTAATAATAATGTATGATTTCCCATCATCTTTACATCTCGATCACTGAAAACAGATATCTGAATCTTCTTTTTTTCTGCCTGCTCGCGCAATTCTTCTACGATAACTTCTGTTAATAGTATGAGATCAACTTCTTCCATATCATAAGATTCACTCATCTCACCTCTTGCGATCATTAACATCTCATTGATCAATTTCGACATGCGTCTTGCCTGTCTTAAAATGATCATGATCTCTTCTTTTTCCTCTTCCTCTAATACTGGATCTTCGATCAAATATTCGCATTGAGAAATGATCACGGTCACTGGAGTTCGAAGTTCATGGGACACATCTGCTGTAAACTGCTGTTCTTTTTCAAAGGATTCTTCCAGTCTTTCGAACATTTGATTAAATTTATGAGATAATTCATACAATTCATCTCTTACTTTTGGCAATGGAAGCCTTTTTGTAAGATCCTTTCCATAACTGATATTCTCTACCTGATCACAGATCAGATCCACCTGCTTTAATGCACGTTTCAGCATAAAATATCCTGTCATTGCTATCAATACGATGAACACTGGATATAAGATGATCATCATTTTCTGAGATGTTGTCATAAATACTTCGATCGCATGAATGGATGTGATCCCCCTGATCCATATAGCCTTATTCTTTCCATAGGTATGCACACTGTCATATACCATCCATTTGCTGCTGCCAGATGTAATGACTCTCGGTGTATGAGACTTTAAGATCGTCTGTTTCGGAAATTTCTCTGGCATTGTGCCGTATAATAGTTTTCCATTATCGTCATAGACACAAAACATGACTCCATCCTGATAAAACTGAGTATCTTCTGATAGATAGTAAGTTTCATCCTGAAATTGAAAGTTTGCAGAAAAACCTGTCACTGCTGTACTGACTTCTTCTTCTGTCGCTGAAATCCCGACTTTATCGACAAAGTAAAACATAAAGACAAGAACCATTCCTAAAATAAGTGCAATAATCCCTGTATACCATAATGTGACCTTTTTCTTGATCGTCATCTGCTTCATCATTCTTCCCTCATCACATAGCCTGTTCCGCGTACCGTATGGATCAGTTTTTTCTCATATCCTGCATCAATTTTCTTTCGGAGATATCTTATATATACATCAATAACATTCGACCCTCCCTCATAATCATAATTCCATGCATTTTGTTCAATCTGCTGCCTCGTCATCACGATATTCTGATTCCGCATCAGACATTCTAACACCATAAATTCTTTTGACGACAAACTGATCTCTTTTCCAGCTCTTGTCACAATTCTTGTATCCCGGTCCAAAGTAAGATCTGCAATCTTTAACTGATTCGTTACAAATTGGGGTTTTCTCCGCATCATCACGCGGATTCTTGCGAGTAACTCTTCAAACGCGAATGGCTTGATCAGATAATCATCGGCCCCTAGGTCAAGCCCCTTTACCCGGTCCTCAATACCATCCCTTGCAGTCAGTAAAAGAATTGGTGTATCATTTCCCATCTGCCTGACTTCCTTTAAAACCGCAAAACCATCCTTCCCAGGAAGCATGATGTCGAGAAGAACTCCATCATACGATGTCATCTCCATATAATCTAGCGCTTCTTCTCCGTCTCCACAGGCATCCACACTATAATGCTCTCTTACCAAACGTTTCTTTATAATATTTCTTAAATCTTTTTCATCTTCAACAACTAATATTCTCATAATGCCTTTATTATAATACAATCTGTTTTTTGAATCCAGCACCTATTTTTAATGTTATTTTAATGTTTATTGGTTATGCTATTTATAACAAAAGGAAATCTATCCCAACCAAAGAAAGGAGTTTACAATGAAAAAAATATTATATTTATTCTTCACATGTTCTATCATTTTTGCTTTTGCAGGATGCAGTCCTTCAAAGAAAGATTCTGCCGAGGCTACCACAACACAGGAAATTGCAACAACAACTTCCACTACAGAAAATACCACTGATTCTTCTACCTCTGATTCAGATGCCAAGAATGATTCTTATGATTTTTCAGCTTATAAAAAAAGAATCAAAAAACTCACTAAAAAAGTAAATAATGCTGCTTCTTCTTCCAATGCATCTGTCAACGAAAAACGTTTTTACACTTTGAAAAAGGAACTTGATGTGGTTGATGATGAACTTGATCATCTGGATGATGAATTTGAGCATGCTTATGAAAACGGTAAACTAAGCTTCAAAGTTTATAAATCCAGAGAAAAGACAATAGAAAAATTGGAAGATCAGCTTGATCTTTTAGAAGATGCCTTGGAAAATAAATTTGGAATTGATGATTAGGTAAAAAAAGATGCCATTGTAGTTTTGGCATCTTTTTTTTCCATCTCAGTAAAATTTATTCCCAATCATTTTTTACTTCTTCTAATTTGCTTCTTAACGTCTTTTCAAGCCCAACAAATGCTGGAATGAAACTATCACGGATCAATAATATCATCTCATCAACTTCTTGCTCATTATATATATGAACAGATGTATTTCTTTTTTTTAACATCAATAGCCATACCGCTGCATCATCTACAAAACCAAGTTTATATCCTAACTGTAAAATCTCTCTTGGTGACCCAGTTGCCGCTCCGTCTGCTCCGTGCATTTTTAATATCTCTTGTAATGCCTTCCATGCAAGCTCAAATGTCAAATTAAACTGTCCGATTACGCCTGTTCTGTAAATATCATTATTATCTGCCATTTCAAAATCTGCACTTTTTAACACTTCAAGACAATTCGAAAAGTTCTCAAGCTTTTTCATATATTATCACACCATCCTTTTCTATTTCTTGTTTTAATTCCTCTGAAATTGGCTTATCTGCTTCTACCACATCAAAACTTAAAAGGGAATGTACTTTTTCTTTAATATCCCAATAAAAAGAGTCAAAATCTCCGCCATATACCGCAATATCAATATCACTTCTCTCTGTATTGTCACCTCTTGCTCTCGATCCAAATAAAATTACTTTATTGATTGAATATTTTTTTGCAAATGCAGAAATGTCCTTTAAAACTCTTTCTGGAATATTGTATTTCATACCCTGCTGCCTCCTGATTTTCTAGAGTAAATGTAATCCTATGTCTTGAAAATATTATAACATCTTTTATATCTCCAGTAAATCTTCCAATTTGCATCCTAATAATGCAAGTCAATTACATCTCTTTTTTCTTGATGATCAAAAAAAAGATGCCCTTGTAGTTTTGGCATCTTTCTTTTTCCATGTATCTCTTTGCTATTATTGTTTTCTTATGTTGTTTATTAAAATGTATGCAGATTATTCCACTTTAATCCATCTCTGTCTTTTGCCCATTTAATGTATGTCTTCTTTGCTTTCTTTGGCACATAGACTTTATTAAAGATTGGAAGAGCTGTGAATTCATTTCCTTTGAATTTGCTCACGATCACTGGTGGTTTTGTTCCGTGGAAATATACGGTAGCACTGTCTCCAAAGAACATCCAATCTTCTACGACTTTCTTCACAGATTTTGGAATATGTACCTGATTCTTCGTGCCAATCTTGCCCATCACAGAAACTGTATCATCAATCACTTTTACTTTGGATGGAATTGTGATCTTCTTTGTCTTAACAAGCACTGCTGTTAATGTTCCATTGGATTTACGATAGATGCAGTTATTTGCCATCTTGTAAGTCTTATTTTTACTGCTTAAGCTTACTTTTGTAATCTTCTTGCTTTCTAATGCTTTGGCACCGATCTTCTTTACTGACTTTGGAATTACAATACTTGTTGCCTGCGATCCATTTAGGGCATTTGCTTTGATTTCTTTTACAGATGATGGGATTGTAAGCTTTTTCATCTTGTTTGGTACAAGTACTAATGTTTTTCCAGATCTTGTTGTCAACATTCCTTTTTTCACCGCAAATGTTTTATTTGCTTTTGGACAACTGAATGTTTTTACCTGATTGCTCTTTACAAATGCTGTGCTGTCTATTTCGTTCATATTTTTTGAAAATGTTACTTTAGATAATGCACTGCATTTTGCGAAAGTATATGCTGGTACACTTGCTGTCTGTTCTGGAATCACGACACTTTTTAGTTTTTTCATACCACTAAATGTTGCTATCTCCAACTGATTTACTGTACCTGGAATTGCTACTGTTTGAATGGTCTGTTTGTTCTTATCATCATTTGACAGATCTCCATAACAGTTATGCCATGGTTCAATGGTATCTCCAAACAGATTTTGATAAGCATCCTCATCCTCACCTTTATTATATAATTCTTTTCCAAATCCTACTCTGGTAAGTTTTGCCTGATTAATCTCTTTTGGCAATGTTAATTTTGTGATCTTTTTGCTTAGTTTAATCTGATAGATCCAGCTTTCTTTACCATCTTCTGTCAAATATGCAGAATACTTGATACCGTTTTCTTCTTTCGTGACTGATTTACTTGTGTTCCATTTGGTTGCTGCTTTCACATTGTTCGTGAGTGTGAATGCACTGATTGTTGCTGTTAGCAATGCGGTCAAACATAATAGCTTTTTTTTCATTTCACATTCCTCCTTGTTTATAAATTGTATTTATTGTTCTTTTATATTATATTACTCTTTAATATAATTATCTACTAATATTTATCATACCATAATGTTTAATAACATTTTCATCTGTAATTTTGACTTGTGTTGCATATTTTGAAATATTGGCTATTCTATAATATTTGTTTGCACTATCATCTACATAATAACTTCCATCTGTATCTCCTGCAGCATGAAAATCATGGCAAACCGCAACATCACTACGTTTTCCTTGGTATCTATATAAATTATTTCGTTCTATTCTATAAGCCATTGTAAATCTACGCTTCTGAACGCTAGAATCATCTGCTCCTATAACTTCTCCATCCTTATGCGTGATAGCTTTCCAACCGTTTTGATATAAAAATGTAGAATGAGCAAACGCATCTGTCGCTGTATGCATTGCTAAGCCAAACACAAATGCTTTCTTGTTTGCATTACTATAATTTTTAAAGAAGCTCTTCTTTTGTAAATTAGCCATCATTGATCGAATTCTTGAATAACTTGTATCCGTTAATCCAGGAATATCTGCCTTGGACACAGCTGTATATGTTTTTCCTTTTCCATATTCATTTCCTATTTTGATCATAAAGCGATAGCTTGCTAAATAATTCACTTCTTCATTTCCCGCATGTCTTCTCTGATATAATCCATGAAAATCAGGATTTTCTGTCATTCCTTTTACTCCTGAATCATCACTGTCTGCATATATTGCTCCTTTTTTCATTGCTGGAATATTTACACCATTGTCAGTTAAATATTTCTGGTGTCCCGCAGCTGACCATGTTCCAGAAACTTTATTCTCATCAGAGGAATTATTATAAGTTTTAATTGTTTTTGTATTATCCTTTAGTTCAATATCCTGTCCCTGTTCATATTGTTCTTCTGCTTTTGTATATTGCTTCTCTGCATATTCATAGTCGATCAGTCCATTTCCATAGGATTCTTTATCTCCCAGATTTCTTGCACTTTCTTCTAACAGATCTTTGATAAAATCTTTTGATTTATTTGTATCTTTCTGCCACAGAAGACTTGCTGCACCAACAACATGAGGAACTGCCATACTTGTTCCAGATGTAACCATTGTTTCACCAAATGCACCCGTTGCTCTTACTGCTTCTCCTGGTGCTACTACATCAACTTCTTTTCCTGTAGAACTGAAATCGCTTACTTCCGCTTTAGAATCTACAGAACCTACTGCTACAACATTTTTAAATGCTGCTGGATATTCAACATTATCCGTTCCATTCTCTCCTTGATTTCCTGCTGCTGCGATTACTAAGATTCCTTTTGCATTGGCTTCATCAATTGCCTGTTTTAAGGCTTCTGAATATTGATTTGTTCCAAAACTGATGCTGATAATATTTACTTTCTTATCAATGGCCCAATAAATTCCTTCTACAACTCTGCTGATTGGTGCCTGTTTATTTTCATCCAGAATCCTTGCTGAATATAATTCAACATTTTTATTGATTCCTTTTACTTTTCCATTATTACTGACAATTAAGCTTGCAATGGATGTTCCATGATTGGAACTGTCTTCAAACATTGGTGAAAATTCATTATCATCTTCTATTAAATTGACTCTTTCTTTTACATTTAATCCTTCTTGATAATCAATTCCTGAATCCAATAATGCTACTTTTACCTTTTCATCTGTTGCCGTATCCTTTGCTTTATCTACATGAATACTTTTCAGATTCCATTGACTGTCTGTTCCCTGATCTTCTTTTGCTGCTGTTGTACTTTCTGTTTCCGATGCATTGACCATTGTATTCTTTTCTACAGATACAACTTTTTGATCTTTGTTTACGATATCAGCTTCTTTGGCTGTCATTTTTGATACTAATACATTCTCATCTTTTAGAAGATCTGTATTTTGTTCTTGAGTATCTATCATTGTATTGTATTTGCTTTCTACTGTTTTCATAGATTTTTTATCTTTTGTTACAATGATATATTCGCTTTCCTGACTTGCCGAAACATCTGCTGGCTGATATCCAGACATTGTCATCCCTGCCACCATCATTGCTACTAATGCTGTGGCTGTGTATTTTCTAAACTTTCTCATGTGTTTCCTCCTATACTGTAGTAAAATCTTGATTTTCTGATGTATTTTGCTATAATATAAGAATCCATGTGATACGTGTATCTGTATATTATACAGATTGTTGAAGATTCCCGTCTTTTGTATTACATGGATTTTTTTAATTGTTCATATGACATCACCTCCTTCAAACTGTATATTTATAATCATTTACTATACATTCCAACTACACGAACGGTACTATCAGATTTATTTTCAACAAAAAATCTATATTGTCCTGTTTCCTTTACAACAAACGTAACCGTTCCTGTAGATGATGTTTCAATATATGTCTTGTATGTTCCTCTAATTCCTACTCTCACTTTTTTATGTGGACTAACCTGTACATTAATTTTCACTTTTTCACCTTTTTTTCTTAAAAATTCTGGTCCACTTTTCATTATTGTTGGTTTAATTGTCCAGTCTATTTTTGATGTAACAGAATATAAGTCAATTTCACCATTATCTAATTCCTCTGTAATTCCTGAATCTACAATATTTTCTGAATAATATATTTTTTCATTACCTTCTTCTTCATTTGCATATACCATAGAATTTGTTGCCATTACTAATACACAAACTAATAATATTGTTTTTATTTTCATCTAATTATTCCTCCTCATCTTTCTCATGTACAGAATACACTCCCGCAAATGTAACTTTCCTCTTACTTTTGTTTTCCATATACAACTGGTAATATCCATCCTTGTTAATTTTAAATATATGATCAAATTCGCTGCCCTTTTCTACATACTGTTCCTTTTGATCATTCTCCAACATTCCTATTTCTACTTCTGTTTCCTCATGATCATCTTCTGTTTCTACACTAATCGTTATATTTATATCATCCCCTTTTTGTAAATAAAAGCCCTTCGTCTGTGCCCTTTGTTGCGATGGAATATCCCAAACTATAGGTTCCATTGTTCCTGGCTTTAATGTTTCTTTTTTAGTTACTATTTTTTTATTCTGATTATATTTTCTTTGCTTTTCGATATAATCTTTTTTGTTAACAATAACTTCCGCTTCTTTACTTGCTGTTTTATTTGCTACCCATTCATATCCATTCGCAAATCCTTTGGTTGATGCTATAACAGTAACCGAACTAAGCGTAATCACTAACATTCCTATTATTACTGTAACAGTTCTTCTTAATGGTTTCTTTTCCAAGTATATTTCCATTCTCTGCATTCTCACTACAAGCAATTGTGCGCCTTCACATAATCCAACCATATATGCATTATTGTTTCTCTCTTCCACTGCAATTTGTATAATCGTTGAAAAATATTCCTTCATACTGCTAATATATCGACTAACTTCCATGTCACAATGTGTTTCTCTCCATTGGTCTATCTGATATAATATATCTTTAAAACAAGGATGGAACCAATACATACAATGAATAATATTTTCTAATAACTTCCACAGCAAATCCTTATGCTTGTGATGTGTTAATTCATGGTATAATATGTATTTCAATTCTTTTTCCCTATAAACTCTGTTTGGCAGCAATATCTTTGCTTTTAAAACTCCATACGCCATTGGTATTTTTATCTGATCTAATATGACAACTTGAATGTTTCTTTTTACTCCTATCTTTTTTGCTATAATTTCGGCTTTCTCTTGGATTTGATCATCCGTTTTCCCTTTCATTTTCATTGCCTGATATATATTTATATATTGACAAACAAACTTTATGATCTTGATCATAAATATCACAAACCAGATACACATCAAAAAATTAGTTGTAAACACAATTAATTTTGTATTATAAAAATCAAATCCATACATTCCTATTTTTTCTATTTTCTTTATATACATAAAAGAAAATGGTATTACAAATGATAAGATCACTATTTTCCATATGAAATAATTAATATCGACATAGCCACATTTTTCAACAAATTTTCCTACAACTTTCCAAAAAAGATATATGACCGTTCCAAGAAATGTCGCTAATATGAACCATACAAAACTTTGTATTACTACTCTATTTAAAATCAAAACCATCTAAAATGCCTTTCAATTCTTCTGTATCATCTTTCTTAATATTCCCACTGATTGCACTTAATAATTCTTTGGCTGAGCCATCAAACCACTCTTCCAATATTTCTCCTGCTTTTTCCTTTTTATAACTTTCTTTGTCGATGATTACATTGATATATGCTCTTCTTTTTCTTACTTCTACTTTGAGATATCCTTTTTCTTCTAAACGAAAGAGATATGTTCGGATACTCGTTCTCTTATATTCTTTATCATATTTTTCTTTCAATTCTTTTCCTAACTGCAAAAACGGCATTTCTTTTCCATAATTCCAAATACATTTCATGATCATTTCTTCTACACTTGTTAATTGTTCCATTTGTTTCCTCACTTTATATCATTTCATAAACTATTTCTTTAGTTAATGTTATGATAACATTGTATATCTGCATTTGTCAACTTAAGTTTTAATCGTTACTTCGTGTAACACCAGACAGATCTGCAAGTTCTCTTTGTTGCAATCCAGAAATCTTCCCATGCTTTTCTTTCCTAAGTCAAAAAAAGATGCCATTGTAGTTTTGGCATCTTTCTTTTTCCATGTATCTCTTTGTTATTATTGTTTTCTTATGTTGTTTGT
>ERZ838839.1513-NODE-1513-length-21872-cov-14.754137_pt1 | contig 21872 bp, 18 predicted proteins | sample MGYA00519909_ERZ838839 | MGnify/ENA primary metagenome ERZ838839 (study PRJEB31850, sample SAMEA3708843) | human gut metagenome | biome: human gut; feature: human-associated habitat; material: faeces | place: China | collected 2014 ... | reverse complement strand
CTCCTACTAAGGTTATTCCTTTCTTCGACTTTGTTGTTCCTACAGAATTGCCTAATGTTGATCCGAAGATCCTTGATCCGCGTGACACATACGCTGATGCTGCTCAGTGGGAAGAAAAAGCGAAAGATCTGGCTGGCCGCTTCATCAAGAACTTCGCTAAGTTCACTGGTAACGAAGCTGGTAAGAAGTTGGTTGCTGCAGGTCCGAAGTTGTAATCTGAATTTTACAGATTTAACATATAAAAAGTGGTTCCATACAGGAACCACTTTTTTTTATGCTTGAAAATTTCTAGATTTGTTGCAGACCAAATATAAAAGTAAATGAAATCATTCAGATTAATGTTAGTAAGTGCAGGCTTGTTGGTATTATGCAGCTGCACACCGCAAGGCTCCCGACAGACGGAAGCTGTTGCGGATAGTGTTTCCGTAAGTCAGGTAAATCCTGTAGTAGAAACGATGATGAGCCGCCGCAGCATACGGAAGTACAAACCCGAGGCGGTGGAGCGTGAAAAAATGCAGACTATCATAGAATGCGGAATCAATGCTCCTAATGGGATGAATAAACAGTCATGGGAGATCCGTGTCGTGGATAATCCGGAATTTATCAATGGCCTGACTGAGATATTCAAACAGGAAAACCCGAAAGCGGCAGAGCGTCCGGGTTTTAAGAATATGTTCAATAACGCTCCTACGGTCGTGTTTATAGCGAATGATCCCGCGTATGATATGTCACCGATAGATTGTGGCCTGTTGGGCGAGAATATGATTTTGTCCGCCTGGTCAATGGGAATCGGCTCCTGCTGCCTGGGAGGGCCTGTGCGCTTCATGAAATCACCTGCTGCGGCGGAATATATGAAAAAGTTGGGATTCAGTGAAGGGTATGAGTTGCTTTACGCCATCGCTTTCGGATATCCCGATGAGGCGCCGGCTGCCAAACCACGGGAGGTTGGTAAAGTGAGGTTCCTGGATTAGAGATAAAAAATCCCGGAGGCGGCAACACCTTCGGGATTTTATGGATATGAATGTAGATGGATCAGTTTTTGTTGGCTCTCTTGCGTTCTGTTTCGTCAAGAATCACTTTACGCATACGCATGCTCTTGGGAGTAACCTCTACATATTCGTCTTCCTTAATGTACTCCAATGCTTCTTCCAATGAGAATACGACCGGAGGAATGATGCGGGCTTTGTCATCAGAGCCTGATGCGCGCATATTGGTCAGTTTCTTCGATTTGGTAACATTGATTACCAGGTCATTTTCATGAACATGCTCACCTACCACCTGTCCGGCATATACCTCGTCTTGCGGATAAATGAAGAACTTGCCGCGATCCTGCAATTTGTCGATAGCGTATGCAAAGGCTGTCCCGCCTTCCATGGCAATCATAGAACCGTTGCTACGGCGTTCTATCTCACCTTTGTAGGGTTGGTAGCATTTGAAGCGGTGGGCCATGATCGCTTCTCCTGCCGAGGCAGTCAGTACGTTGGTACGAAGACCGATAATACCACGTGAAGGCATATCAAACTCGATGTTTACGCGGTCACCCTGTGTCTCCATAGAAACCAGATCCCCTTTGCGGCGGGTTACCATATCAATCATCTTGCTGGAATATTCTTCGGGTACGCTGATTGTCAGCTCTTCGATAGGCTCGCATTTCACGCCGTCTATTTCTTTGAAGATCACTTGAGGCTGTCCCACTTGCAATTCGTAGCCTTCGCGACGCATGGTCTCGATCAATACGGAGAGATGAAGCACGCCACGTCCTGATACAATCCATTTACCGTCCTCCAGTTCGCTTTTGCGTACACGCAATGCCAGGTTCTTGTCCAGTTCTTTGGTCAGGCGGTCTTGAATGTGGCGTGAAGTCACAAACTTGCCTTCTTTACCGAAGAAAGGAGAATCGTTGATAGTGAACAACATGCTCATGGTCGGTTCGTCAATAGCGATGGGTGGCAATGGTTCCGGATTCTCGAAATCGCAGATGGTATCACCGATCTCGAAACCGTCTATACCTACCACAGCACAGATATCACCCGATGAAACGGCATCTGTCTTTTTGCGTCCCAAACCTTCGAACGTATGTAGTTCTTTGATTTTGGACTTTACCAGGCTGCCGTCACGCTTTGCCAGTGTAATGTTCATGCCTTCTTTCAGGGTGCCGCGATGCACGCGTCCCACAGCGATACGGCCTGTATATGACGAGTAGTCCAGAGAGGTGATTAACATCTGAGGAGTTCCTTCCAGTTGTTTCGGAGCCGGAATGTGCTCGATGATAGCATCCAGCAGCGGAATCAGGTTCTCGGTCGGGGTTTTCCAGTCGGTACTCATCCAGTTGTTTTTGGCAGAGCCATAAATGACGGGGAAATCCAGCTGATCCTCGGTAGCATTCAGACTGAACATCAGGTCGAATACCATTTCATAAACTTCATCCGGACGGCAGTTGGGTTTGTCCACCTTGTTGACTACAACGACGGGCTTCAAACCGATCTGTAACGCCTTCTGCAATACGAAGCGTGTCTGGGGCATCGGGCCTTCGAATGCGTCCACCAATAAGATACATCCATCAGCCATATTGAGTACACGCTCTACTTCGCCACCGAAGTCGGCGTGTCCCGGAGTATCAATAATATTGATTTTTGTTCCTTTGTAGTTAATTGAAACGTTCTTTGAAAGGATAGTTATCCCTCTTTCGCGTTCCAAGTCATTATTATCCAATACCAGTTCACCATTTGTCTGGTCGTTGCGGAACAAATGTCCCGCCAGCATCATCTTGTCCACCAAAGTCGTTTTTCCGTGGTCTACGTGGGCGATGATCGCAATGTTTCTAATGTCTTGCATACTATACCTATATATTTGGCTGCAAAGGTACGATTTTTAATTCAAAAAATATTTGGCTGTTAACGATTATTTTTTATCTTCCGCCTCTTCTTTGTTATTAAATGTAGAGGGAGTGGTGCCATAGAAATCGACAAAGTGCTTTCTGAAGGTGGGTATGTCATTGTATCCCACCATCTCGGCCACCTCCTGGACATTGTGTTTTCGGCTTCTCAGCAACTCGGCGGAGCGTTTCAGCCGGACCCCTCTTACCAGTTCTATGATGGTGAAATTCGTGAGTTGTTTCACTTTTCTGTAAAGAGTGGGTTGGCTCATGTTCAGCATCTCGGCCAGTTTTTTCACATTGAACTCCTGATTTTGCAGGTTTTCATTGACAATATTCAGTATTTGCGTGATGAACGGGTCCTCTATGGTGACCGTTTCCGCATTCTCTTCTTGCGGGCTGTTGTCGGTGACGGAAGGCATCAGCAGTTTGGTATAAATCTGTTTCAGCTCAACCCGGCTTTTTATCAGACGCTTCACCTTGGTGCGGAGAATTTCCGGGTTGAAAGGCTTCAGAATATAGTCGTCCGCTCCCAGCTCTATTCCTTTCACTATATCTGCGTCGTCCGTCAGAGCGGTCAGCAGGATAATAGGTATATGGCAGGTTTTCAGGTCCTCTTTCAAGATGCGGCAACATTCAAAACCGTTCATGACAGGCATCATGATATCCGTTATGATAAGATCCGGTATTTCCTTACGCGCCATTTTTACCCCTTCTTCCCCGTTTTCCGCCATGATAATATTATAGGTGGAGGAGAACAGTACTTTCAGATAGAGGCGGATATCCGCATGGTCTTCTACTACCAGCAGTTTCAGTTTGGTTTCGGGACTGTCAATGGGGTTGGCGATAATGCTGCTTGCTATTTTTTGCTGTTTTTTGTCCTCGGCGGTGATCATTGCTTTATCGGAATCTTCCACCAGCGTCTCGGGTTCGATGAAACAGACATTTTCATTATTCTCCAGGTGCTGTTTGCCCAGGGGGATATAAAGTACCACCAGGGTTCCTTTGTTTTTTTCCTGGGTAATCTGGATATCGCCGTGGTGGGCAAGTGCTGTCTTTTTCATGATTTCAATGCCTAATTCGGGGTGCAGCCGGTTGCTTGGAGGGTTGTAATTATCCGATCCAAGGAAGATGACCGAGGATTCTTCTATCATCTCTTTCCCGTCATCCTCTATGGTGAAGAGGCAGAAATCCTTTCCGTTGATCGTGCTGGTGTTTACAGTAAAACGGATGGAGCCGGAATACGAGATATGCCGGTAAGCATTGGATAGTATATTGCTCAGCGTGAAGATGATCTTTTTCCGGTCAATCCATATTTCTGTATTTATTTTGTTGTCCTTGTCATAATGCAGGTTGATGGGGCTGACGTTGAGCAGCTCATACGATGCACGGACCACCGTGTCGGCTATCGCGCTGGCGGGATAGGGCGCCACATTTAATTGGGGGCTGTAATTTTCCTGCTGATGAATATTCAGCAGCTGGTTGCAGATGTCCTGCAGGCTGATTGAGTTCCGGTAGGCCATTCTGGCTTTTTGCAGGAATGATTCGGGAAAGCCCGTATGGGCAATCATTTCTTTTAACGGAGCGGTGATGAGTGACAGCGGGGTGCGTAGTTCCTGTGCCAGCATATATCTGATCTGGTCGCGCAGCTGGTGGTTTTTCTCTTCTTCCTTTCTTATTTCCGTTTCTTCTTCCAGTTTCTCTTTCAGTTTTATTTCTTTGGCCTTGTAAGCTTGCCGTCTTTGTAATTTCCGGTTAAAGTACATCCATGTGAGCAAGGAAACAAAGATGATGGTCAGGATGTATACGGCGGCGGCCCATCCGGTTGCGGCCCAATATCTGTCTACGCTGATGGACAACCGGGTTATCTGCTCATCTTTGTCCAGCGGATAAGACGGGCGTATTTCCAGCATATATTTCCCGGGAGTGATATCGCTGAGCTTTATCTGATCGTCATAACTTGTTTTCCATTCTTTCTCTGTGGGCAGCAGGCGATATTTCACGGTGTTGGGCGAGGTGCCGTATTTCAAGTCACTTAAATAGAGAATCAAGTTGTTGTTATGGTAGTCTAAAGACAGATGCTCTGCCAGGTGCGCGGGTCTGTCCAGAATGACTTGTCCGTTTATCTCCGCTCCAATTTCCACTTTGTTGTAATTGATATCTATATCGGAGATGCGGAACCGGCGGTTGCTTGAGCTTTCTTTTAAGGCGCGCGGTTCAAAATAGAGCAATCCTGTAGAGTTCGCCCATAGCAATTTCCCGTCATTCAGCCGGCATACATCATAATAACTTTCCGGCAGTGCGTAGGTATATGATGCATTGTTTTTGTTGTTCACAGTGATAAAGCCGGCATTGGTTCCCAGCCAGGTATTTCCGTTCTTGTCATCTATCATGCAGCTTATGTGTCCGTTGGACAATTCTTTTTGCAGGATCATGGTAGAGGATACGGTTTTCTCTTTTCCGTCTATTTGGATAATTTTATCGGAATAGGAGATAAACAGTTGGTTATAGTTGTTCAGGTAAAGCGCCAATACTTTTCCGGGGGTCAAGCCTCTTTCCTTTTCATAGCCGCCGGTGAATTTGATCCGTTTCCCTTCCCGGTCGGCGCGGCGTATTCCTTTCTCGGTGCCCAGCCACATGGTTCCGTCTCCGTCCTCGCACATGGCGGTTACTTCTTTGAACTCTTTTGCATAAGGTTGCGAGGCTATGCATTCGTGTGTCTGGTGGTTGTAGATCATCACTCCTTTTTCGGTGGCAATCCATAAGTGGTTCTGCGAGTTCAGGTATAGCTTCAAGATGGAAGCGGTCACGTCGGAGTCTGCCGTCTCGGGTTTGGGCTGGTAAGTCACCGTTGCGCCGGTGGTAGGATTAACCCGGAGAATGCTTCCTTGCTCATCGCCGAACCACAGTTCTCCATTTTTATCTTTGTGCAGGCAGTAGTGGTTGCCGGGGTTGCTCTTCTCCCATAGGGAAAAGCGCAGGTAGGGGGAGACGCTTTTTTCTGTACTTTTATAGATGCCGTTTTTTTCGGTGGCCAGCCAGATGCATCCGTTGGCATCTTGTTCTATGCTTTCCACATTCCTTATTTCATTGTTTAAAGGGATGCGGTTGATCTCGTTTCCTTTGAAATTCAGTTTCAGCAATCCTCTGCCGAAAGTTCCTACCCAAAGCACATTGTTGGGCTTGTCAAAATGAATGCCGGTAATTCTGTTTTTGAGGATAGGGTCGTAGTAAGAATCATACCGGGTCAGTTCTATGATGCGGAATGGCGACTGGAGGTAGTTGTCCGTTTCAAACCTTATGGCGGCCAGTGAGGTCCATGTGGCTATGATGAATGTGATTTCATCTATTTGGATGATATCGCGTATGTCCGAATTCTGTATGAGGGATGGCTGGCTGTTGTCATTCAGCTTGCGGGATGTTTTCGTGTCCGTATTGTAGCAGATGATTCCTTGGGTCTGGCCACAGATCCATACATTATTATTATATAGATGTATTTTCTCAATGTCGTCGGCTTGGGCAATGCCCAGGTCGTTGCCGTTTATATATTCGCAGCTTTTATCGGCAATGTCATAAAGCAGGATCTGATTGTCGGCTGTCAGTGCGCATAGAATGTCTTCGTTATTATAAAGTTTGACCACTTTTGCCTTTATATCTGTAAGCGGCTGTGCGGTCAGTCTTATTTCATCGGTATTTTTCTCAATGTTTAATTCTACGATGGCATTGGAAGTCAGGGCGTATAGTCTGTCTTGCAGCACACAGATATCCAGTATGTCCTGCAATACCTCGGGAGCAGGCGAGGTGAGTGGCAGGTATTTCCCGCGCATCTTGTCAAAGCAGGCTATTTGGTTCAGGTTGGTAATGCGTGACCATAGCAGATTGTCCGATGTCTCATACAGGTGAGTCAAGGAGCGCGGCTCTTTTTCGATCAGGTTGTAATTATGAAAATGTACTCCGTCATAGCGGCTTAATCCGGCATCGGTTCCCAACCATAGAAAACCGGCTTTGTCCTGATGGATTCCGGTCAATGTATTGTTGCTCAATCCGTCTTTTTTGGTGAGTAGCTGGACGCCACACTGGCGGAAATAGCTTTGCGCATGAGTAGTCGTTAGGCAAAAACTACATAGTAAGGTGAGTATTAAAGATTTTATCATCATAAATTGTTTCACTTTTATTCCCCTGTTGCCAGATTTATAATATACAATCTGTCTGATATTATTCCTTAATCTATTTTAGGAATTTCTACAAATGTAGCAAATAATATTTTTATAGCCAACTAAAAATCAAGGGAATATATTCATTTTCTAGTATCGGCTAGTCCGGTGGAAAAAGAAAGAGGTTGGTGTTTCATTCATGTTACTTTGTTTACAGCTGATTACTAGGTAATTGCGCTTGAATGAAATACACCCCCTTGTCTGTGCTCTTTTCCGTAAAGCAGGTATGCCGAGCCCGGGACAAGGGGGATGGCGGTATCTATGATAAAGTGATTATTGTATGCTTCGTCATAAATTATAGGAGAAGGCAGCCTCGTGGTTCCGGGGATTGTAGTAACCCTTTATGGTGACGGGAATCTGCATATATTTTACCTCATTGTCTATTACTTTCATATAAATATAGCTCTGGGATTCGAACTTATAGTTTTTGGTGGTAGGATCGGTAGCCAGACTGAAGCCTTTGAGATACCATTTTATCAAAGACGAGGAGCATTCGGACTGATATCCGCTGTAGTACAGGCTTCCGTCACTGTAGCATTTCATGTTCAGCTGGATAGTGAAAGCATATTTATGGTCTATCGTTTGCTTCATTGCAATTTTCAGCCATGTTTGTTCTCCTTGGGGTGCGGCCTGGACATCCAGTTCTTCCTGAGCGTCAGTGTGTTTGCGGAGGGCGGATAAAATTCTCTCGGCTTCAGAAAGGCTGATAGCCGGCAACTCACTTAATTTTAAGTGATCAGCATTGTTTTCCTCGTATGTGACGCTTCTGGCGCCATACGTTTTTTCCAAAAGATACGTTGAAACGGAGTTTTCAACGGGGTCATTACCATCTGCGGAGCAGGATGCCAAACTCATCATGACGAGCATGGCAATCATTAAATGAATTGCCTTCATAGAGCTATAATTTTTATGTTTCTTTTTGATTGTTTGAATGATTGACCCATTATCATCCGCTGCAAATGTAGGTATTCTTTTCATATATCCAAATTATTCTTGGGCTTTTTTGATAAAAACACCCTCCTTTTGACGAAAATACCTGCTATATGGAGGGGGAGGAAGTGATTTTCTGTTAAAAAGGGGTGTTTCTGTCAAGGTGAAAGGAATCTCGTCCACAGGTGGGGAAAATGCCGTTGGTGCTCCGTCCGGTCGTTGGAATGTTTTTCAGGGGATGGCCGGATGAAAACAGGAGGTAAGACTGTTTTTTATTCATTTTTCATTTTGCCGAAACCACCTCTTAATAAAGATCAATTCGCCAATATCCTGTTAAAACAATAGAGCCTACCTTTGTGATGTGAAAAATAACTTAGCTAGAGAGAATAGAATATGGTAATACGAAGATTTTTATTTTCATTGGTGTGTCTGCTGGCTTCTTCCTTATTTATACATGGACAGATAGCTGTTAAGACGAATGTGGCGATGGATGCTGTCGCCATACCAAACCTGGGAGTGGAGGTAGGGTTAAGCAAGAAGCTTACACTGGACATCCCGCTTTATTATAATCCCTGGAAGTACAGTGATAGCAAGATGCTGAAGCTGGTGATGGTACAACCCGAGTTGCGCTATTGGCTTTGCGACAAGTTCAATGGTCATTTCTTCGGTTTTCATTTGATGGGGGGCGCATACAATACGACCGGTATTGACCTGCCGTTCTCTCCTTTCGATGATTTGAAAGACTTCCGTTATAAGGGGCATTTTTATGGCGGCGGCGTCAGTTACGGTTATCAGTTTGTGCTGGGGCGTCATTGGAACCTGGGCGCCACCATCGGTCTGGGCTATGCTTATGTACGCTATAAGAAATACGAGTGTGAGGAATGTGGGGATATGCTGGAGAAATCCAACAAGAACTATTTTGGCCCTACCAAGGCTGCTCTGAATCTGATTTATGTATTCTAAAAATAAAGGATTATGAAACTTATACGCTATATACTTCTCATATTGTTGATACCCGCTACTCCGGCAGGCGCACAGGCATTGGCGGGTGGTCAGGTACAGGTCGGTAACCCGTCCATCCTGATTGGTGATAACGGACAGGTGATGATAGGAATGGACATCACGCTGCCGGCTGCCATGGAGCTTTCTTCCAACCGTGTGGCCACGCTGACTCCGGTTTTGAGGACACAGGATAACAGTGCTAACAAGGTGTTGCCCGCCATCTGGGTGTATGGACGTACCCGTTCCATTGTGCAACAGCGCGAGCGCAGTGTCCCCTCGGATGCTTATACCGTTCTTCGCCGCAAGAATGGAACGGAGCAGACGGTGAATTATTCGGCCCGCATCCCCTACGAAAAATGGATGAACGGTGCGGAACTGGAACTGCTGGCTGCCGTGCGCGGTTGTGCCGATTGCCAGCAAGAGGAAAGCACAGCCTTTGTGACCCGTGCCCATTTGGAACGCTATGTGGTGAAACCTGTCGTGGCATTTGTCTCTCCGGCCGTCGAGGCGGTGAAGAACCGTGCCGAGGAAGGGCGCGCTTATTTGGATTTCCCGGTAAACCAGACCCGGATTTATCCTGACTATCGTCGTAATCCGTCCGAACTGGCTGCCATCAAGCATACGGTGGATGTGGTGAAGAATGATGCCAATACCACCATTACCGAAATAGCGATTGTGGGTTATGCCTCTCCCGAAGGCAGGTATACCGCCAATGCGCGTCTGGCTCAGGGCCGTGCCGAAGCGTTGAAAAGCTATGTGATGAACGAGTATGGTTTTAAGGCGGATTTGTTCAAGGTGAATTCCGTGCCCGAGGACTGGGCGGGGCTGCGCGACTATGTGGCGAAGAATGCTTTGCCTCTGAAAGAAGAGATTTTGTCCATAATAGATACGAACGAGAGCGATTTTGATGTAAAGGAGGGACGCATGAAAGCCTTGGATGGCGGAAAGGTATATGCCATGTTGTTGCAAGATTGCTATCCGGCTTTGCGCCACTCCGATTACACCGTGCGGTATGTAGTCCGCGGATTCAATGTGGAAGAAGCGAAACAGATTATAAAGACCCGTCCCCAGCAGTTGAGCTTGCAGGAAATGTTTCTGGTGGCCCAGACATACGAAAAGGGGAGCGACGAGTTTAACGAAGTGTTCGATGTGGCAGTGCGCATGTTCCCTGATGACCCAACAGCGAATATAAACGCTGCCGCTATCGAACTCCAACGAGGTGACTTGCAACAGGCGGCGCGTTATCTGGACAAGGCGGATGCACAGGCGAGTGCGACGCTGAACAACAGAGGCGTGCTGAAACTGTTGCAAGGAGACCTCGACTCGGCCGAAACGTTTTTCAGACAGGCGCAAGCCAAGGGAGCTGCCGAAGCCGGCGCCAACTTGAATGAGGTGGCGGAAAAGCGTAAAGATGAAGTAATTTTTGGAAAATGACCTATTATAACAAACAGTACAATAAAAGATGTTAGAAGAAACTTGTTCTTTGTGAAAAGCGCAAGGTAAAATCCGGGGTAGAGGAGTCTATTCCCGGATTTTGAATTTTATAGGGTACTATTCATTCACAGGCTTATACTGTTCTTCTTCGATGAATTGAAAGTTCAATATCCGTTAACCACGGACGTGATTAAGTCTAACCACCCAAGTGGTTAACTTTAGTCACCCTTGTGGTTAGACTTAACCACCAAGGTGGCTAAGCAATTATAAACCATTCATCCACCCTATGCACAAGGCATGCAGCGAAGTTGGAATCCTTTATTTTGGGGCATTCGTTAGTGAGGGCAATGCCCTCACTAACGAATATGCTACCACCACTAATAAGCACGTCATTATAAACAAGTTACAGCAAAAGTGAGGGCATGAGGGCATTTTTGCGTCCAACTTTCTATTGGTTAATGACATCCAATACGCCATTGTCGCTATCTGTGGAGGAAAAGAGGGTGTCTTCCATTTCCTCATTGCCTGATGGAAATGACCTCTACAGGGGGGAATCCTGCTGAAAATACCACTGTGCCTTATCGGGATAGGCAAATAAAAAAAAGATACATTTTATTTCCGTTCTTTCTCTGTGTTTTTCTGCGTGAAATGTAAGAGGCGATTCTTTCAATGAGCAGGGCGTTTTATTCATGAATGACGGAAATGCCCTGCAAAAGGCGCTCTAAAGTCATTTTGTCAAAGACGCCAATCTATTTTGCCGAAAATACCGATTAAGGCTTATGCGGTTTGCCACTTACCTTTGCAGTGTCGACAAACAAGAATAGAAATTACAAAAAAGAGTTTATAATTTAAAAACTTAGGATTATGAAGATTAAGGGGTTATTGTTAGGAATGTTGGCATGCGCTGCAATGGTGGCATGTACAAACGAGGACATTGTGGAAAACAACAATGGTGGACAACCGGAGAAGGCGAATGCTAATCTGACATTAAGTATATCTACTTCCACAGGATCGGGACGTAGTGCTGAGACAGGAGATGATACCGAGAATGGAACAACGGAAGAAGGCACCCTTCAGGATGCTGTAGTGGTTATCAGTCCGGCAGAAGGAAATCCGGCGACCGGTCTGGTGCAATATATGACTGTTCCTTCAACAAGCAACGGGCTTTTTGAACCTGAATTCCAATTGAAGCAGACTGGTAAATATGAGGTATTGGTGATTCTGAATCCTTGTACTGATATAGCAACCAAAGCGCAAAGTGGTGCATCTGCCTCTGAGGTATATAGCTATGTGACAAACTATTCTATTCCGGGAGGAGCTGATAACGATGCGTCTGTAGATGTTGTGACAGGAAATGCCCGTAATCACTTCATGATGGCCAATCAAGAGGCGGTAGAAGTGGAGATTACAAGCCAAGACCCGGAAAGACCGACTACTAAGTCTGTAACAGTGGAACGTGTGGTTTCCAAGGTTACTTTCACTCCGAATGATAACGAGAATAAATATCCAGTAGAAGTTACTGTTACTACTATTGCTACAGTAAAAACAAAAGGATGGCTGAAAACAGAGGTAAATGGAAATACCCAATATACTTATATCACTGTGTTGAACCGAGCTTTTCTGGATGGAAGCGACGAGGAAATCTGGGTTTTGCTGAATGATGGTGTGGAAAACGCCCGCTATGAGTTAGAGAGCAATATTGAAAATACTTATTCAGGTATCGTAAACGGAGCAGTGGTAGAAGCTCCTGTATTTGTAGCGACAACCAAGACTGGAACTTTCCACTATGCAAGAGGAGAAGCTGCAATGGCAACGGAAAACTGGAATGTCTATCTGGACAAATACGCGATGGTAAACTTGTCGAAGACGGTTTATGCGGTAAGACACAAGACCAGTGATTGGGCTACTATCACTCCGATGGGCTTATTGACAGGAAGCGACTATCTGGTAGATCCGAATTCGGCAGCGAAGAATCAGGTGACATTGACTGATGCCGGACTGTGGGGTGGAGACGGTGCTAAGAGCTATTTCTTCAATACAGTAAATGAATTGCAGACTTCACAGGATATTTATAGCAATGACTTCTTGAATGACCTTCCTAAAAAAATAGATGTTGAAATTGGTGAAGATAAAAAATCACAGGATGCATTCCTGACTTACTGCCTTGAAAATGTCGTTAAGAAGGAAAACCAAAAGAAAGGTATGGTGACTGGTATTGTATTCCGTGGTGAGATATTGGATGTTGCTGGGAACAATGTAGGTACGATATATAAATATAACAATCAGTTTTTCCGTTCAATGGATGCTTTGAAAGCGGTTTACCCCACTTATACTCAGGAAGATTTGGTGACTTATACAGACGGATACTGTTACTACTACGCTCCGATCGAACACTTCAAAGGCGATGAAAACAGGATGCAGTATGCCATTATGCGTAACAATATCTATTCTTTGAAAATCTCTAGCTTCACAGGCATAGGCAGCTCGACCATTATACCGGAAGATGGTACTACCATAGACGATGAAAGTGCTTACCTGGAATTGACTACTACCATCGCACCTTGGGTTGTACGTTTCAACAACATTGAGTTCTAAGAACAAACACTATAACAGACAGGGGGAGGATTCATCTCCTTCCCCTTTATACCTTTCTATATTCTAACATTATAAAATGATCAAAAGCATGAAAACAGTAAAAACATTCGCCCGACAATTCTCCTTCAGCCTGATGATGGCCATGACATTGGGAAGCGCCGTTGTGTCGTGCGACAGCATACTCGGTGAAGAAGAGGTAGATTGCTCTGTGGAGTACAGAGTGAAGTTCAAGTATGATTATAACATGAAGTATGCCGATGCCTTCTCACGCGAGGTGGAGACTGTGACACTTTATGCTTTTGACGATAACGGCAAGTTGGTATATCAGAAGACAGAAGAAGGCGATGTGCTGGGAGAAGAAGGATATACCATGAAAGTGGATTTGGAACCGGGTGACTACCATCTGATCACTTGGGCGGGACTGAATAATGAGGCTTCATTCTCAGTACCTTTGGTTACGGCAGGAGAATCCTCGCTGGACGAACTGCAATGCAAGATGGACCGTCTGTACAGCCGTGCGGCTGATGGAACGGCTATGGTGAACAGCAAACTCTCTTCGTTGTGGCACGGCGAAGTGACCAAGCAATCTTTCTCGCGGGCGGCAACCTCGCAAGTAGTGACCGTGCCACTGGTGAAGAACACCAACACCATACGCGTCATTCTCCAGCAAATGGACGGAGTGACTGTGGAGGTGGATAAATTTGAATTTACGATTACGGACGACAACGGCCTGATGAACTATGACAACAAGCTGCTGGAGGACGAAACATTAACATATTATCCCTATTACCGTACGCAGGGCGGCACGGACATGGGGACACGAGCCGACGGAGAGGAGGAGGACAGCAACATCAGCGTAGCCATCGCACAGATTACCGTAGGCCGTCTGGTGGTTGAAAACAACCCCCGCCTCACCATCACCAACAAGGAAACCGGAGAACCTGTACTTTCCATCCCCTTGGTGAAATACCTGCTGCTTACCGAAGCCGAAGGACATGACATGACCAACCAGGAGTATCTGGACCGTCAGGACGAATACAACATGACTTTCTTCCTGGACGAGAGCATGAAATGGATCCAGACCAGCATCATTATCAATGACTGGGTGGTGCGCTTCAATGACATGGACATGTAATAACGAAACTAAAAAAGCAATTTATGAAAAGAGGTTTATCCTATATAGTAATGGTGGTGCTCTGCGGACTGTGCCTCTCGTCGTGTGCGAATGACGAGCTGGTGGAGAAGGCCGGAGGCGACGGAAGAGCGCCGGTACGCCTTACATTGTCTCTTTCGGGAAATTCTTCCAGGGCGATTAACCCGCCCGTGGGGGATGGTGAGCTGGATCTTACCACTCCGGAGCAGGAGGCCATTGTGGAAGACGATGTGTATGTACTGGTGATTGATGCGGTTACCCAAAGACTGAAATATTTGGTAGAGGACTTGAGGGTGATTGATGGTTATGCCAGTCAGAAGATACTGGAAGGGACAATGGAGAGAACGACAGGTCATGAGCAGGTGCGGTTGGTGGTTCTCGCCAATCTGAATCAGAATCAAATTCAGGGCGTCACCGGGGATATGCAGACATATCTTAAAACGCTGGTGGGCAAGGAAGTTCGTGAGGTATATGACAAGTTGGTTTATAATTACACCGGTTCTACTCCGTGGAATTTGGTCGAAAGACGTCTGCCGATGTGGGGAATCAGTCCCGCCACCGGTGTCCCTCCTGCCGGGCAAAGCTTGGAGTGCAAACTGTATAGGGCAGTGGCCAAGGTGAGCCTTTGGGTGAACGGGAAACAAGGGCATAAGGATACGAAAGGCGATTTTACCATTACCGGCATCACGGTGAATAATGCTAACGATAAAGGGTATTGTGTGTCACAGGCTCCGTTGGACCCCGATGAGACGGTTCAGTACCTGACTCCTTATGTAACAGGGTTGTCGATGAATCCGCAGAACTTTGTTTATACGGGGCTGAATGTGACAACGGCTTATGAGGACTTGATTTATCTGCCGGAACAAGAGAATACCGACAGCCGGGCAGTGTCCTTGGAGGTGACTTATACGTATGGCGGTGAAACCCAGACAAAGACCATCGAGTTCAAAAAAGATGGGGTCGGAGATCGGTTTGAGGTGGTGCGTAACCATGTGTATGTATTTAATATAAAAGTGACCGAAACCCCTACAGGAGGTGGTTTGAAGACGGATGTGGAGACTTATGTGCAGAACTGGAGCGAAATACCGCTTACCCCGGGCTATGAATAAACAAGAGAAGGAGGAAAAATGAAGACAATAAAACTGATAATGATATTTTCTATCATTTGTATGTTGGGTGCTTGCACGGCAGAGGAATTTGCCGGTCCGGCGTCCGGAGTGGAGGGCGATGCTCCTGTGGCCATAGCGATATCAACGGCCGATATTACTTCTGTGAATATGAACAGCAGGGCTGCCGAGGATAACTCCATATTCTCTACTATCAATGATGTGAATGTAAAAGTGACTTATAAAGCAAAAGAGGTAACAGTCTATTTGATAAAGAAAGGGAATATGTTCGAGGTTTCCGGTAGTGTGGAGAATGGAAATGCATGGGGCGTTCCTGATAAAACAGCAGGTGGAAAAGTATATGTCCACATCGATTCCAACCAAGGCAACCAGGCTGAAAGAGTGGAGGTTATAGCCAATTATGGGGAAAAGATCACTAAGGCATCGTGGCCGGGTGTAAAGGAGAGGCTGATTCAGTGGCCGGCGATTTTTAATGAAACATCCTTTTGTCTCCTTTACGGTGAGTCCGAGCATTTTACCTATACCGAGAATGCGCATGAGGGGGCTCAAGGTAATAATATCGGTTGCTATCTGGCTCAGATTCCTTTGAAACGCCCGTATGCCATGATCAAAGTAAATATCAATACTTCCCAACTGGACGGTGCGGTGACCTTGATACCCCGATCGGTACAATTATGCAATGTGCCCAAGACTTGTACCTTGGCCTCGAATAACAGCATGACGGATTTTGCCTCTTTCGACAGGGAAGGGCAGCGGTATGACTTCCCGTCCGATTTGTTGCTTACGGGACCAGGTGGCGGTGGCGAGACCCAAGTGACGGCCGGGCGTCTCTATCAGTTTGAGAACAAGCAGACGATTCATGCTAAGAACTGTGCGGATGCCTCGAGCAGTGATGAAAAAGCCAAAACCCCGAATCGCATCAAAAATGCGACGGAGGCAGGCAAAGAAGTGTATGCCGCATTCACCGACTATACAGACGATGGTAACTTGGGTCGCAGATGTTCATACATTCTTGTTACGGCGGATTATGAATATAAATCGGCTGGTGCGCATGTAAAGGGGGCTATTAGTTATCGACTGTTCTTGGGCAAGAACATATCGTATGATTTCGATGTGAACAGAAATACCATTTATAATGTAACGCTTGGTTTGCGCGGAGCGGGAGGTTTGAAAGAATCGGGCAGTATGGATGAGAATGGTGTGATCAACATCTCGGGAAGCACGAAGGATGCCCAATGGAGGGTGGACAGCGAATTGACTGACTTGTTCATTCACTTCAATGAAGGGCAAGATTATAACATTGACGGACATTTGGTGAAAATCAAAGTGGTGAGTGCCGATAGGCAGAAATGGCAAATCAAAGTGGATGATTTTGTTGGCGCCTCTGGAAACGATTGGGTGAAGTTTGAGTCTGGTATAGGCTGGATTACCCCTAAATATGATAAATACAATGTGATACAAACGGGAACGACAGAACTTAAAATGTATTTAAAGGGATATGCTGATCAAGAAGGGACTTGGAGGCCATTATGGAACTTAGGGATGCCGTATCGTTCGTGCAATATTTATGTGCGTAAACTAGATGCGCAAAGCAGGCCTATTGCGGGCAGCGAGATGAAATACCCTATCAAACAATGGTATCCTATTTGCATTATGGAAGAAAAGCTGTATGTTGACAGAATAGACCGTTTTGCTGATGGTGGTCTGCCTTGGGGAGACAATGGGTACACAACAAAAAAGACGGACGGCCAGGAAATAATAAAGGATTACTATAAGAGGATAAATAGAGCGACCTATTCCAGTGACAATGATGAAAAAAGTGCAATGGATAATACGATAGGTGTGGCGATTAATTCCAGTGGTGATGCTACTCCTGTCACATCGGGTGATAGCTATGTGGGTTTTTATCATTTTTCTTTGCCTACAGAAGCTGAGTGGAAGCTAATAAATGAGGTGATTGTCGATTCCGGTATTGAGTATAATCATTGGTCTGGTGTGCCTTATTGGACATCGACTACAGCAGGGACTCAGTCAAAAGTATATATTCCGGGGCGGGGAGTGTCAGAGAACAGGTCACGAAGTGAGTCGCATCGTTTCAGACTGGTATGGCGCTATAATAACCCTAGTTCTTATTAAAATAAAAGGAGGATGTTATGAGCAACTTGTTAGAAATCATGGACAAGGAATCATGCGGTAAATCGGAAGTTTACCTGTATGAAGAAGGTGGCCGCTGGTATGCCTACCATCGTTCGGCCCAGTTGTTGAAGAAACTCAGTGAGGCGGCATTGAAGCTGAAAGAGGTGTGTTCCTTCTACGGTGTCATGCTGGACAAGGTGGAAGTGGATTTGAACAAGTTGCTGAACGGGCCTTGGTTGGTAACCCTGTGTTCGGACGATGAGATGATGCTGATTAAAAACGACTAATCTATAGAATTATGTGCGAGGTGGTAACGATGTTGGAAAGGGAACTGAGCAATGACGGTTTGATATATATCTACCGGGAAGAGGATGGCAAGTGGTATGCTTATGAGCAGTCTGCTTTTTATCTGAGCCGGATGATACCTGAACTTTCTTTAGGCCGTTATGTGATGGAAGATGCTTTGTGGCTGGCAAGGGCGGAAGTCGATGTAAACCGGATTCCCCAGGAGAAGGTCATCAGTCATAGCCAGTCCGAATATGTATTGCACTATACCCCGTACGATGGATTCCATGAGTGGCTGGCTGAGATAAAGTAAGCGCAAAACCGATAAAATAAGCAAGGTCTGAAAGAGTGGATGGTACACTGTTTTCAGCTCTTGCTCTTTTTTTATTCATCTCCGGATGGAGATGTGTTCAGTTCTGCTATCTCTTTCAGTGTCATTTCTGTGGTCTTTGCTATGATGTCGGGGGCTATTCCAAGGGATTTTAGGTTGCGGGCTATCTCATATTGTTTTTTCTTCTCGCCTTCCTTTCTCCCTTTCTGTTCAGCAGTGGAGACCACGCTATACCAATCGCGGTAGTTTTTCAAGCTGTCTTCGTATTCTATCAGCTCCTTTCTGTCAAAGTTGGCTATTTCGGCCGCTTTGAACAGGCGTTCGAATACTCTTTCCTGAAGGGCTACAGGCCGTTCCATCAACCGGGATAGATTGCGTAGGACAAACATCCATTTGTCAAACATCGTCTCCAGCTCATATTCCGTTTTGTTGAACTTGGGCATCTCCAGGTAGATGAAGGTCAATTTGTCATAGAATACTTTCTTTGTACGCATATCTACCAGCTTCACTTCGTGATGGAAGTAATCGTCGTCCTTATCGTCGAAAACAAAATTCAGAATGGCCACTGTATATACGGCTTTCAGCTGATAATTCCATTCACTCCCTTTTATTGCTTGTTCCCTTATAGGAAAAGTGGCGTAATAGATGCTTCGGTCCTTGAAAAAAGCTTGTTCCCCTTTCTGCATCTCTACCAGAAATTTCTCACCCTGTTCATTTTCACAGTAAATATCGAAAACGGCACGGCGGTCACGTTCTTGAGTCCCCAAGTGCTCACTATTCAGATAGGTAATCTCCTTGATGTGTTCTTCGCCATGCAATAATGCGTTCAGGAAGCTGATGAGCAGTTCCTTGTTCAGCTCCGTACCGAAAAGCAGTTTGAATGCGAAATCGGTATATGGATTTATGTATCGTTCATGTAACCCTTCACTTCCCATAATTCTTTCTTTTTTTTTAGTTGTTCTACTGTTTTACAAAGATAACAATTACAAATGAAAATCGCTCTGGTTTGTCCGGCAAATTAATGGTATATGCCATAAAAAACAAGTCCGGTGTAATTTTGTGTTTTGGGGAATACCTGTTACCTTTGTCACTGGTTTTATGTGGTTTTTATATCTAAATAAAGAAAGTCTATGAGAAGAACGGATGGATGGATAGGAGTTTTGTGTTGTCTTTTTCTTCTTTTTGCCGCTTGCAACGGCAGGAAGCAAGAAGCCCGGCCGGCAGCCGGTACTGACAAGCCTTTCACTTTCACTTTGCCGGAAGTCCCTGTCATGTTGCAGGCTCCGGAAGACCGGCTGAACTTTGTGGTACAGCATTACTGGGATCATTTTGATTTCAAGGATACCGCCTGTATTCATGTGCCGGATGTCACGGAACAGGCTTTGGTAGATTACATGGACTTGTTGGGCCGTGTACCATCTTCTTTGTCGGACAGTTGTCTGATCCGGACGATGCGGCAGGCCTCGCAGGAGAAGAAAATAGGGGATTATTTTGTGGAAACTTTCCGCAGATATTTGTTTGATCCCAACTCCCCTCTCCGGAATGAGGAGCTTTATGAGCCCGTCTGCCGTTTCCTGGCTGATTCTCCGCTGGCCGATGAGGCTGCCCGGAGCCGGGCCAGGCATGACTTGCGGTTGATTGCCATGAACAGGCCCGGCAGTATTGCCGCCGATTTTACCTATACACTGCCTTCGGGAGCGCAGAAACGTATGCATGATATCCGCAGTCCCTACACCTTGCTATTATTCTATAATCCGGATTGCCACGGTTGTGCCGAGACACTGGCGGCAATGAGGGCTTCCGCCGTGCTGAACAGCCCCCGCATCATGAAGCAGGTGAGAATCCTGGCTTTCTATCCCGATGAAGACCATGAAGTGTGGGCGGAGCACCGGCATGAAATTCCTGACGGATGGATCAACAGCTATGATAAGGAACTGACGGTGCTGACCGAAGAGCGTTATGATTTGAAAGCAATGCCTACTCTTTATTTGCTGGATAAGGATAAAAAAGTGCTGCTGAAAGACGTGTCGGTAAAACAGATAGAAGATTATTTTGAAAATAAATCGCTCTAATTCATTGTGGTATAAAAGATAATGCCTATCTTTGCACCCGCTAAATGAAAATTTTATATATCAAAAAATCTAAGAATTATGTATTTAGATGCAGCTAAAAAACAAGAAATCTTTGAAAAGTACGGAAAGTCTAACACTGATACTGGCTCAGCAGAAGCGCAGATTGCTTTGTTTTCATACCGTATTTCTCACCTGACTGAGCACCTGAAGCTCAACAGAAAAGATTATAGTACTGAAAGAGCTTTGACAACTTTGGTAGGTAAACGCCGTGCGTTGCTGAACTACCTGAAGGATCGTGATATCGAAAGATATCGTGCTATCGTTAAGGCACTTGGATTACGTAAGTAATTCATCTCTAAGGAAAAGGACTTAAAGAAAAGCCGCTCTCTGAAAAGAAAGCGGCTTCTTTTATTTTCTGTAGGGCCGGAATGCTTGCACGGGTAAAAAAGTTACTCTTTGGCAGGATAATACAGGTTGTCTTTTGTTATATGCTCCAGCACTTCATGCAGGTATTTGGCAGACTCCCACTTGGCCATAGGCAGGTCATGAAGCAAGTAGTTGCCACAATCCTTGGGGGCTGTTCCCGGCACTTCCCCTTCAAATCCGGCTACAAAGCGGAAGGTTTCCTGCATCAGTTCCACAATATCTTCTGATTTTAAATCGCCTTTCATCAACAGATAGTTGCCGGTAAGGCATCCCATCGGCCCCCAATACACAATTTTGTTTGCCCATACAGGGTGGTTGCGCAGGTAGGTGGCTGCCAGGTGCTCGATGGTGTGCAAGGCGCCTTGTCCCAAAGCCGGTTCACGGTTGGGTTCCTTCATGCGGATGTCAAAGGTGGTGACTGTCTCGCCGCCCACTTCGTCTTTTCTGGATACATAGATGCCGCGAAGCAAGCGGATGTGGTCAATGGTAAAGCTGGGTATTGTCTTCATATTATTTTGTTTTTATAAATTAGCGGGTAATGAGGAAAGGAAAGTATGGGTGACCTCGAAGGAACGGTCGGCTATCGTTTCCCAGAAATTGGTGTATTGCTCCCAATGGTTGTCGGCTCCCGGTGTATCGCTGATGATGCGGAAACTGATGAACGGTACCTTATATATATGGCAGATTTGGGCGATGGCTCCCGATTCCATATCTACTGCCAGCCCTTCATGGAACTTTTCCTTAATGTCGTTCAGTTCGGAACGGTCGGTGATGAATTTGTCGCCGCTGCATATCAGACCTCCATGAATGGCGGTCGGGGTGTCCAGTGACATGGCGCAATCGAACAATGTGGCGTCGCCTTCGAACCGGGCGGGAAGTCCCTGTATCTGTCCGTACGCATTGCCTTCGCCACACCATACATCATGATATACAATCTGCCGGCTCGCCACCACATCCATTATTTTCAGGCAACTGTCTATACCTCCGGCCACACCGGTACTGATGACACAGTCGGGATGGAAGGTACGGATCAGCTCTACGGTGCCGGCGGCGGCGTTCACTTTGCCTATGCCGCATTTCATCAGGATGATGGTATTCTTTTTAATGGTACCTTCGGTATATTGAAAAGTACCTTCGGTGTATTCTTTCTTGTTTTCCAGCAGTTGCGCTACTTGTTTCTGCTCGGAACTCATGGCGGTTATAATTCCTATTTTCATAATTCAACTTTATTTATGGATGCAAATGTACGCATTTTATCAGAGTATATCGTATCTTTGCAACGTTAATAAACA
>ERZ838839.1507-NODE-1507-length-21928-cov-18.226352_pt1 | contig 21928 bp, 17 predicted proteins | sample MGYA00519909_ERZ838839 | MGnify/ENA primary metagenome ERZ838839 (study PRJEB31850, sample SAMEA3708843) | human gut metagenome | biome: human gut; feature: human-associated habitat; material: faeces | place: China | collected 2014 ... | reverse complement strand
CACTGGTTCTGCGGCATCATGCACAAAAGGATCCTGACTCCTGCCAGCCCATACACAGCTGCCGTAAGGCCGTTCCTCCCCACGACCTTATAGCGCAGCCGCCACACATAATAAAGCAGAACATAAAAAACCGTCATGGTCACAGAGGTGATCCACTTTCCCAATCCCAGGGGGACAGTATAGTTTTCCAGCCCTGTGGTGCATAAAGCCAGCGCCCGGGGGACCAGATGGAACGAATCTCCTACCCCCAGCACCACGGCCATCCAGCCGAACAAAAGGAACTGCCGGTCTCCTCTGCTGCCCCGGATCATCCGGATCCCGATGGCAATGACGGAGGCCAGGTAGACCACATCAAATAAAGTTTCTGCAACTGCCTGCATTCTTTTTCCTCCTTCTCATAATGAACATTGTTCATTTTCTTGTCCAAAAAAGAATCCTGATTTACAGGATTCTCCATCCTCGGAAATCTTAGTAAAGGGTCCTGCGGGTGATCTCAAGCACTGCCTGAGGATCATAATCCTGACGCAGCAGCGCCGACAGCATCAGGGAAAACAGGACATCTGCAAATTTTTCTGCTGGAAACTGCTCTGTAAAAGCGTCCGGCCGGACCCTGGGGTCCCGCTTTAGGACAAAAACGAGGCCGTCCGAAATATGCTTCCATGTCTCCTGCATCCGCTGTCTTCCCTCCGACTTCTCATTTCCCAGAAAGCCCAGGGAATGCAGGGTAAAAAACCCAGGATATTTCCTCTGGCCATATTCCATCCGCCCGTACATCCAGGAAATACAGGACAGCGTATCCTCAAACACGCTTCCGTTCTCCGGCTCATGGAAGATCTCGCACCAAACGCTCTCCACCGTGGCACTCATGAGTGCTTCCTTGGACTTAAAATAATTGTAGATGGAGCCCACGGATACTCCGCAGGCCGCCGCGACGGAACGGATGCTGACGGCGGACCAGCCCTGTTTCTGGATCAGCTCCCGGTTTGTTTTTAAGATCTCGTCTTTTGAAGTTACAACAGTATTCATCCAGCCACCTCAATATGAACATTGTTCATTATAAGACCCAATGCAGATTCTGTCAAGGTAAAGAATTAAGCACAAAAAATCGGCCTTCTACTCAAATGATAAAGTGTTTTTTTCTGGACGAGCCAACAGATGTAACCCCTGATGTACTTGCAGAGTTGAAAAGACATCGAATGGTTGCTATTGACGGGTGGCAGTTTCGTTTTCCTGAATTATTCATGAAATATCGGACGGAAATTAAAGATATGTTTGCCTTTAAATCTTTGGTTTTAAATAAAATAAAATCTTTTTTAGAGGAACATGCAAAAGCAGACGGTGCGGACGTACGTTTGGCCGTTCATATTCGCAGAGGTGATTATAAGGTCTGGATGGGCGGAAAATATTTTTTTAATGATGATGTGTATATTGAGCACATACGTCAGTTTTTAGACAATTTTCCTGATAAAAAAGTCTCTGTTTTTATTTGTACCAATGATCGTAATTTAAATGTGAATTGTTACAGGGAGGCTTTAGGGCTGAAAAGTATTTATTGTCCAAAGGGAAATGAGGCGGAGGACTTGTGTTTGTTGTCTCAGTGCGACTATATAATAGGTGTAAAGAGTACTTTCTCGTTGATGGCTGCATTTTATAATAATCGTCCGATTTATTGGATCATGGATAAGAATGCGCCATTGCAATTGAGTAATTTTAGTTCTTTTGAAAAATTGTTCATGACTGTTTAACCTAACTTTAAGAGAGATGGATACAAAAGTGTCATTGCTGATTTCTACGTATAATTGGGAAGATGCGTTACGATTATGTCTGTTGAGTGCTTCTATTCAAACGGTTTCTCCGGATGAGATTGTGGTAGCTGACGATGGCTAGAGAGGATACTCGTAAATTGATAGATGATTTTAGAGCAGTATTAAAAGTTCCTATAGTTCATATTTGGCAAGAAGATAAAGGATTTAGAAAAACTTCAATCTTGAATAAAGCTATTGCGCAAGCTAAAGGCGATTATATCATCCAAATAGATGGTGATGTAATTATGGAACGTCATTTTATCCAAGATCATATTGAGATGATGGATAAAGGGTATTTTGTCTGTGGAAGCCGTACTAAGTTAGGACCAATGGTGACTAAAAGATTGATTAGCGATATCAGTTTAAAGCTGAATGTTTCGGAAATTAAGGCAGGGTTTATCCTGAATGGCTTTCGTTCCAGATTACTGCGCTCTTTCCTGGCAGAACGGTATGCAAAAGTTATAGATCATATGCGTGGGTGTAATCTGGCTTTCTGGCGGGATGATTTTATATCAATAAATGGGTATAATGAGGATTTGCAGGATTGGGGACACGAAGATGGAGAGCTGGTGTATCGTTTGCATTTTGCAGGAGTTGGAAAGAAAGCTTTAAAGATGGGGGGAATTGTTTATCATCTTTGGCATAAGGAGGCTTCCCGCCACAACGAGGGGCAACATTTGCATGTTCTGGAAGTAGTAAAGGAAAACCATGTTAAGTGGTGTGATAATGGAATTGATAAATATTTGAAATGAACGAACCTCTGGTTTCTGTAATTGTACCGAATTATAATCATAGTGCCTATTTAATGTCACGTATTGATAGTATCTTGGCTCAAAATTTTGATAATTTCGAGTTGATACTTCTGGATGATTGTTCTACTGATAATAGTCGTGATATCTTGTTAAAATATCAATCCGATAATCGGGTTACCCATATCGTGTTTAATGAACAAAATAGTGGTACGACTTTTAAACAATGGGATAAGGGCTTGCTTTTAGCTCGAGGTAAATATATTTGGATTGCTGAAAGTGATGATTTTGCTGAAAAGAATTTTTTAACTGAAACGGTTACGGCATTAGAAAGAAATCCGGATGTCGTTTTAGCTTTTACCGGTTCGCAGATGGTAGATGCCGATGGACAACACATGGCGTTGGATTGGGATAAATTTTCATCTAAATTGCCGTTGCAGACAAAATTTGCGAGTAGAGATTTTCTTATAAAGAATATGTTATGGGGCCCCAGTGTATATAATGCCAGCATGGTGTTGTTTCGAAAAGAATGCTATACGAAAGTGAATGGTGGCTATAAAGAGTTTCGTTATTGTGGTGATTGGCTTTTTTGGATAGAGATATGTCGGCAGGGTAATGTTATTCGTATAAACCGTAAATTGAATTATTTTCGACAGCATGACAATAAAGTATCCCCAAAGGCAGAAAAAGAGGGCGCATATTTTATAGAGGGGGGGCGAATTCTTGAATATATGATATCTTTGCTGAATTTATCCTCTTATCAACAATGCGTTGTTGGTGGACGTACTTTAAAACGACTTTTGAAAGATGCTAAAACCCGCGTTGGGTTGAAGCAGAAGGCTTTGAATGCTCATCCTGAATTATTCCGGGGGGGGGTATTTTCTATTTGGCTGTATGAATTTGATAAGATATTTAATATTTCACACTTACATCGTTAAAGATAGAATAAAGGAGGGTGTTGATAATGCTTTTTTATTATACTTGTTGAAAAATACATGCTGATGAATGAGGAGGGGATAATAATGTGCCAGACAAACTATAATTAAGATAATTGTTGAATTCCTGTGTTTTCTATCGATGTTTAGATATGAATTTCGGAGATTTTCCTCTATCTTTGTCGCCTAAATCATTTTAGTACAAGTTAATGAAAGAATTCTTGCAACTCATGAAACGGTTTGTATCTCCTTACCGGAGATATGTGGTGGGAGCCGTGTTTTTGAATATTTTGTCAGCAGTATTCAATATATTCTCGTTTACGCTATTGATTCCCATCCTTCAAATTTTATTTGAAATGGATAGTAAGGTATATGAATTTATGCCTTGGGATTCGACTGGGAGCTTGAAAGACATAGCTGTGAATAATTTCTATTATTATGTATCACACATGATTGAGGTAAATGGTCCGTCGATGACTTTGCTTTTCTTAGGACTGTTTTTGGCTTTTATGACTTTGCTTAAAACCGCTTGTTATTTTGCTTCTTCGGCGGTCATGATTCCTTTGCGTACAGGAGTAGTTAGGGATATTCGTATTATGGTTTACTCTAAAGTGATGTCATTACCTCTGGGCTTTTTTTCAGAAGAACGGAAAGGAGATATTATCGCTCGTATGAGTGGTGATGTGGGGGAGGTAGAGAATTCCATAACCAGTTCGCTGGATATGCTGATCAAAAACCCCATACTTATCATATTCTATTTTGGAACATTGATCATCACCAGTTGGCAGTTGACCCTGTTTACTCTGTTGGTTCTTCCCGGGATGGGATGGCTTATGGGAGTGGTTGGTAAGAAACTGAAGCGGCAGTCGTTGGAAGCGCAGGGAAAATGGAGTGATACAATGTCACAATTGGAAGAGACGCTGGGAGGATTGCGTATTATCAAAGCATTCATTGCAGAAAAAAGAATGGTGGATCGCTTCGCCAAATGCAGTAATGAATTGAGGGATGCCAATAACCGGGTGGCTATGCGGCAGGCGTTGGCACATCCGATGAGCGAATTTTTAGGTACCATATTGATTGTTATTGTACTATGGTTCGGTGGTTCGTTGATCTTAGGGAAGAACTCTACGATTGATGCTCCTTCGTTTATTTTCTATATGGTGATTCTGTATAGTGTTATCAACCCGTTGAAAGAATTTTCTAAAGCCGGATACAACATTCCTAAGGGATTGGCATCTATGGAGCGCGTAGACAAGATATTGAAGGCTGAGAATAATATAAAGGAAATTTCTAATCCGAAACCATTGAACGGCTTGAATGATAAAATTGAGTTTAAGGATATTTCATTCAGTTATAATGGTAAGAAAGAAGTCTTGAAGCATGTCAATCTGACTGTGCCTAAAGGGAAAACAATCGCTTTGGTGGGGCAATCTGGATCGGGTAAGTCGACATTGGTTGACCTGTTGCCGCGTTATCATGATGTGCAGGAAGGTGAAATAACGATTGATGGAACCAGTATAAAGGATGTACGTATCTCTGCTTTGCGAACCTTGATTGGCAATGTTAATCAGGAAGCTATTTTGTTTAATGATACATTCTTCAATAACATTGCTTTTGGTGTGGAGAATGCGACAATGGAACAAGTGGTAGAGGCGGCAAAGATTGCCAATGCACATGACTTCATTATGGAGAAACCGGAAGGATATAACATGAATATCGGCGACCGTGGTGGAAAACTGTCCGGTGGTCAGCGCCAGCGTATCAGTATCGCCCGTGCCATCCTGAAGAACCCTCCGATTCTGATTCTCGATGAGGCTACTTCTGCATTGGATACCGAATCAGAACGTCTCGTGCAGGAAGCGTTGGAACGTTTGATGAAAACACGTACAACGATTGCTATTGCCCATCGTCTTTCTACTATTAAGAATGCAGATGAAATCTGCGTGTTATATGAAGGAGAAATTGTAGAACGTGGTAAGCATGAGGAACTTATAGAATTAAACGGCTATTACAAACGCCTGCATGATATGCAACAACTGTAATGCAGCAATTGTAATTTTTTGATAATGCAATGATATTATTAAGTTTTGATACAGAAGAATTTGATGTACCTCGTGAACATGGCGTAGACTTTCCGCTGGATGAAGCGATGAAAGTATCAGTCTATGGTACGAACCGGATACTGGACTGCCTGAAAAAAAACGGGGTGAAAGCTACCTTCTTCTGTACAAGCAATTTTGCAGAAAATGCGCCGGAGGTGATGCGGCGCATTATGGACGAAGGACATGAAGTGGCTGCGCATGGATGTGACCATTGGCAACCGCAGGCTTCCGATGTCAGCCGTTCAAAAGAAATCTTGGAACGTCTTACCGGCAGAACGATAGAAGGCTATCGCCAACCGCGTATGTTTCCCGTATCAGATACGGAACTTGAACGAATGGGGTATGTGTACAACTCCTCATTGAATCCCGCATTTATCCCCGGAAGATATATGCATTTATCAGAGCCGCGTACCTGCTTTATGACAGGCAAACTACTTCAAATCCCGGCTTCTGTAACTCCATGGATTCGTTTCCCGCTATTTTGGTTGTCTTGTCATAATCTGCCGATGTGGCTTTATCAAAGCCTGGTAAACCGGGTGTTGAAACATGACGGATATTTTGTGACCTATTTCCACCCATGGGAGTTCTATCCGTTGGGTGAACACCCTGAATTTAAAATGCCTTTTATCATCCGCAACCATTCCGGCAAAGGAATGGAGGAACGTTTGGATATGCTTATCCGCAACCTGAAAGAGAAAGGCTACCCTTTTATGACTTACTCGGAGTTTGCGCAGATAAAACTGGCTGAACTAAATAAACCGGACGAAAAATGATTAAATTGGCTATTGTATCCCCCTGCTATAATGAGGAGGAAGTGTTGGAAGAGTCAACCACCCGTTTGACAGCTTTGTTTGATGACTTGGTGGCGAAAAAAAAGATCAGCGCCGACAGTTTTGTGCTCTTTGTGAATGATGGCAGTAAAGATCGTACATGGAGCATTATTAAACAATTGCACCGGACGAATCCATATATAAAAGGAATGAACCTGGCTCGCAACGTAGGACATCAGTATGCTATCATGGCCGGTATGATGACCGCTAAAGATTGGAGCGATGCCGTCATCACCATTGATGCCGATTTGCAGGATGACCTGAATGCGATTGAGGAGATGATCGATGCTTATACACAAGGATATGATGTTGTATACGGGGTGAAAGTATCCCGCCAGGCAGATCCGATGCTGAAACGTCTTTCCGCAACCGCTTTTTATAAATTACAGCACCGGATGGGAGTAGAGACAATCTACAATCATGCGGATTTTCGTTTTTTGAGTAGGAGAGTACTGGAACAGTTGTCTTATTATCAAGAGCGCAATGTCTATTTGCGTGGTATTATCCCATTACTGGGTTTCCCTTCTACTACGGTAGATGATGTAATCCGGGAACGGACAGCCGGAACCTCCAAATATACAGTGAGAAAGATGTTCAGCCTGGCCTTGGACGGAATAACCTCTTTCTCGGTGAAGCCGATTTACGGTATTGTTTATCTGGGAATTATATTTGTTTTTATCAGTATACTGATAGGAATTTATGTTTTGTATTCTTTAATTTCGGGTACGGCTGAGCATGGCTGGGCGTCTTTGATGTTGTCTGTCTGGTTTGTTGGTGGAATTGTTCTAATGTCAATAGGAGCTGTCGGGTTGTATATTGGGAAAATCTATAAAGAAGTAAAACGTCGTCCGCTCTATAATGTGGAAGAAGTACTATACGATGACCAAGATAAGTAAAGCTATATTTGACAGGCATCCGGACTGGCGGGATAAGTTCTGGCAATTCGTTCGTTTCGGAGTTGTCGGTACTGTATCCTCGGCTATTCATTACGGAGTGTATTGTCTGGTTTTACTGGTTGCAAACGCTAATATCTCTTTTACGGCAGGTTATGCCGTCGGATTTATTTGCAATTATTTCCTGACTACCTTTTTTACTTTTCGTTCCAAGCCCTCGTCTCGCAATGCGGTTGGGTTTGGCTTTAGTCATCTGATTAATTATCTGCTTGAGATTGGTTTATTGAATCTCTTCCTTTGGATAGGGGCAGGCGAACTTCTGACGCCGATACTGGTGATGATAATTGTAGTACCTATCAATTTCCTAATTCTTCATTTCGTTTATATCTACAAAGGGAGAAAATAATTTTATTAAATCTCTTTCATTTAATTCATAAAAAGAAAAGGCTATTATGAAACGTTTTCTAAATCTTATTGTATATATACTTACGATACATGTTTCGGCTTTGCTGATCGCAGGACTGTTTCGCCTGGTACTTTTTATCTCATCCTATCATCAATTGACTTCTGAAGCCTTGTCGGATAAGAGCCTTTCAATGCTTGCTTTTGTGCATGGTGTCTGGTTTGATAATGTGATCGGTTGTTACATACTTCTGTTGCCGCTGGCAATTGCGGTGGTGTGTGGAGTCTGCAACTACTATGGGAAAGCATTGTTCCGTTTTTTCACAATCTTTTTCAGTGTGTTTTATGGACTGGTCTATTTAATCAGTGCGTCGGACATACCCTACTTTGCCTATTTCTTTAAGCATATCAATTCTTCTATATTCGAATGGTTCGGTTATGCAGGAACTACCGCCGGAATGATATTGGGAGAAAGTGCCTATTACTTGTCCATCGGATTATTCCTGCTCTTCTTGGCCGGGTTCATAGTATGGCTTGTCTGTCTGTCGCGTTATTTCCATCGTCGTAGCCTTACCATTTCCGTTTCGTTCCCATTTTGGAAGAGAGGAGTTGTGGTTCTGGTCGGAGCTTGTCTGATCGGCCTCTGCATCTTTGGAATTCGGGGGCGTACAGGTTATAATCCGATCAAAGTGAGTGCGGCATATTTCTGTCAGGATGCTTTTCTGAATCAATTGGGAGTAAGTCCGACTTTTAATCTGTTGACGAGTGTGATGGATGATATGCGTCCTGAAAATAAATACTTGCATCTGATGGATGAGCAGGAAGCCATAACTAAGGCGCAAGCTCTGCTCAACCGTCAGGGAGAGGTAGCTGTCTCACCGTTGGCTGTGTACAGACATGCTTCAAAAGCAGATAGTGTGCAGCAAGGTCGCCCCAATGTTGTACTGATTATGATGGAATCCATGTCCAGTAAACTGATGAAGCATTTCGGGCAATCAGAAACGCTGACTCCTTTCCTGGATAGTCTGTATACCCGTTCTATTAGCTTCCGTAATTTCTATTCGGCAGGAATCCATACGAATCATGGTTTGTATGCCACCTTATATTCTTTCCCGGCGATGATGAAACGAAACCTCATGAAAGGCTCTGTCATTCCCCGCTATTCGGGACTGCCTACTGTCCTGAAAGAAAACGGTTATTATAACCTTTTCTTTATGACGCACGAAGGGCAGTATGATAATATGAACGCTTTTTTCCGGACAAACGGCTATGATGAAGTGTTCTCACAAGAAAATTATCCGGCTGATAAGGTTGTGAATAGCTTCGGAGTACAGGATGATTTCCTGTATGACTATGCAATTCCGGTATTGAATCAGCGGGCTGCCACCGGAGAGCCTTTCTTTGCTACTTTGCTGTCCATCAGCAATCATCCGCCGTATGTGATACCTCCTTTCTTCCATCCGAAAACGAGTGAACCCGAGACGCAGATTGTTGAGTACGCGGATTGGGCTTTGCGTAAGTTTTTTGAAGAGGCACGTAAACAGCCCTGGTTTGATAATACGATATTTGTGTTGGAAGGAGATCATGGCAAATTGGTGGGAGACGCCGAATGTGAGCTGCCGGAATCTTATAACCATATCCCGCTGATGATTTACTCCAGCCGTATTCATCCGGAAGAGAAAAACACTTTTGGAGGTCAGGTAGATATACAGCCTACGATATTGGGGCTGTTGAATATTGATTATCTACAGAATAATTTTGGAGTGGATTTGCTGAAAGAAGAACGTCCCTGTATGTTTTATACTGCCGACAATATGATTGTGGGACGCAATGATACGTTATTGTATCTTTATAATTACGAGACGCAGCAGGAATTTACTTATCATATAGACAATGGCAAATTGAAAGCCGTTCCGATGGATGATCGCTTTTTGCCTTTAAAAGAATATAGTTTTTCCATGCTCCAATCGGCAGAGTTCCTTGTGAAGCATGGAAAAACGGTAAATTCTGTCCCTTTTACTCAACAATAGGAGTAGTTTCGGTTTTTTCAGGCTGTTCGTTTTTAATGAACTTGTATACTTTGGCTATTTGCCGGAGCACTCGTTTAGGAGATTCGTAAACCTGTTCGAACTGATACCCCTCTTTCTCAAATTCAGGAAGATATTTCTCTGCGTCATTGGTGCCGATCAACAAGAAACCTTTGGCAGGACGTTTTTGGTAGAAGTTGTCGAGACGGTTATTCAGGTAGAAATTAATCTCGAAGTAATGTACAGGGTCACCTGCTGCATGCAGACTTTCTTCAATGAATTCGTACATAGTTCCTTCGCTTTCCGGCGCAATCTTTTCGATCTCTGCAGCGACGAATTTGACGGATTTCGAATTTAATGCTGCTGGCTGATAAGCACCGTCTAATGCAAGGTATAATCCCATGGTAAGCACGACGAGGGCATACAGGAAGCGGTTGCTCAATGCATGTTTCCGTTGATAGAACCACCAGTAGATACCGAGGACGGTAGGAACGGAAATCAGCAACAAGGCCCCTGCACCGCTGATATTCTGTATGGCGCGCATGAAATTAATGTTGTCCTGTGCGTGACGGCCATGGAAGATTGTTTCAGGGATGAGCCCGCATTTTAACACAATGAAGCAAGTGAACAGCAACAGGCTGATTGCCGCAAGAATACTTCCATATACTTTGATGACTTTGGATTGCTTCTTGACCAGATAAAATAGATATTTGGCAAGAAAATAAGCAATGAAAGGATAGATAGGCATCAGGTAGACGCTGCGTTTGCTCTGCGGAATGCAGTAGAAAACGAAGATGACGACGATGCTGGTGAAAGAGAATAAATCCACCGGATCCATATTCTTTATCCAAGCAGTGAAACGTTTCCACCAGGCGGCTGGCTGGATATTGAACTTACGGTAAGTCAGGCTGAACAGAGAAAGTACGATTAACAGTGTCCAGGGAACATATCCGGCAAACAAGGTCACAAAATTATAGTGCCAGGGGTTCACGCATGAATCATAACTCATGGTATTCGTCATACGGCCGAGGTTTTCTTCCATCACTAATGCGAGGAATTCTTCTCCACCTTGTTGGTAAGCAGCTACATACCAGCAGATAGGCAGGATGAGAGAAAGGATAGCCCAGGCGGAAAGCAGCAGGAATGCCTTGAAGAAGTTGACACCTCGGAGCAACAAGAATATGCCTACAACTAAGCATGGAATGATAGTACCTACCGGTCCTTTAGTCAGTGTTCCGCAACTCATCAGGAGAATGGCCAGCCAGGGAATACCTTTGAGCCCCTTCTCATACCATCTGTAGAGACAATATAGAGCGCCAACGGTGAGAGCTGTCAATACCATGTCCACCCGGCAGTTGGCTCCGGCCCGGTGTAATTCGAAATTAGTCAGGGTAATAAAGGCGGCCAATAACGCCAGTTGCACTCCTTTTCTTTTGGCAAAGAACAGAAAGCCGCAGAGAGTCATGGCAATCAAGGCGATGGCGGACGGCAGGCGGGAGGTCATTTCTGTGACTTGCCCTCCGTTCACTACTGCTGATACAGCAGCGATGCTCCAATGGAAGAAAGGCGGTTTGTAAGCCATTTCTCCTCCGTTGTTTCTGGGTAAGATCCAGTTTCCGCTATCCAGCATGGAATAGGAAACAATAGCTTCGCGAGGCTCACCTTTCGTGTGGTATTCCGACAAGCCGAGGAAAGGCAGGATAGTAACTACGCAAATGACTAATAACAGCCAGAAAGCTTTGTTTGAAGTCAATGTTTTCATCTTTTCTTATGATTGAAATTTATGTTCTTTTATTTTCTGCCGAAGTCGGCCGGAATTTCTCCCCATTCTTTCGTTTCCCATTTCAGGATACGAGTGGTATATGTATTTTCCCGCAACCATTTTTCTGCCCGTTCGATCAATAAAAACAGTTCTTCCGTTTCCGGAGTGCGGGGGAGCTTGGTTTTGCACTTCTTCTGTCGTACCCAGCTGATCGCATTGGCGCTGTCGCTGTAAATAGGCATGTCGAAACCTTTGTTCTTCAACAACGCCAACCCGTGTACGATGGCTAGAAACTCACCGATATTATTCGTGCCTTTCATCGGGCCGAAATGAAAAATTTCCTGACGGCTGGCAATGTGTACTCCACGATACTCCATCGGTCCCGGATTGCCGCTACAGGCTGCATCGACTGCCAGGCTATTGTCGATCACGCAAGGGGGTAAAGTATCTGACGAAGGTTTGGAACCTCCTGATTTAGACTTTGCATTTTTGCCGATATAAGCATAGGGAGACATTGTCAACGCGCGTTCCGCTTCTTCGCGCGTATTGAATGATTTGTATTTGGCAGCTTCGTATCCTTTGATTTGAAGCTGGCAGTCTGTCCAGGAAGTGTAAATCCCGGGTGTGACGCCTTCCCATACGACATAAAATTTTTGTTTTGCCATTTTTCTGACGATAAATTTAGATAGCCAATGAATTGACGCTGCGAAGGTACAAATATATTCTCTAACTGAACAAGTTAGGGGGGATACTTGTTATAAAAAAAAGAGAGTTTTAAGAATATAAAATAAGAAAGGAACTATGATGGAAAGATCTTTTAGTGAAGCTTTGAAACAACGTCGGACTTACTATTCAATTACTAATCAGTCACCTATATCCGATCAGGAGATCGAATGTATCGTTAATATGACCGTGCGTCACGTACCGTCAGCATTCAATTCACAGACTACACGTGTGGTGCTCCTGTTGGGAGAATCTCATAAGAAACTGTGGCAGATCGTGAAAGATGCATTGAAGAAGATTGTACCGGCTGAAGCTTTTGCAAAGACAGAAGAGAAGATAGATCATTCCTTTGCCTGTGGCTACGGAACTGTACTGTTCTTTGAGGATCAAAAGGTAGTGAAAGGACTTCAGGAGGCTTTCCCGTCTTATCAGGAGAACTTCCCGGGATGGTCATTGCAGACTTCTGCCATGCACCAGCTGGCTATCTGGGTGATGCTTGAGGATGTAGGTTTCGGAGCATCGCTGCAACACTATAACCCGTTGATTGATGAAGAAGTGCGCCGTGCATGGAACTTGCCGGAACATTGGCATCTGATTGCGGAAATGCCGTTCGGACTTCCTATTGGCAAACCGGGTGAAAAAGAATTTCAGCCGCTTGAAGAACGGGTGAGAATCTTTAAATAAATCGGGAATGAAGAATGAATAATGAAGAATTGGATGGCATAATGGCTAAAATTCTTCATTCTTCATTCTTCATTCTTCATTAAATGATTAATTTTGTGAGCAAAATTAGTCATTTATGGTTCGTATCTTTCTTACCGGCTATATGGGTGCCGGAAAAACGACGTTGGGTAAAGCATTTGCCCGGCAAATGAATATACCGTTCGTTGATCTGGACTGGTATATCGAAGAGCGTTTTCACAAAACCGTTGGAGAATTATTCACTGAACGAGGCGAAACAGGATTCAGGGAACTGGAGCGGAATATGCTTCATGAAGTAGCCGAGTTTGAGAATGTGGTAATTTCGACGGGAGGTGGAGCGCCTTGTTTTTTTGATAATATGGACTTTATGAACCGGACCGGAAAGACGGTTTTTCTCGATGTGCATCCGGATGTGCTGTTCAGACGCTTGCGTGTGGCTAAACAGCAACGCCCTATTCTTCAGGGGAAAGAGGATGACGAACTGAAAGCGTTCATCGTTCAGGCGCTTGAGAAACGCGCGCCTTTTTATCACCAGGCACAATATATCTTTAATGCAGATGAATTGGAAGACCGTTGGCAGATTGAAACATCAGTGCAACGTTTGCAACAACTTCTCGGATTATAATCTGTGCCTAAATTGTATATCAGACTTTATTTTTTTGATACTCTTTATTGTTCATTCAGTCAATATTAGTACCTTGCACTCGTTATGAGATTTTTTTATTGACTAATAACACAAAATTAAGGTAAAGTCTATATCATGAAAATTTTAAAAGAGAAATTTGGAGAGTTATCCGCTAGAATTAAAGCATCCGGACAGCCTGCAAGAGTATGGTTTCCACAGTATACACCGGCCTCATTATTAAATGCGGAAAATTGGTGGGAAGCATTGGCTGTATGTGAATATGCTTTGGACACAAAAGAAGACGAGAAATTAACAGAAGATTTTTTTGAACTGATATTCAGTGCTTTTGACTGTAACGTAGAGGTCGATCTCAACGCAGAAGAATATGAATTCTGGTGGGAGAAGGTGATACAGGTATGTGACCGTGTAGCTGTGTTTAGCGGCGCGGGATGGGCACAGAAAGGTGCGCAATATTCTGAAGCCCGTTATGGAAAGCGGGATATGAGTTATTTGTTTCCGTATTACGAAAAGGCTGCCGATATGGGTTGGGCTGAAGCGGAAGCAACTGTTGCCTATTGGCTATACATGGGATTCTATTGCGAACAAAATAAAGAAGAGGGCGAACGACGTTTTGCCGCTCTCACTTCTCCCGAAGCTATTTTATGGGGAAAACATTATCGTGCTTTTGTCGAAGAATTTACAGGCGATAAAGCGAAAGCATCGCAGATGCGTCATGACCTGCTTGCCGAACTGCCTGAAGGAGAACGTTTGCGTGCTCATGTATATGCAGCACTGGGAGACGCGCTCGACAGGGCGGAAGGCAGTGTGGCAGAGGAAGCTGCTTACTACGAAAAGTCTCTGGAGATAGTTCCCAATCTTTATAGTCTTAAAAATCTGGCTACCCTTTATTTCCGTTATCCGGAACTGAATAAACCGAAAGAACTGGGCTTTGAACTTTGGAAAAAAGCCTGGCATGCAGGGGTGTGGTCTGCCGCTAACTTCCTGGGATATAATTATCAGGAAGAAGAATGGCTGGATATGCCGAAAGCTATTGAATGGCTGGAAAAGGGGATGCTTTATTGTGAATCTTACAGTGCGTATGAACTGGCGCTGATCTACCTGTATAATGATGAATATAAGAACGTGGAACGTGGACTGATGTGTCTGAACCGTTGCGTGGAAGATAACTATATACAAGGTATAGAAGGACTGGCTAATGTCTATTTCAACGGTGAATTGGTGGAAGAGGACATGAATCGTGCGAAAGAATTGTTGGAGAAGGCTATTGAGTTGGGTTCGGGAAATGCAGCTTATCGTCTAGGCTGGATGTATGAGCGTGGCTTCTTGTCTGAACAACCGGATTATGTGAAGGCGTTAGAGTATTATGAAAAGGCAGCTTCGCTGAACAATGCCGACGGATATTGTCGGATGGCGCTTTACCTGGCTAATGGATACAGCGGTGTAAAAGATGCCGATAAGTCGAGAGAATGTTATGAAAAAGCAGCCGAACTGGGTTCCTGCTTTGCTCTTGTAGAACTGGCGTTCTTGTATGAGAATGGCGATGGAGTGGAGAAGAACTATGAAAAGGCATTTGAACTGATTAGTAGGGCTGCCGGACAGGGTTATCCTTATGCGATGTTCCGTTCTGGTCTTTATATGGAAAAAGGTGTTCTTGGCGAAGCAAAACCGGAAGAGGCTTTCGCTTGGTATACAAAGGCGGCTGAAGCGGATGATAATGATGCGATTTTTGCTCTGGGACGCTGCTATAAAGAAGGAATCGGAACGGCAGAAGACTGGGATAAGGCACTCGAATGGTTCGGCAAAGGAGCGGAGAAGGAAGAGTCCCGTTGTCTGACAGAGCTGGGCCTGGCTTATGAAAATGGCAATGGCGTGGAAGAAAATCCGCAAAAGGCTGTGGAATATATGATGAAAGCTGCTGAACAGGACTATGGTTATGCCCAGTTTAAGATGGGAGACTATTATTTCTTTGGTTGCGGTCCCTGTCTGGAAGACAATAAAAAGGCTATGGAATGGTATGAGAAGGCTGTGGCCAACGAAATTCCAATGGCAATGTTGCGTATGGGTGAGTATTACCTGTATGATTATGACAGTCTGAACGAATCGGAAAAGGCTTTTGCCTATTTCAAGAAAGCTGCCGAATACGAGTGGTATAGCGAAGGATTGGGTATCTGTTATGAAATGGGTATCGGAGTGGAAGATAATGAAACGGAAGCTTTTAAATATTATACGCTGGCTGCGGATAATGGAAATACGATGAGTATGTATCGTACCGGACTTTGCTATTACAACGGAGTAGGTGTGAAACAGAACTATGCCGAAGCTTACCGCTGGTTTACGGATGCGGCAGGGAATGAAAATATTGCTGCGACTTATTATCTCGGTAAGATGATGATGTATGGCGAAGGTTGTACTCCTGATCCGGAAGCTGCGGTGCAATGGCTGCTGAAAGCTGCTGAAAAAAATAGCGACAAAGCGCAATTTGAACTTGGAAATGCCTATCTGACGGGCAAAGGCGTGGAAGAAAACGATGAAATTGCAATGGAATGGTTCGAAAAGGCCGCAGAGAATGGCAATGAGAAAGCTCTTAAAATTACCGGAAGGAGGAGAAAGTAAAAGAGGAACATGGAAAAAGAAGGGAATAATCTGTTTCAGGTCAATCTTAAAGGTATGATTGCCCTGTTATCAGAGCACATTTATAGTAACCCGAATACTTTTGTTCGCGAATTGTTGCAGAATTGTGTAGATGCCATCACGGCACTACGCAATATCGACGAGAATTATAAAGGACGTATCGATGTCTTTCTGAATGAAGACAAAACGGTGGTGTTCAGGGATAATGGAGTCGGACTGAAAGAAGAGGAAGTTTATCGTTTTCTGACGGTTATCGGAGAGAGTTCAAAACGGGATACTCCCGATGCGGACGATTTTATCGGAAGGTTCGGTATCGGATTGTTATCTTGTTTTGTGGTGACTAATGAAATCACCGTGGAGAGTCGTTCGGCAATGGGCGGACAGCCTGTTTGCTGGTGTGGCAAAGTGGATGGGACGTATCAGCTGACTTTATCGGACGAAGAACGGCCTATCGGGTCGCAGGTGGTGTTGCATCCGAAAGGAGACTGGATGCATCTTTTTGAATATGAAACGTTTAAGAAGATACTGGTCAGTTATGGGGAAGTGTTGCCATATCCTATCTATCTGCATTATCAGGGAGAAGAGGAATTGGTAAATACGCCTTCGCCCGTATGGCTTGACCCGAAGGCGACTCGCAAAGAACTGCTGGATTATGGGGCAAAAGTATTTCAGTCGTCTGCTCTTGATGCTTTCCGGATTTATACTGACAGTGGTAAGGTAGAAGGGGTACTTTATGTTTTGCCTTTCCGCACACAATTTTCAGTACGCAATTCCCATAAGGTCTACCTTAAACGTATGCTGTTGAGTGAGGACGATTGTAATCTGTTGCCGCCGTGGGCTTTCTTTATCCGTTGTCTGGTGAATGCGGACGGATTGCTGTCTACTGCTTCCCGCGAATCTTTGGTGAGCAATGACCAGTTGAAGGATGCACGGAAAGAGATCGGGATAGCTATCAAGGATTATTTGCGGGGATTGGTGCAGAATGACCGAGCCATGTTCAACCGGATCTTGGATGTTCATCACTTCCATATCAAGGCGATTGCTTCGGAAGATAATGAACTGCTCCGTTTGTTTATGGATTACCTTCCTTTTGAAACAAATAAGGGGCTGCGTGGTTTTGGAAGTATTCGCTCGGCAAGCAATGTGATATGCTATACCAAGAATCTGGAAGATTTCCGTCAGGTGCGCCGTATAGCCGGAGCACAAGGATGGCTGGTGGTGAATGCTGCTTACACTTTTGATGAGACTTTGTTGAAAAAGTATGTCCGTCTGAATCCGGAACTTACGTTGGATGAAATATCTCCTTCACGGTTGCTGGAACAGTTTGGCGAAGTAGAGGCGAATAAAGAGTTTCAGGCTTTTGAAATGAAAGCGAACGAGTTGTTGAAGCGGTTTGGCTGTGTCTGCCGTCTGAAACATTTTACTCCGGTGGATATTCCGGTAATCTTTGTGGCGGAGGAAAAGGAGAATGTAGCTAAAAGTGCCAATAATCCGTTGGCGGCTGTATTGGGGGCTGTGAATACTGCCAAGCAGATTCCACCGACACTCACTTTTAATGCGGATAACGAAATGGTGCAGACTTTATTGCAAATACAGGGAGACAATAAATTGTTTCAGCATGTGGTGCATATATTGTATGTACAATCGCTTTTGCAAGGTAAATATCCGGTGAACAGTGAAGAAATGGAGCTTTTCAACCGTTCGCTTAGCGAACTGATGACTTCGAAAATGAATGATTTTATAAATTTCCTGAATTAAAAAAAGAGTATGAGATACACACTTGAAATACAAAAACTGCTGTTGCAGACACAGAATGACAGCCTGCATCCCCGTGAAAAAGCCAATCTATTGAAAGAAGCTATCCGCATCGCTGATGAGAACGAAGATGTGGAATGGGCTACGGAGTTGAGACTGGATCTTATCTATGAACTGAATCTTCTTTCGGCAGATGCGGAAGAGATTACCGTGTTCTCTAAAATCTTGGATGATTACGAGAATCACAAGGATGTAATCAAAGAAGATGACTTGTTGTGGAAATATAAATGGATCTGGGCTTGTACGTTCGATCTGCCGGAAATTCCGATGGAACAGGTGAAAGCGATCGGTGAGGATTATAAAACCCGTATTCTGCGGAATGGATATTCTTTGCGGAGTTATTATCACCGCTGGTCTGTGGAATGTATTTGGATGCGCCAGTATGACAAGGCGAAAGAATATATTGACAAGATGCTGAATGAAAAGATAGACGATCAGTCGTGTGAGGCTTGCGAACTGAATTTTATGCTGGATTATTATCTGGAAACAGGGCAGTTTGATGAGGCTTACAGCCGGGCGCAGCCATTGATTAATAAGCAGGTCACCTGTTATGAAGCCAATTTGCGGGCTTACTTGAAGCTTTCTTATTATGCACAGAAAGCTGGCAAACCGGAGGTTGCCGCCGATATGTGTGCACGCGCCGAAGAAGCATTGCTGGGAAGAGAAAAGGATGAATATCTTTTGCTTTACTTGGGATTGTTTATTGCTTATAATATAATGACGAAGCCGGAAAGAGGCTGGGAGTATGCCGAGCGGTGCATCGGTTGGAGCTTGCGTACGAATACGTTGAAGAAATATCGCTTCTCTTGCGATATGGTAGAGGCCTTGAAGTATGAGACCTGTCCGGAAGTCTCCTTGTCGTTGCCGGAGGAATTCCCTCTTTATCGTCCGGACGGAATTTATCAGGTCAGTGAGCTTCGCAATTATTTCTATCAGCAGGCGGAAGAGCTGGCACTTCGCTATGACGCCCGCAACGGAAATAGTGGTTATATGGACCGTTTGAAACAATTAATGTCCAATTAATTGCCAACATGTAGATTAATCCGTATTTTTGCCGTCCAATTATTTACTAAAAACACTGAATAACAGAAAATGAGAAAGTGGCGTATTGAAGATTCTGAGGAACTCTACAACATCACAGGTTGGGGTACCTCGTACTTTGGTATTAATGACAAAGGTCATGTCGTTGTTACACCTCGTAAAGATGGAGTATCCGTTGATTTGAAAGAACTGGTCGATGAGTTACAATTGCGTGATGTGGCATCTCCCATGCTGGTGCGTTTCCCGGATATTTTGGACAACCGTATTGAAAAGATGTCGTCCTGCTTTAAACAGGCAGCCGAGGAGTATGGTTATAAAGCCCAGAACTTTATTATTTATCCGATTAAGGTCAACCAGATGCGCCCTGTGGTGGAAGAAATTATCAGCCACGGAAAGAAGTTCAATCTCGGACTGGAAGCCGGTTCTAAACCGGAACTCCATGCGGTGATTGCGGTCAATACGGACTCTGACTCATTGATTGTTTGCAACGGATATAAAGACGAAAGTTATATTGAACTGGCTCTGCTTGCTCAAAAGATGGGTAAACGTATCTATCTCGTTGTGGAGAAGATGAACGAACTGAAGCTGATAGCAAAAATGGCAAAGCAGCTGAATGTGCAGCCTAATATCGGTATACGTATCAAACTCGCTTCTTCCGGTAGCGGAAAGTGGGAAGAGTCGGGAGGAGATGCCAGCAAGTTTGGCTTGACTTCCAGTGAACTTCTCGAAGCGCTCGATTTTCTGGAGAGCAAAGGCTTGAAAGATTGTCTGAAGCTGATTCATTTTCATATCGGTAGTCAGGTGACGAAGATCCGTCGTATAAAAACGGCTTTGCGCGAGGCTTCACAATTCTATGTGCAGCTGCATTCAATGGGCTTTAAGGTGGAGTTTGTTGATATTGGCGGTGGATTGGGAGTGGATTATGACGGAACCCGTTCGTCCAATAGCGAAGGTAGTGTAAACTATTCCATTCAGGAATATGTAAACGACTCTATCTCTACGCTGGTAGACGTGAGCGATAAAAATGGTATCCCGCACCCGAATATCATAACGGAAAGTGGACGTGCATTGACGGCACACCATTCTGTTCTCATCTTTGAAGTTCTTGAAACCGCTACTTTACCCGAATGGGATGACGAGGAGGAAATTGCTCCGGATGCACACGAATTGGTGCAGGAGTTATATGGAATCTGGGATTCGCTGAATCAGAACAAGATGTTGGAAGCATGGCACGATGCGCAGCAGATCAGGGAGGAAGCATTGGACTTGTTCAGTCATGGAATCGTGGATCTGAAAACCCGCGCACAAATCGAGCGTCTGTATTGGTCTATTACACGTGAGATTAATCAGATTGCCGCCGGTTTGAAGCATGCGCCCGATGAATTCCGTGGATTGTCCAAACTGCTTGCCGATAAATATTTCTGTAACTTCTCGCTGTTTCAGTCACTTCCTGACTCTTGGGCAATTGACCAGATATTCCCGATCATGCCTATTCAGCGATTGGATGAAAAACCGGAGCGTTCGGCTACTTTACAAGATATTACCTGCGACTCGGACGGTAAAATTGCCAACTTTATCTCTACCCGTAACGTGGCTCATTATCTGCCTGTACATGCACTGAAGAAAACAGAACCTTATTATGTGGCTGTGTTCCTGGTGGGTGCTTATCAGGAGATTTTAGGAGATATGCATAATTTGTTCGGTGATACGAATGCCGTGCATGTTTCGGTGAACGAGAAAGGATATAATATCGAACAGATTATCGACGGAGAAACGGTAGCGGAGGTATTGGACTATGTGCAGTACAATCCGAAGAAGCTGGTACGTACGCTCGAAACTTGGGTGACGAAATCAGTGAAAGAAGGAAAAATCTCCTTGGAAGAAGGAAAAGAATTCCTTTCCAACTATCGTTCGGGGCTTTACGGATATACTTATTTGGAATAACCGGCAGGGTGCCGGAGCCGGATTCTCCATTCGGTGAACTTATTAGAAATCAAGAAATGAGAGAAAAACTAACAGTAATTAAGGTGGGTGGCAAAATCGTAGAAGAGGAAGCCACCCTTCGTCAGTTGTTAAATGACTTTGCCGCTATTGACGGACATAAAGTGTTGGTTCATGGCGGCGGTCGTTCGGCAACAAAGATTGCCGCGCAACTGGGTATTGAAAGCAAAATGGTAAATGGCCGTCGGATTACCGATGCCGAAACGTTGAAAGTCGTAACGATGGTGTACGGCGGATTAGTGAATAAAAACATTGTGGCAGGTCTGCAAGCACGCGGAGTCAATGCACTCGGATTGACCGGAGCGGATATGAATGTAATCCGTTCGGTGAAACGTCCGGTGAAAGACGTAGACTACGGGTTCGTGGGAGATGTGGAACAGGTGGATGCTACTTTATTGTCGGATTTGATACATAAAGGCGTTGTTCCCGTGATGGCTCCATTGACGCACGACGGTCACGGCAATATGTTGAATACGAATGCAGATACCATTGCCGGGGAAACAGCGAAAGCGTTGTCGGCTCTGTTTGATGTGACATTGGTGTATTGTTTCGAGAAGAAAGGTGTGTTGCGTGACGAGAATGATGACGACAGTGTGATTCCTCAAATCACCCGTGCCGAATTTGAACAATATGTAGCCGATGGCGTTATTCAAGGAGGTATGATTCCTAAGTTGGAAAATTCTTTTGAAGCAATAAATGCAGGAGTTTCTGAAGTGGTAATCACCTTAGCGTCAGCGATTAACGACTCTGGAGGAACGAGAATAAAAAAATAATTCAAAAAAAAGTAGTGGGCGACTGTAACTTTTCATATCCTAGCCCGTCATTATTATAGAGATGCAAGAAATCAGCTTCCGAAACGATATT
>ERZ838839.1474-NODE-1474-length-22224-cov-7.169471_pt1 | contig 22224 bp, 19 predicted proteins | sample MGYA00519909_ERZ838839 | MGnify/ENA primary metagenome ERZ838839 (study PRJEB31850, sample SAMEA3708843) | human gut metagenome | biome: human gut; feature: human-associated habitat; material: faeces | place: China | collected 2014 ... | reverse complement strand
AGAAGAAGCTCCCACTTCAAAAATTACGAAGTAATTTTAAGTGGGAGAGGTTCACAAAGAATAACAACAAATTATATTAGTACTGTGAAGTAAGATTAAAAAGTTTGTTGCCACTTAAATATTTTAGGTCTTAAACTTAGTGAGTTTAGGACCTTTTTGATATCTGATAATTTTTTAAGTTTGGAAAAAATGTTGACTTTCTCTTTTTGATGTATTACAATAGTAGTACATAAAAGGAGGAGATAAAAATGTCTGTTATTTCTTTGAGATTAAATGAAAATGAAGAAAAAATATTAAAAGAAGTTTCTGAATTTGAAGGGCTTGGAATTTCAAGTTATATAAAAAAAATAATCTTTGAAAAACTAGAAGATGAATATGATATAAAGTTAGCTGATAAAGCTTATAAAAATCATATAGCTAGTGGAATGAAGACAACTTCATTTGACGATTTGGTAAAAGAATTAGGATTTGATGAAACAGATGGGTTATAAGGTTGAATTTTCCGAGCAAGGAAAAAAAGATTTAAAAAAATTAGATACTTCTGTACAAAGATTGATTTTAAAATGGATAAAGAAAAACTTAGTAGATTGTGAAGATCCAAGAGTTCATGGAAAAGCGTTAATTGGTAATTTAAAAGGTTATTGGAGATATAGAGTAGGTAATTATAGAGTATTGTGTGATATTGAAGATGAAAAAATTATAATATTAGTACTTGAGATAGGCCATAGAAGTGAGATATATAAATAACAGCAAACTAAATAAGAAATTTAAAATCCTCAGTATTAATTTACTGGGGATTTTTTTATTAAAAAATTGGACATACTGATTTTAATACAACTGAAAATATATATACTCATAAAGATACTGAAGAATTAAGAAAAACAATTGAATTATTGAACTAATTTTGTTGTCTACTCATTGCCTATATAATAAAAAATGATATAATAATAGATATATATAAATAACTTTAAGAGAGGAAAAAGGAGAGAAAATGGACAGAGTTATTCTTCATTATGATATGGACTGTTTTTATGCTTCAATAGAAACAAGAGATAACCCTAGATATAAAAATCATCCAATGGTTGTTGCTGGTGGGGTGGTTACTACTGCTAATTATGAAGCTCGTAAATATGGTATTCATTCAGCTATGAGTACATTTGAAGCTAAAAAACTTTGTCCTAACTTAATGATTGTTTTCCCAAATAAAGAAAAATATTTTAAAGAGTCACAAATTATCCATAACTTAGTTTTAAAAATAACTCATAAAATAGAGTTTATTGCCCTTGATGAAGGGTATATAGATATAACAGAAGTGATAAAAAAGTTCTCATCAAAGGAGAAATTTGCTAAAACCTTTAGAGAGAGAATCTTTAAACACACTGGTTTAACTTGTTCTGTTGGAATTGGAGTTAATAAGATTTCAGCTAAAATAGCAAGTGACATAAATAAGCCCTTTGGACAATATATATTCAACAGTGAAGAGGAATTTGTTGAATATATGAAGGAGAAAAAGATTAGAAAGCTTCAAGGAGTAGGGGAAAAATTTGAAAAACTTTTGAATAAAGATAATATATTTCTTGTAAAAGATGTTCATAAATTTTCACTTAAAGAGCTTACTAAAAGATATGGAAAAGCTAGGGGAGAACTTCTCTATTTGTATAGTAGAGGTATAGATTATAGCCCTGTTGAATATGATAAACCTACTCACTCTGTTGGGGCAGAAAATACCTACTCTTTTTCCTTAAATACAGAAAGTGAGATCAATAAAAAGCTTCAAGAGGTTTTTGAAACTGCTTACAGACGTCTAAAGGAGAAAAATTTTCTTACTAAAACTATTTCAATTAAGGTGAGATATGAGAATAGAGTGATTATTAATAAGGCTAAAACTATATCTATTGCTACTTATGATAGGGATAAATTATTTGAGTATGTTCAAGAGATTTTTAATGAGATTGAGGAGAAAAGTAGTATTAAACTTTTGGGAGTTACTTTTAAAAATCTTGTGGAGTTTTCTATGAGACAGCTCTCTTTTAAAGATGAATTTAATTCAAAATAAATTTTAAATTTTTTGTTTATAAAAAAGATTATTAACTTTATTAATCATTTAATTTTTTATATTGCAACACACTAAAAAAATGATATAATGAAGAAAATGAAAGATATATTATAAAGTTTAGATTAAGTAATTTGCAATTATAATTTCAACTTTTTAACACTATATCTCTTGAGTAAAAGTTGGAATATTAAAAATAAAATATAAAAAAGGTGAAAGCCGTGGGTTAATATCAAATAATAGAATAACAATGTATGAATCATTGAGAGAATCTATAAAAAATTCAGATGAGATTATAATGAATGTCTCTTTTATTAGAGATTCAGGAATGAAACTTTTAATAAAAGATTTGAAAGAGGCTAAGGAGCAGGGGAAAAAGATAAAAATTTTAACCAGTGACTATATGAAAGTTAGTGAGCCAAATGCTCTATATAGATTGGTTGATATAGGTGGAGTTAAGATTTTTGATAATCCTTTGAACAAATCTTTTCATCCAAAAAGTTATATATTTAAAAAAGATGATAACTTTGAAATATATATAGGCTCGTCAAATATATCATATTCAGCTTTGATAAGTGGAGTAGAGTGGAATTATCATCTTATCTCTAAGGAAAATAGCGAAGTACAAGAGATTTTAGAGGAGTTTTCAGAACTCTATGAGAGAAATAGTTTTGATCTCACTTTAGAGTGGTTAAGAGAGTATGAAAAAAGATATAGAAAAGATGAGTTTGGAGAGTTATTTGATCCAAAGGACAGTGAAAAAACAGATTCAATTATAGAGCCAAGAAATTTTCAGATACCAGCTCTCTATGAGTTGTCAAAAACTCGTGAAGAGGGGTATAAAAAGGCTATGGTAGTAGTAGCCACAGGTTTAGGAAAAACCTATCTAGCTGTTTTTGACACTATGAGTTTTAATAGGATTTTATTTATAGCTCATAGAGATGAAATATTACGAGGAGCAAAGAGATCCTTTGAAAGTGTCTATGGTGAGAATAAAAGTTATGGATATTTCACAGGGATTGAAAAAAATAGAGATTCAGATATAGTTTTTGCTAGTATCTCTACGTTGAGTAAAGATGACTACTTAAATGAAGAGTATTTCTCAAAGGAAGCTTTTGATTATATTATTATAGATGAGTTTCATCACAGTAGTTCAAAAAGTTATCTAAAGGTTCTTAACTATTTTAAACCTAAGTTTCTATTGGGATTAACTGCCACTCCAGATAGAGGAGATAATGGGGATGTATATAAACTATGTGACTACAATATTGCATATCAATGTGATTTCACTGTTGGTATAAATAATGGTTGGTTGACTCCCTTTGAATATTTTGGAATTTATGATGATACAGATTATGAGCCTATACCTTGGAGAAGTGGAAAATATGATATTACATCTTTGGAAAATGCTTTGATTGTAGAGAAAAGACACCAACTTGTATATGAAAAATATATGGAATTTAGAAAAAAACATACTATTGGGTTCTGTGCTAGTGTAAAGCATTGTAGAGAATTAGGTAATTTTTTTAGGAAAAAGGGTATAGCTAATGATGTTATAATTGGAGAAACCTCAATAGTCAAAAGGCAGGAGATAATTAATAAGTTTAAAAATAGAGAGATAGATATAATTTTTACAGTTGATATATTTAATGAGGGGGTTGATATCCCTTGTATTGATACCCTGCTATTTTTAAGACCTACTCAATCATATACTATTTTTATTCAACAACTAGGTAGAGGGTTGAGAAAGTATGAGGGTAAGGATAAGTTGAGGGTTTTAGATTTTGTAGGAAATTATAAGGGAGCTGAACTGAAGCCACTTTTTCTTACTGGGAACTACACTAAAAACAAAGAAGTTATAAATACTACTGATAAAGACTTTATACTTCCAACAGGTTGTAGTGCAGAGTTTAATTTTAAACTTATTGAGTATTTTGAAAAGTTAAAGAGAAAAAATCTTAGACAGGAAGAGTTAATAAAAGAGGATTATAAAAAGTTAATAGAAAAATTAGAAAAGATCCCTACAATTATGGAAGTGTATACTTATGGAGAAATTCCAGTCCATATGTACTTGAAAACTTTTAAAAGTTGGTATAATTTCCAAAAAGAGATGGAAATTTTAAGTGATGAGCAAAAAGGGTACTCGGAAAATACAATTAGCTTTTTAAAATTTTTAGAGACAACATCTATGACAAAATCCTATAAAATGCCTTTGCTCCTTTCTCTGTTTGATAATCTTAAGAAAGAGGTTGATTTAAAGGTGATAGGAGAGTATTTTAAAAATTTCTATTTAGATGAAGTGCATAAAAAAGATCTCAATAATAAAAGGCATTTAGATCTTGATGATAAAAAATATCAGAAATTAGCAGAGGATAATCCTATAAAGTATCTTACTGAAAAGGGAAAAAATATAGAATTTTTTACCTATAAAGATAAAAAATTTATTTTAAACTCCTCACTATATGATGAAATTAAAAGTAGCAGTTATCTTCTTGAGGAGATAAAAGAGAGAATAGATTATAGGGTTGTCAACTATTTTAGAAGAAAGTATATGGAGGAGTGATGACAAAAGATTATTACAATAAAAATGCTCAAGAGTTTTTTAATCAAACAGTAAAAGCTGATATGAGTGAACTATATGATATATTTTTAAAAAATCTTCCATGTAATAAAGGAAAAATCTTAGATTTAGGTTGTGGAAGTGGGAGAGATTCAAAATACTTTTTAGAAAATGGTTTTGAATTAGTGGCTATGGATATCTCAGAGGAGCTTGGAAAGAGGGCTAGTGAGTATATTGGACAAAAAGTGATTATTCAAGATATGAGAAATTTACACTATCAAAATGAGTTTATTGGTATTTGGGCATGTGCATCACTATTACATTTAGATGAAGATGAGATAATAGAAACTTTAAGAAAGATATTTAAAAGTTTAAAAAGAGATGGGATAGCCTATATTTCTTTTAAATATGGAGATAAGAACTATGAGAAAGATGGAAGAAAATTCACTTGTTTTACATATGAGAAATTTATAAAATTAGAAAAAGAGTTTGAAAGTAAAATTTTACAATGGTTTATAACTGAAGATGTAAGAGCAGATAGAAAAAATGAAAAATGGTTTAATATAGTATTAAAAAATTTTTAGATTAAAGAGTACGTTTTTATTTAAAAAAAGCGAACTTTTCCAATTGTGATATTATCTCCTCTGGAGTATATTTTTTATAGTGTTTTGATGTAATAGAGAATACTTCTCCATTTACATAGTATCTATTATTTGATGCCCAAACACTTTTTTCTAAAAATTCAAGAGGTTTATTTAATAAAATCTCTATTAACAATCTCTCTTCAGGAAAAACAGGGCGAATATCAGTAGTTAAATATTTAATATTCGATTCACAACAAGGACAGGTTAAATCCTCTCCTTGTTTTTTTATTATTGGAATATTGCAATTTTCACACCAATATATTAAATCTTCATCTGTTGTCATCATTTTTTCATTCATATTACAATTCCTTTTCTCCCTGTGTAATTTTGAAATCATCTAAAGTTGTAGTAGAATGTTTTAAATAAAATTTTCCACCATTATTGATAATCTCTATATCTTCACCAGATATATTCAGATCTATTTTTTTACTATTTCTAATCAGTTCAATTTTACTTTCTAAAGCATCTAAATATGTTAAAGGTTTCATTTTAAAAAGATTTTCTTTAGCTGTTAATATATCCATTTTCTCTCTCCTTATCATACTTTTATTTAAATAAGTAAAGTTTCTATCTTTTAATAGAAGATTCGCTTTTTTTAAATAAAAGTGAATTCTTTAATAAATATATTGATAAATTTATAGTTGCCAATAGAAATAGAGCTAACTATCTATATACAGAGGCCTGTGAATTTATAAAAGAAACAAGTAAAGATTACCCTCTAGAAAATATAATACTTTCATTCTCTGGTGGAAAAGACTCAACAGTTTCAGCTGATTTAGCAGTAAGAGCTTTAAGTGAGCCTAGTTTAGTACATATATTTGGAGATACAACCCTTGAGTTTCCTATGACAATGGAATATGTAAAGAGATTTAGAGAGGAGAATAGAAAAGCTATATTTAAAGTAGCTAAGAACAAAGAACAAGATTTCTACAAAGTTTGTGAGGATATTGGACCACCAGCAAGAATGTTGAGATGGTGTTGTTCTATGTTTAAAACAGGACCTATTACAAGAGTTTTAAATAATCTCTATAAAGATAAACAGGTGTTGACATTTTATGGAATAAGAAAGTGTGAATCTGTAAGTAGAAGTAAATATAATAGGGTGGAAAATAGTGCTGATGCTGTAAAGATAAATAAACAAACTGTTGCCTCTCCTATCTTCTATTGGAAAGATATTGATATATGGCTATATATCTTAGGAGAGAAGATAGATTTTAACGATGCTTATAGATTGGGGTATGACAGGGTAGGTTGTTGGTGTTGCCCTAATAACAATGAGAGAGCTCAATTTTTATCAAGTATCTATATGCCTGAAAAGAGTAAAAAATGGCAAGAGTTTCTAATCTCTTTTGCTAAAAAGATAGGAAAACCTGATCCTGAAATCTATGTAAGTAGTGGAAAATGGAAGGCTAGACAAGGGGGAAATGGTTTAGAGTCTGCTGAAGATGTAAAAATTAAGTTTGCTAATTGTACTGCTGAGGATCATGCAAAAATCTATCAATTAAATAAAAGTATAGATGAATGGTTTTATGAACTATTTTTACCCTTTGGAAGATATGCTCCAGAGCTAGGAAGAAAATTAGTTAAAGAGAGAGTTATAGTAGATATAAAAACAAATATACCTATTATATCTATACAACCCTTTGTTCAAGAGGGGTATGAGTATTCTGTAAAGATCAAAACAATGAATGTAGAGAAACATGATGATCTTCAAAGAATGATAGCTTATCAAATTAAAAAATACAATGCTTGTAGAAAGTGCTTAAAGTGTGAATCACTGTGTAAATTTGGAGCTATCACAATAAAATATGATGAGTATCATATAAACCCTAACAAGTGTAAGAGATGCAAAATGTGTGTAACACCAAAATATTTAGTTGGTGGTTGCTTGATGGATAGATATTTAAAAACAAAAAATTAGAGCATATTGGGAGAAAAAATGGAGAAGATGAAATTTAGAGGACATGAGACCTTTTTTATAAGAAAAGGTTGGCTAAATAAAGGAATAAGAAATATTTTAAAAGATCCTTATGTATTTATGGGAAAAAATCCTAGTGATATTTTAGGACTTGGAACAAATATGGTTAAATCTTTGAGGTATTGGTTACAAGCTGTGGGACTTACTAGAGAGAAGATGGCAGGAAAGAAGATGCAGGAGCTAACAGAGGTAGGAGTTTTAATCAATGAGAATGATCCATATATAGAGGAGTTTGGAACATTGGCATTATTACACTATTTTTTAGCAACTAATAGTGAAAATGCAACTACTTGGTATTTTTTCTTCAATGTTTTTAAAAATATTGAGTTTACAAAAGAGGAGTTAAAAACACAATTAAAAAACTATATCAATATCAAAGGTGGTGGAGAGGTATCAGAGAGAGTTTTAGAAGATGATTGTACATGTCTTTTAAATACCTATATACCTAGAATAAAGAGTTCTACAACAAAGGTAACCCCTGAAAATAATATAGATTGTCCTTTAGGAGAGCTAAACCTTGTAGATATAGTTAATAAAAAGGAGAAGATATATAAGAAAGCTCCAATATTAATAGAAAATCTAAATCCTTTGATAGTACTAGCTATGATCTTATATGAGTATCCAAATAAAAAAGAGATTAAAATATCTGCTCTTCTATCTGAGGAGAGAGGGATTGGAAAACTATTTAATTTAGATATAATCAATCTTTTAAAACTTCTTTACTCTTTAGAGAGAAAAAACTATATCAAAGTTGTTAGAACTGCTGGACTTGATGTAATTAGAGTAACAAAAGATATAGATTATTTACACTGTATAAGTGAATACTATAATTCAATGAAAAATAATTAGGTGGAGAAATATAAATGGGAAAGAATAATATAGAGACATTAAAGGAGTTTCAAACATCTATAAATATAGGTTTTGATCTCTATGATGATGAAAAAATAAGAAAGTTTATTCCTACAATATCTGGAATTAAGTTGCTAGAGGAGATATGGCTAAGCACAAATATATCCTCTACCCAAAGAGCTAGAATATTGGTAGGAGCTTATGGAAAGGGAAAATCACACTTAGTATTGGTGATTTTATCTCTACTATTTAAGAAGAATAGAGATATTTTTGAAAACTTATTAACTAAGATAAAAGAGTATAATGAGGATCTTTACGATAGTGTTGTTGAGTATTTAGAAAGTGATAAAAAGATACTTCCAATAGTTATAAATAATAATGGAAATAGTTTAAAGCAAGATTTTCTATTTTCTCTAGAGGAGACTTTAAAAAAAGAGAGCTTAGATGAGTTGATGCCTGAAACAAACTTTTCATCTGTAATAGAAACTATTGAGATTTGGGAAAAAGAGTATCCAGAGACTTTTGGAAGATTAAAAGAGAAATTAGATATTCCAATAGATGAATTTATTGAGAGAGTAAGAAGTTTTGATTTAGAAAGTTATAAGCAATTTGAAAATATATATCCTCAATTAACATCTGGAAGTAGATTTAACCCATTTTTCAAAGCTAATATAGTTGAAACTTATGAAAAGGTGGCTATTGCTTTAAAAAACAAGGGATATTCTGGTATCTATGTTGTATATGATGAGTTTAGTAAATATTTAGAGGGAAATATTGAAAGTACAAATATGGAAGAGATAAAGCTACTTCAAGACTTTGCAGAGAAATGCAGTAGAAGTGGTAATCTCCAATTTCATCTAATGCTAATAAGTCACAAAGAGCTATCTAACTACCTTACAAAAAATATTACAAGAGAGATGATAGATGCTTGGCAAGGGGTGTCTGGAAGATTTTTAGAGGTAAATATACAAAATGATTTTGAACAAACTTATGAGATAATCTCTCAAGTTATAAAGAAAGATAGTAAATTTTGGAGAGAGTTTAAAAAAGAGAATAGGGAGAACTTTGAGAATTTAGAAAATAACTATCTTATAAAAAATATTTTAGAAGAGAGCAATATTAAATTTATAAAAGAGTGTTATCCATTACACCCTATTTCAATATTTATTCTACCTAGGTTATCTGAAAAGATAGCTCAAAATGAAAGAACCCTATTTACTTTCTTATCAGCTGAACAAAAATATACACTTAATGAGTATCTAAAATCAAATGATGAAGATAGATTTAATTTGATAACACCAGATTATATATTTGATTATTTTGATATGATACTGAAAAAAGAAGATTATAATAGTGAGATATACAAGACATATAAACTATTAAAAATAGTATTAAGAAAAGTTAATGAGAACTCTTTAGAGGCTAAGATTTTAAAAACAATAGCTTTGATATATATAATAGAGCAATTTGAAAGATTAGCTCCAACAGAGGAAACAATAGTTGAGATATTTAAAGAGAGCTACTCTGTTGACGAGATAATCAGTAGTTTAAATAATCTTAAAGAGAAAGAGTGCCTAGTTTATCTTAAATTAAGTAATAACTATCTAAAAATAAAAGAGAATAGTGGAGTGGATATTGAAAATGAGATCTCTAAGTATATCAATAAAAATCTCTTAAAAACTACATTTATTGAGCTATTAAATGAGATTCCTTATGATAATTATCTCTATCCTACAAGATACAATGATGAAAATGAGATAGTTAGATATTTTGACTTTATATTTATAAAAAATGGGGATATCTATAACAGAAATTATTTAAAGATAAAAGAGAAACTGAAAAATAGTGATGGAGTTGTCTTTGGTATTATTCCTGGCTCTAGAGAAGATATAGAGGAGTTGGAAAAGTTTTTAGAAGAGGAAAAAGAGGATAAACAAATTGTATTTATCGTTCCTAAAAAATTTAAAAATATAAAGCAACTTATTTATAAATATAAAAGTATTGTAGAGCTATTGAAAGAGGTAGAAGAGGATATAGTTTTAAAAGAGGAGTATGAACTGATTTTAAATGATCTACAAGAGGTTATATTCTCATATATAGACTCTTTTGCACGTCCAGAGAGAGATGAGGCAAGTTATTATCACTATGGAGAGAAGAAAAAAATATATAGAAAGGCTCATCTTTCAAATCTTTTATCCAATATTTGTGAAGAGATATTTTTCAATACTCCAATAATAAACAACGAAACAATAAATAAAAATATGCTTTCAACTACAACTTTGAATAGTAGAAATAAGGTTGTAGCTAAGCTTTTAGAAAGTGAATTAGAGGAGAATTTAGGACTTAAAGGAACTGGACAAGATGTGACTATAATGAGAACTCTGCTTTTAAATAGTGGAATTTTAAGAGAAACTCCATACAAGCAACTTGAGATTAACTTAGATATAGAGGATAAAAAATTAAAAAATCTTTTAGACACTATTGATAATTTCTTTGCTCATAAAATTCTTTCTAAGTGGAGATCTTTTAAGGAACTATATGATGAGATTATACTTCCAGAACATTCAATAGGGTTAAAAAGAGGGGTTATCCCTGTATATTTAGCAGTTTTAATTCATAAATACAGAAAATCTCTAATTATAAAAGGAGAAGAGGGAGAGGAGAAGATAGATGCTGAACTATTGAGCAATATCAATAAAAATCCTGAGAAATACTCTGTATATATAGAGAATTGGAATGAAGAGAAAAACCTATACTTAGAGGGAATATATGAGATATTTGAAGAGTATAGTTTTGGAGATAAAAATAGATTGAACAACTTAAAAAATCAAGTTACAAGTATGAAACAATGGTATCTATCACTTCCTAAATATTCTAAGGAGCTAAAATCTCAATATATTGGAAATGGTGAATATAGAGAGTTAGAAAAGAAAAAGTTAAACTTTTTAAATGAACTTAGAAATGAGCTTGACAATCCTAGAGAGTTTCTTTTTGAAAAACTGCCTAAAATCTTTAATTGTAGTGCTTTAGATAGTGAACTTTTAAAAGAGATAAGAGATACAAAAGAATACTTTGAAAATCTAATTGAAGATTTAAAAAAGAGATTAATTATAGATATAAAGAGAGTATTTAAGGGGAATAGTGATATCTCTTTAATATCAGTAGTTAAAGATTGGGAAGAGGGATTGAAAAGTGAAACTAAAGAGCATATCTTCAATAAAAGTGAAAATAAAGTGTTGGAACTAATAGAAAAATCAGATAATAATGAGAGACAATTTATATCTAAATTAGGAAGAATAGTAAGTTCATTGAGATTAGAGGATTGGAGTAAAAATACAGTTGAAAGATTTTTGTCTGAATTGGTAGAGATAAAAGAGAGAGTTGAAAAGTTTGATAGTGATGTGAATATAGGAGCAAAGGAAGAGAAAAATTCATATAAAATCACTTTTACAGATGTCAACGGAGCTGAACAGGTAAAAACTTTTGATAGAACTGATTGTAGTAAGAGGGGCACTCTTCTATATAATGATCTATTAAGTTCAATAGATGAGATGGGAGAGTCAATTAGTGAACAGGAGATAAGACAGATATTAATAGATATTTTAGAGAAATTTTGTTAGGGGGAGATTGAGATGGTAGCATATTTTGATAACTCAGCAACTACATTTCCTAAACCTGAAGAAGTATATAGCTTTATGGATAAGTTTTATAGAGAAAATGGGGTAAATGTAGGAAGAGGGCAACATAAACTAGCATCAAAGGCAAGTTTCTTAGTTGATGAAACAAGAAAACTATTGTTAGAGATTCTTCATTGTAAAAATAAGGGGGTTGTATTTACAAGTACAGCTACTGAGGGGATAAACTTAGTTTTACAAGGGAGAGAGTGGAAAGAAAATTCAATTGTATATATTTCACCTTTTGAGCATAATGCAGTTACTAGAACTCTTTTTCACTTAAAAGATAGGTATAGTTTAAAGATAAAGAGATTAGCTTTTAATAGGGAGAAGATAGAGTATGATCTTGAGCAGATAAAGGTTGATTTTAAAGAGGAGAATCCAGATGTAGTTATTTGTAGCCACAGTAGTAATGTTTTTGGAATTGTAGCTCCTGTGGAAAAAATAGTTGAAGAGAGTAAAAAATATGGTGCTTTTAACTTTATTGATATGTGCCAAACAGCTGGATTGATAGATCTAAATGTAGGAAATGAAAATATTGATGTTGTTGTTTTTGCTGGACATAAGACACTTTATGGACCTTTAGGAGTGTCAGGGGTTGTAATGAAGAAAGATATTGATCTAAAACCTCTTATCTATGGTGGAACAGGAGTGGAGTCAGCAAATCAAAATATGCCAGATATTTTCCCTATAAAGTATGAAGGGGGAAGTCACAATATTTTAGCAATATCAGGGTTAAACGCCTCATTGAAATGGTTGAAAAATATTGGGATAGAAAATATCTATAAAAGGGAGAAGGAGATTTTTAATAAACTTATCTCATTGTTGAAAAACTACGAAAATATCGAAATTGTAGGTTATAGAGAGGCTAAAGAGCAAGTTGGTGTTGTTTCATGTGTGTTTAAGGGGTATGCACCTGATGAGATAGGGCAGGTGTTAAGTGATATGGATATTGCAGTGAGGACAGGGTTACATTGCTCACCATATGCACATGATTTTTTTGGTACTTTTCCAGCAGGAACAGTGAGATTAAGTGTTAGCTATTTTACAACTGATGATGAGCTTGATAAATTAAAGGTAGCTTTAGATTATATAAGAGAAAATTCGTAAGAGGGGACGAAAATGGGGCTAAGAGATATAAATATAAAATTAGAGTACCGAGGATTTCAAGATGAAATAGTTAGAGATTTTTATATTCCACTATTAGAAGAGAGCTGTCTTTATCAAAGAGCTGTTGGATTTTTTTCTTCAACCTCTTTAGCAGAGATAGCAAAGGGAATAAGTAGATTTGTTGAAAATGGTGGGAAGATACAGCTTGTAGCTTCTCCAAAACTTTCAGAAAAGGATATAGAGGATATTGAAAAAGGATATAAATTGAGGGAAGAGGCTATGAAACAGACTATTCTTTTTCAGTTAAATAATCCTAAAAATTTTGTTGAAGAGAAACAGTTAAGTTTATTGGCAGAGTTAATAGCTGATAATGTTTTAGATATAAAGATAGCTTTTATGGAGACATCTGGAATCTATCATGAAAAAATGGGTCTATTTTATGATGAAAAAGGAGATATAGTTGCTTTCTCTGGTTCTATGAATGAAAGTAGAATGGCTATGCTAGAAAATTATGAGACAATTGATACCTTTACCTCTTGGACAGATGGGGATAGAGGAAGAGTTGAAAATAAAAAAATAGCTTTTGAAAAAATTTGGAATGATGAGGAGAAAGATATAAAAATCTTAAAGTTTCCAGAATTGAAAAAAGAGATTTTAGAGAGATATTATAAAGGGGATAAATCTATAAATGAAATTTTAGAGGCTCAAGAACCAAAAGTAAAATATGCAATTAATACTCCTCAAATGCCAGAGGAAGTTCAACTTTATGAATACCAATTAGATGCCATAAAAAGATGGAGAGAGAATAAGTTTAGAGGTATCTTTGATATGGCAACTGGGGCAGGGAAAACATTTACAGGATTAGGTGCTATATGTGAGCTAAGTAAATTTTTAGAAGATAATCTATTTGTAATTATTGTTTGTCCATATCAGCATCTAGTTGAACAGTGGGTTGAAGATATAAAAAAATTTAATATTAAACCCATAATAGGTTATAGTGCATCACCTCAAAGAGATTGGAAAGATAGATTGAAGAGAAGTATAAAAAAACAGAATTTAAAGTTAGATAAGTTTTGTTGTTTTATCTGTACCAATGCAACTTTTTCTTCAAATGATGTTCAAGACATCTTGGATATGATAAATGGAGATAAATTGTTAGTAGTAGATGAGGCACATAACTTTGGCTCTCCTAGATTACAAAAAACTTTAAATGATAGCTACAAATATAGATTAGCTCTATCAGCAACTTTAGAAAGACATAAGGACACATTAGGAACAGAGAAACTATATGAGTTTTTTGAAAAGAAAGTTATTGAGTATGATTTAGAAAGAGCTATAAAAGAGGGAAAATTAACTCCGTATAAATATTATCCTATTTTAGTTTACTTAGATGAAGAGGAGTTAGAAGAGTATAGAAATTTAAGTTATGAGATTTGTAAACATATTATAGAGAAAGATGGAAAAAAGAGATTAGATTCTTATGGAGAGATACTAGCTATTGAAAGATCTAGATTGATAGCAGGAGCAAAGGGAAAATTAACTAAATTAAAAGAGGTTATCATTCCATATAAAGATGATAACTATATGCTTGTATACTGTGGTGCTACTAATGTTTTAAAGCCTGAAAATGATAGTAGTGATACTGATAATGGGGATGTTAGGCAGATAGATGCAGTGATACAAATATTAGGGAACCAATTAAATATGAAAGTTGGAAAATTTACATCTAGTGAAACTATTGAAGAGAGAAAAGAGATAAAAAATGCCTTTGAAAATAGAGATTTACAAGGGCTAGTTGCTATTAAATGTCTAGACGAGGGGGTGAATATTCCAAATATAAAAACAGCTTTTATTTTAGCTAGTACAACTAATCCTAAAGAGTATATTCAAAGAAGGGGAAGAGTGTTAAGAAAAAGTAAAAATATAGATAAGGAGTATGCAGAGATCTATGACTTTATAACTCTTCCTAGAAGTTTAGATGCAGTTCAATATCTGACTTTAGAGCAGATGAAGATTGAAATACCTTTAGTTAGAAAAGAGCTAGTTAGAATAGAGGAGTTTGGGAGACTAGCAATGAATTCAATAGATGCAAGAGAGTTAATTTTTAAAGTAAAAGATGCTTATAAAGATAATATTCAATATCTTGAGGAGGAAGAAAAATATGGAGAATGTTGTTAAAATTGATAAAAGAGTATTAGAAAAGATAAAAAGAAGAATTATTGTCATAGAAAAAGAAAATTTAGCTACAAAAGAATTAAAAGATTCACAAATGTTAGAAGAGATAAAAAAAATTATAGAAGAGGAGGTTGTAATTGACTAATGAAAATAGAATTTATAGAACTATATAATTTTAGACAATTAAAAGAAGCTAAAATAGAATTCTCTACTGATAATGAAAAAAATGTAACAATAATAATGGGGAATAATGGAGCTGGAAAAACTACATTAGCTCAAGCATTTACTTGGTGTCTTTATGGAGAAACAAGCTTTAAAATAAAAAGTGTTTTAAATAAAGAAAAAGAAAGAGATCTTTCAGTAAATTCAAGTGTATTAGTAATTGTAAAAATCGGATTAGAACATAATGGTATAAAATATGAAATTAAAAGAAGTGGAGCATATAAAAAAAGAGCTAATGGAAGTATTATAGGAGATCCTACAGAAGTTGTTTTGACAAGAAAAACTAAAGATGGGATAACAGCTAAAGTAAAGGATTATGAAAGAGAGATAAGAAGTATTTTACCTAAAGAACTTTCAAAATATTTTTTCTTTGATGGGGAACGTATAGAAAAGATGAGTAAAGAGATTCAGGGTGGTAAAAAAAGTAATGAGTTTGCTGATGCAGTTAGAGGTCTTTTAGGTTTAAATGTTATCATATCTGCTATAGATCATTTAAAACCAGGTAAAAGGTTAAGTGTAGTAGGAAAATATGTAGAAAGCTATAATGTTAGTAGTAATGCAATAGTTAGGGAAGAAGCTGAAAAGCTGAGAAAATATAAAGCTATTGCTGAAAAAGATGAAAAAAGAATGTATGAACTTTTAGAGTTGGAAGAAAATGCTAAATCTTTAATTAAAGAGTGCAACACAAAACTAAAAGATTTAGATGAATCTAGAAAATTACAACAAGAAACTGAAAAATTAGAAAAAAATAGATTAAGTTTTGAAAATAAAAAAAATAATAAAATTTATTTTTTATTAAAGGAGTTCAACAATCTATACTATTCTTATTTTACTCAGTTTTTAATAAAAGATACAATAAAAGAATTAAAAGATTTAAAATATGAGGAAAAAACAATTCCCGAACTTAGTTCAAAAGCAATTAAGTATTTATTAGATCATCATAAATGTATCTGTGGAAGAGAAATAATAGAAGGAAGTGAAGAATATAATAATTTAAAGAAATTATTAGAATATCTTCCACCTAAATCTTTGGGAACTGTTATAGGAAATTTTATAAAAGAATCTCAAGCCAGAACTAGACAAAATATTACTTTATATCAAAATATGAAAGAGAAGCTAAATGATATTGAAAGTTACCAAAATGAGATAAATGATATTATAGATATTTTAAAATCATTAGAGGAAAAATTATCTGGAAAAGATGTAGGAAAAATAATTAATGAAATTATGACAACTAAGAAAAATGCTGAAGTAGATTTAAATATATATACTAGAGAAAAAGATGAGTTAAAAGAAAAAAAAGGAAAAACTGATTTTCAAATAAACCTTATTGATGCTAAAATAAGTAGATTAAACTTAGCTAATAAAGAAAATAGAAGAATAGAGATATATAAATCTTATGCAATAGAAGTGTATAATGAGCTAAAGAAAAAACTTGAAGAGAAAGAAAAAGAATTACGAGAAGCTTTAGAAAATGAAATAAATAGTATTTTTAAAACTATTTATGATGGCGGATTAAGTTTAGATATTGATGAAAGTTATGGAATAAGGGTTCATGCATCGAATTTTGAAACAGAAACTTCTACTGCTCAAAGTATATCTGTAATTTTTGCATTTATAAGTGGTATTATTAAATTAGCAAGAGAGTATCAAAATAGTGAGAATAAAGAATTAGCTTCAGAACCATATCCGTTAGTAATGGATGCTCCATTATCAGCTTTTGACAAACAAAGAATAAAAAAAATATGTGAAGTTTTACCAAAAATAGCTGAGCAAGTAATAATTTTTATTAAAGATACTGATGGGGATTTAGCTAAAGAAAATTTAGCTAATAAAATTGGAAAGAAAAACTTTATCAAAAAAATAAATGAGTTTAATAGTGAAATTATATAGGAGTGGTATAGATGTTTGATAAAGAATATGTATTTAGAGGAAAACATGCTACATATGTAAAAGAATTAACATCTTCATTTGGAAAAGAAAGCAATTATAAAATTTTTAGTAGAAATTTAGATGTATTGCTATTAGCACCAATTATAGGTTTTTTAAATAAAAAAGAAAGTGTAATTGACAAGTCATCAAATGATAGTACAAAAATATTTTTAGAACAAATGTTAAATATAAAAGATGATATGAAATATAATTATCGTTTAATTATGTTAAATGATAAAAGATATGAATCAAACTATGAAAAACGAATAGAAAAAGCTTTTAAAAATATTGGTACTCCAGAAGGAGAAAAAGATTTAGAACATTTTAATAATTATATCTTAGGTGGAGTTGAAATTTTACATAAAGAGATTATAGAAAAAGGAAAAAATACAGAAGATTATATTTTAAATCTTTTTAACTTTGTAAATGAATTTGATAGTATAAACAATGAAGAGAGAGATTTTGAAGATATGTTTTAGCTATTAATTAGAAAAAATTTGAAATTAAAGAGTGTATGAAAAAAGCCTGTAAATTAAAATAATAAATGCTTTAAATAGCTTTCTATGATAGATAAAATTCATAGGAAGCTATTTGTATATTTTAAGTTCATTTTTTACTCAAGATATCCAATAAATTTATCTTTTTAATATTTTTTTCAACCTACATCTTGACGAATACTGTTTTATGTGATAATAAAATAACGGGAGGTAGATGTTTATGGAATTTATTATTGTAACAAATAACAACAAAGTTTTTAATTTCTATAAAGAAACAAATCAAGTTTATTATTTTCAAAAATTAGATTTTTTAGATATTTTAAATAAGGTAAAGGAGGAGATTTATAAAGGGCGTAAACTTCTTTCAGATCCTATTATGTATAACCTTGAAAATGTTGAAAATCCTTTTAAATCTATTGCTCTTTCTAAAGAGATTTTTGATGATGATGAGCAAAAAAGATTGATTGATAGTGTTATTGGAATTGCTAAAAAAATTCCAGGTAGAAAAGATTTCTCAGAATTTGATGATATGACTCTTGAAAGCTTTAGATTTGTAGATTTGAATATTCTTAGAGATGGTATAAAAGATTTTAACCTTTAGTAGCTAGGGGGTTTTTATGGTGCAATTTTATTTTAAAAGAATTATTGAAAAAATAAAATTTAATTTTGTTCCAGTTTATGATATTCAAGATAATTCGATTTATGGTTATAAAATTATAAAGGATTTTACAGCTGTTGGTTTTGATGATAAGGAAATTATGTATCAACTTGCATTTGAAGAGGATATATTTGAAACTTTGATTCTTAAAATTTTAGAAAAATCTTATCAACTTGCTATTGAAAAGGGGTATGGAAATAAAAAGCTCTTTTTTACCATAAGATTGAACTATATTTTAGATTGGGGATTGTTTTTAGAAAGAGTTCATACAATTGCTCATGCTCTTAAACTTTCTGAAGAAGATTTATTTTTTGATATAAAGGGAGTTAAAGATTGGGAGAAATTGTATTGTGAAGCAGACAATTGTAATTTTAACTTTAAGAAAATTTACAAAGAGGATAAAAATACACCTCTTAATCTAAATAATATCAATGCTTGTAATCCAGAGCTATTGGAGTTAAAAGATATTGATGCTTTTTTAGTTATAAGAGAGTTTTTAAATGAAAATATTAAATTTATTTTTAAGAGAAATAACAATCCTGATTTAACTATAGAGGAGTTGAAAAAATTGGGATTTGATTATTACTATGTCAATAATAGTAGTAAGATAAAAATTGAAGAAGATAGTGAAAATAATTAAAAAAACAATTAAATAGGTGTATTTGAAAGTAGATAGAGAGTATTTTTCTAATTTGAAAGATACTCTCTTTTTTTTGCAATTTTCTAAAAAAAAATTAAATATGAAAAAAAATATTTTGCTTATTATTTCTATCTTATAATATAATTTATTTTTTTACTTTCAGAATAAGATATTATTTTTAGTAAATTATCTACCTATAATAAGTAAACCTCTTCATTATAATTTGTTTAACAAAGCAAAGCAAGGAGGAAAATAGATGAGAAATAATAATTTCATGAAAGTAAGAATAAGAAAAAGACCAGATATAGAGGGGATATCATTATTTCATTATGTAAAAAGTGGTGTTAATTCTCAAAGAGAGACTTTACGTAATTTAGTGTTTAAATTTAAAGGAGAAACTTCATCAAGTGAGTTATTTAGAGGATTTTTAGCTGAGAAAATATCTCAATATCTACCTTTAATATTTGATTGTAAAAAAGAAGATTTAGTGTTACTATGTGTTCCTACTTCAAAGAGAGAAAAGCTTGAAGGAAGATATAAGGGATTTTGTAACAAATTAACTTCAATGGGATTAAAGGCTGATTATGAAACTCTATATTTAAGTGAAGATGTAACAACAAAGCATATGAGTTACTATTGCCTAAGTAGTGGAGCAAAAACATTTGATAGATGTATCAGATTAAAAAGAGAGAATTTAGCAAAATTAAAAGGTAAAAAAGTTGTAATCTTTGATGATGTTATAACAAATGGAAATAATATTAGAGATTGCCATGATCTATTAAGAGCTAATGGAATAGATGCTAAATTTTTAACTTTAGCAAGAACATATAATAGTGATTTTGAAGTTAAAAATACTTCTTCAACTATTTATGAATATGGTGGTGGAACAGAGGGGTTAATGAAAAATTTAATTAATTTTGCAAACTCAATGGGAAAAACAGCAATTTAATTTTTAGAGATAGGAGAAAAGGAAATGTATACAAAAGAAGAGATGATAATATTTTCAATACTATATTCAGAGATAATACAAGGAAGATTTGTAAGACAAAAATATGATTCAGAGCTACTATATTTAGTATTAAAAAATTCTATAAATGAAAATATAAATATTTTTAAAGATAGTGGAAAAACTTCAATTTTAGAGAAAGCTGGAAAAGAATATGTAAAAACTTATCCTAAAAAAGATTTAGGAAAAAGAATGGAGATAATTAAAAATCTATTTTTAAATTTTGATTATGATAAGTATTTGAAAAAAGCTAAAAATGAGTTAAATTTAGCAGAGGAAAACAGTATAAAAATAGTTACTCTATTAGACAAAAATTATCCTAAAAATTTAAAAGAGCTATCTGTTCCACCATTTGTAATTTACTATAAAGGGTATCTGCCACAAGATAGGGAGTTAGAAAAATCTTTAGCAATAATTGGAACAAGAACACCAGATAAAAAGTATGGAAATAGAATTGCTAAAAATCTAGGGGAGATGCTTTTAAATAGAGGTTGGTGGAATATAAGTGGATTGGCAACAGGTTGTGATGAGTATGGGCATATAGGTAGTTTAGGGGCAACAGGAGCTATATTAGGTCAAGGGTTAGCAACAGATCTATTTCCAGAACAAAACAGAGAGTTAGCTAGAAAAATAATAGAGAATAATGGGTTTTTAATGTCAGAATTGCCACCTAGTACTAAAAGTGTAAATATCTATTTTATTTTAAGAAATAGACTCCAATCTGGATTGACAAAAGGGATATTTGTAGTTGAAACTTCTGATAACTCTGGAACTTTACATACTGTAAAATATTCATTGGAGCAGGGAAAGGCAACATATGTACTAGATGTGAGAGAGGTGGCAGATTTAAGAAGAGAAGAGGTAGTTAAGGGGAATATAAAGCTTTTAGATGAAAAAGAAAGGATAGCTGGAAATGTAACAATCTCTAAAAAATTAAAAGAAAAGATTATAGGGGTAAAGAAGTTAAGAGATTTTGAAAATATTTTAATAGGGAAAGAGGAAAAAATAAATATGAATTTTTCATTGGAAAACTGTGCAGTACAGGAAAAATTGTGGTAGAAAACAATAGCTAAAAAGGGGGTATATTTATGACGAAAGTATGTCCATATTGTGGAAAAAAGTACTATGAGGTAAAAAATATACCTCTCTGGATTCCTGAATCTATTAGAGAGAATATGAGATTTCAACCAAAGTGTAATTGTTTAAAAATTATTGAGGAGGAGAAGTTAAAAGAAAGAGAGAGAAGAAAAGAGAGGGAGATAATTAATAAAAAAATAAAGAGATATAGAGATATATCTTTGATAGATACAAAGTTTTTAAGAAGTAGATTTGAAAATGATAGATATGGAGATAAATATCTAAAATTTGCTAAAAGATATGCTAAAAGAGTTGTAGAGGAGAATAACTTCAATAGAGGGATTGTTTTTATAGGCGATTCAGGAACTGGGAAAACTTTTACTAGTTCCTGTATAGCTAACTATCTTATGGATAATGGAAAGACAGTTTTAGTAATAAACTTTGGACTCTATTTAAATAGGGTTAAAAGAGAGTGGGCTGAGGCTGAAAATGATATTTTAAACTTTGTAAAACTCTGTGACCTTTTGGTGATAGATGATTTTGGTGGAGAGAGAAATACTGAATTTGCTATTGAGAAAGCTTTTTTATTAATAGATACAAGATATAGAAGTGAGAAACCTATGATAATAACTACCAATTTAAGCCTATATCAGTTGGAGAGAAAATTTACAAATAGAATTAGAAGTAGATTAGAGGAGATGTGCTATACAATTAAGGTAAATACAAAGGATAGAAGAAAGGATATAGCTAATGAAAATTTTTATAAATTTATTGCTTAATTAAAAAGAGAACTTTAATAGTTCTCTTTTTTTATACCCTTATTTTAGATGGTTAGCTCCTTATACTGTATAATATAAGAGGAGGAATAAAAATGAAGATACTTAATGTTTTAAACCTTATTTTAGATGGTTAGCTCCTTATACAGTTGGAACTCAAGAGGAAACTTCCATATATGCAACGTTTTAAACCTTATTTTAGATGGTTAGCTCCTTATACAAGGTTTTGCAATGGATTTGGTTGGTATTAGAAAGATGTTTTAAACCTTATTTTAGATGGTTAGCTCCTTATACATTGAAAATGACAAGAGAAGGATTAAACGTGAGTATAAAGTTTTAAACCTTATTTTAGATGGTTAGCTCCTTATACCCC
>ERZ838839.1465-NODE-1465-length-22385-cov-2.814151_pt1 | contig 22385 bp, 36 predicted proteins | sample MGYA00519909_ERZ838839 | MGnify/ENA primary metagenome ERZ838839 (study PRJEB31850, sample SAMEA3708843) | human gut metagenome | biome: human gut; feature: human-associated habitat; material: faeces | place: China | collected 2014 ... | reverse complement strand
AAAGTCAAATACTGTTAATGGTTTGCTATAAGCTTCCATAATACCACCAACACTCATGTAACGAGGTACATTTAATTCTTTGATACATGTAAGAAGACAAGGAGTCTTTGTTTCGATTGTCATATATCCATCTTCAAGAGCACGTTTACATGTAACTTTACCGTTTTCAACAGTAAGTTTTTCAACTCCTCCATCATCTCTAACCTTTACAGCTCCAAAGGTAGAAAGGTTCTTTCTAAACTCTCCTAAGTTTTGTCCATCGTAATTTTTTAAAATTAAGATGCAGTTTCTAGGATTTTCATCTAAGTTATTTTCAAAGTTAGAAACAGCTTTGTTAATTCCGTCTTGTAGATTCTTAACTCTTAAAATCAAAGGTTTTTCAAGCAAGTTATATTTAAAAGGAATAATTGGAAGTCTGTCCCAGTTGAATTGTTCTTCTCCTATATTAAAATAGTTATAATGCCCTTCATATTTTAAAGAACCCCACGAATATTTATATCTATCTATTCCAGCTAGACTATAAACATCTACTACCTCAACATCTTCTAGCATTGAACCTGTCCATCTTTGAACTGTATAGATTCTAATAGCAAAGTCAAGCTCAGTATGTCCCTCATCCTTCCAAATAGGTAAAATCTGACAAGGCTCAAATCTCTTAAATAAAAAATCCCCATTCTCATTGTAATAGGGATATAACCAAGCTATTCCACCATTCATAGCATCTTCAGCAACATTTTTAAATATCTTTTGAAACTCTAAATCAAATATTTTTTCTAGCTGCTCTTGATATAATATGTTCTCAGTCTTGAAAGTAATAGGTTTTCCTAGTAAATAGTTTACCTTTTGATCTACTAGCTTTTCATATTGATTATCTACTCTTTTGTTGTTTGGAAGATTATCAACTGTTTCAAGCCTTCCACCTTCTCCTATAACTTCTCTTTTAGCCCAAAGGATATCATGTTGACCTAGATAATATCTTTCTCCAGTTATCATGTCTAGCCTTTTCTTACTATGCAGGAACTGTTCTACTATATATTCTAAGTATCTAATATCCTTTTTGTCTGGTATCTCTGTTCTGTCTCTATATAGTTTATTTCTAATCCATTTAAACACTGTCTCACCTCCCCATTAATCAAAACTAAATACTGAATCTTTTCCACACTTTTCAGCTACTCCAGTTAAACAATCTGGTCCATCATCATGTTTATTTTTTCCTTCTTTCTGATAAGTTAAAATAGCTTTAGCAAATTCAGACCATTTATCTTGCCAGTTCACAGGGAAATAAATATGATCCATTACCCAAGTGCTGTTACTTAATATTCTTGCCTCTTTATTTGCTGACTGATGAAACCAATCTATTCTTGTTCTATTGCTTCCAAGTTCTCTTAACTCTCTTTCTACAGCTCTTGTAAATCCTCTTCCACCATTATTAGATTCAATATCAGCTACATTAACATTATTTGCTAGTAACATTTTAGCCACTGCTGGTTCTGTAACTTCCATAGGATCTTTGGTGTAAATCAGGTCCATTACATATGCCTCTTTGTTGTATACTCCATAGCAAATAGAACATAAATAATCTTCTCCAGTATCTGCTGTATCTGTATAGTTTCTAATCTCAGTAAATAAAAAATTGCCTTGGGAATCCACAGGCAACTTGTTATAAGTTTTTATATTAGTATATAATCTTCCTTTAAGGTCAATAGGTTCTTGCTGATAGTTTGCACTTGCTATCTCAGGTCCCATTGCTCTCACTTTAGATTTATATGATTTTAAACTCAATATCTCATCACATAGCATAGTCCCATCATCTTGGAGTGCTTTCATAATAATATGCTTAACTTTTTTACCCTCTTCCTTATAGTGTTCCAAAGCTCTTCCTGCAAGATCTCCACTCGCCCATCTAGTCATGATAATAATAGTTTTCCCACCCTCTTCAAGTCTTGAGAGCATTGTTTGTGTGAACCAATCCCATTGCTTTTCAAGGGTATTTTCATTAAAAGCCTCTTCACTATTTTTTATAAGGTCATCTATTATAAGCAAACTACAACCAAATCCAGTAGCAGTTCCACCAGGAGAAGTGGCAAGGTAGTTATTATACCCACCTTCTAAACTCCACAGGTTCATTGCACCATCACCTTGTTTTATATGGGTATTTGGAAAAATATCATTATATATAATTTTATCTTTATCAGCTTTTGCCTCTTGGATAGTGTTTCTTACATTCTTAGAAAACATAGTTGATAGAGTTTCATTATATGATCCTGTCATTATCTTAGTATTGATATCTTTTCCAAGTAACCATTCTACCAATAAACCTACTGTACGACTCTTTCCGTGGCGAGGCGGAAGATTTAGTATTAATACTTCCTCTTCTCCCTCTACAAACTCTTGTAAATCATTGCAAAGGTTTAGGAGAAAAGGCCTGTCATATTTATAAAAGTCTCCTGCTCTTAAATGACAATAAAAAAAGAACTCATTACGAGCTCTTCTTAAATTCTTTTCTATTTTTATTTCTTCTAATTTTTTCAAAGACATAAGATATTCAAGTTTATCCACTTTTAACACCCAACTTTGCTTCTAAAATAGCGATTTGTGTACTAAGTTCTTCATCAGTAAGATTCTGAACTCCTGTTTCAAGTTCACCTTTAACTTCTATTTTGTCATTGAACATTCCTAAATGTCTTCCAAGCATTTCAAGTGCTTTTTCTTTACCATAAAATGAAACTTCTATTCCAAATTTTGTTTCTTTTACACCTGCAATACAAGCTCTCTGCTCAGAAGTTAAATCATTAAAATTTTGTATTACAACTCTTCCAGAAGTGATTGTGACTCTATCTGTAAATGCGATATTTGCAAGCTCTTTTATAACTTTATCTTGTGTTATCTCTGTTCTTTTCTCTCTTTCTTTCATTCTTTTGTTAATTTCTGATTGAACCTCAACATTACTCAACAATCTATTTCCTGCACTTTCAGCAGTTCTTTGTTTTTTTATATTTGGATAAGCAACTTTATATGCTCTTGTAGCATTTAAGTCAATAAGATATTCATCTACAAATAATTTTTGATTTTTAGTCATTTTATCACCTCCTCTTATTTTCTAGTAAAAAGGAGAATCATTTTACTGATTCTCTTTTAATATTTTATTTATTTAGTGTTAATAATATTTGAAAAACCTCTCCTGACTCTATATGATAATTTCCCTTATTGAACATGAATTCGTTTAATTCCTTCGCTAAAGCTATAACATCGTTTTTTAGGCTTTCATTTCTAGTAATTCGATATTCATCTACCATATCTTTTAGCAATTCTATTTTTTCTTTTACAATTTGTTTATTCATTTTCATATACATAACCTCCATAAAGTATTTTACTTTATTATACTATAAATTTAATTTTTTTAAAGAAAGATGCTATTTTTTTAAAATTATGTATATGATTAAAAATAAAAAAGGAACAGCTCTGAGTCTGCTCCTTGTAGATATCATTTCTATATTTTATATAATAACATATTTAATTAATGACTTTCAATGTCATTTAGTGACATTTTTATTATTTATTTCTTCATAATTTTGCTTTAAATTTAAAAAATTATTTTCTAATAAAAAATATTCTTTTCTATAATTAGTCATCAAAATTTCTAAATTATTAATTTTTTGGTTAGTTTTGTTAAGTTCATTTTTATAATAATTTATTTCTTCTATTAATTTTATATTCTCATTCTCAACTTTTTCTATAATCATATTATTTTTTTTATAAATATCTTCTGTTCTACTTTTTTGATATAATGAAAATGTAAAAATTGCAGCTATCAAAAAGGTAATTATTATAATTTTACCAAATAATTCTCCTTCTTTATCTTTAGAAGTATTTATATCAATAAATGATTTTATCATTGACAAAATACAATATACTCCTAATAACAAAAAAAGATTAATTCCTGCAAATAAAATAACTCTATCTAAAACAGAATAATCTTTTGAATTTTGAAAAGCTGAAAAATTTAATTGAATTAATGTAAAAGCTGTAAATACTAATGATGAAATTGTTAAAATACTTTCTTTTGATTGAGAATTTTCTTTTTTTATTTCTTCATACGTTTTTTCTATATTTAATTTAAAAGTTTCTGTTTTATCTTTTAATTTTTCATTTTTTATATCTATTCTTCTAGCTTCTTCTCTTTGAATCTTATTAACAATTCTTCCTATTAATATTTGATTATCTAACTTTATAGAAAGTACTTTTATATAATTTTGATTTTTATAAAATTTTTCTTTTTCTTCTAAAGAAAGTGATGGCTCTTCTGTATGTTCAATTAAATCATCTTGTTTTTTATACGCATCTCTTAGCCTTTCTCTAAAATGGTCTTTTTTTTCATCTGTTAATTCTTTTAACTTATCTTTTCTTATTTCATTTCTCAAACTATTTAATTCTTTATTTACTTCAATTAATTTTATAAAATAATCCTCTAAATTGTTAGAAAATTCATCTTTTATTTCTAATTTTTCTAGTTCACTCTCCAAATTTGCTAAATTACTTAAATCTTCATTCATTAAATCCTCCTTAAAAAATAAAACCTTTCTTTTGACTAGCTATTTTATTATGACATTCTCTTATTTTTTCTTGAGAAATTGTCATTCCTGGTCCTATTTCCCAACTCTCTTTCCATGATGAATAAGAATGAGTTAAATTTACTAGGTCAAATGCTGTTTTATCTCTTAATCCAGATATTATTATTTCTACAATTCTTCTTATCTCGGTTTCTCCTATTTCTTGTGAATTTTTCAATTCTTCATAGTTATATTTAAATTCCCTATAAGCCTCTGGAACAACTGGACCATATTGCCATGCTTCTATTTCATCACTAAAGGCTGGTTGTTTTAGATAATATAATGAAGCTGCTTGAACAAAATACAACAACTTTTGTAAAACTAAATTTGAAGTATTTGGTTTTAATCTCACTATTAATGAACATATTCCCCTCAATCTCTCTGTCATTTTAACTCCCCCTCAAAAAAATCTACCCTTATTTTTTAGTATTATTTAATATAACATCTCTTACAAAAATAGTCAAAGTATTTATAACACTTTGACTATTTTTATTGATAAAAAGTCTAAAAGTTTTCTAGAGCACTTTTATGAATTCTATGTACTTGTCTTAAAGAATAACCCATCTTATCTGCTATTTCTTCCCAAGTTAGTCCTAAAAAATATCTATATCTTAGTAATGCTCTTTCTACTACATCCTCGATTTTATCTATCTCTTTTGATAAATCAGACATAAAATCATAAAGATTCTCTAACTTTTTTTCTTCTTCAATAACTTTATTTATTCTATTTACCATATTTTCATCACTTGGCAGAGGTCCACCTTGGACTTTTTCAGATATTCTAATAGCTTTTAACCCATCTAATGTTGCTCTCATATCATCTAAAACAGCTTTTTTACTGTCTATCTCTAATCTTATTTTGTATCCTTTTTTTAAGTAAAGTTTTTTATTCATCTAGCACCTCTTCGTATATAATCATAGCTGAATAATAAATTCTATAATCAAGTACAGCAGCAGTGTATTTAATATCAATTATTTTTATAAAATCATTTTGCTTTAAGAAATCATTAATTGCTTTTTCTAATGCATAACAATTATCAATCTGAATAATTTCGACTCTCATTTTAATCATTCTCCTCTGCATCTCTTGCAGTAATCAAAGTAGTTTCACCAATTATGTCAAACTCCTGTGAATTTGCAAATATATAAGCATTTTCCACTTTATCATTTTTTATAAAGCTAACATTTATTAAAAATCTTCCATTACTCTTATTTTCAACAATGTATCCAAAGTGTCCACACCACTTATGCTGTTCATTAAATTGTATTACATATGCCATTAGTCAATCACCTTATTTTCCTTAATATACCATTCAATATATACCTTAGCCTTTTCAAAATCCTCTATACCGTTCTTTTTATTAGCCCTAGTTAAGTACTTCAAAGCATTTCTATAGCAAAAAGCTTTGAAGCCTTCTTTACCTAAAATAGCTTTTATAACATCTATTGACTATATATCTAAACCATCTAACTTGTAATGTTTTGGACTCTTAACATTATCAATCATTTTTAATCACCCAGTCCTCGTTAATTCTCTTCATATTAGTTTGCCATTTCTTCCAGTAAGTTTCTAATAGTTCATCTCTTGTGAAACCTCTTTTTTTAACAATTCCTAAATACACATCAAAAGCACGATCAAGCTCATCAATTTCGTATGAATTAGAATATAGATATCTCTTTAAATCAAAAATAGCTTCACTTAAAGTACTATATTCAAAACTATCAAATTCATCAAAAAGCTCTTCAAATTCATCTTCAACCATAGTGTGATTAACATATTGTAAAAAGAAAAATAAAACATCTGTAAGTTCTTCTAGTTCTTTTTCTCTTGAATAAGGTTTCTCTTTCCAAGTCTTGAAATTATACTTTTTTGGCAGCTCTCTTAACCATTCTTGAACCTCATCATCAATGCTGAGAACAATATCAATAGTTAGTCTCTCTCGAGGCTCAAATCCATTCTCACGAGGTTTTGATACCTCATCATCTAAAATTTTTTGTAACTCTAATAAATCAAGAAAACATCTAGGTTTACTAATCATCATTCTTCCACCTCAACAAAAATCACGTTTTTTTCATCTCCTCTATCTTCCCAACAACATTCTGGAATAAAATTTTCCTTCATCATTTTTCCACAATCTCTCCAGTTCCCATCAAAAAAGCAATTATCACACAGATTTTCATCATCAGTTTCTACAATCATAAATTTCCTGCAACCTAATTCAAATGTTCTTCCTGCCTCTAAATTTACAAATTCTTCCCTAGTCATTTCTACCTCCAAAAAACACATTTTTATAAGCTTCAAAAAACTCTTCTTTAGTAATGTATCTAAAATCTATTGCTTCAAAAAAATCAGCTATACTTTTTTCAGTAAAATATATTCTAAAAGGTTCTGTATATCTTCTAGTGATTCCAGCTAAAATTTCTTCATTTTCTAAATTGTAATATAAATAGAAATTCGTTTTTTCAAATTCAAACTCTTTAATTTCTAACTTTGCTAATTCTTTTTCTAGACTAAACAATTTTTCAGTTTCTCTAATTTCCATTTCTTCAAGAAATAAAGTTTGTTTCTCTGCTTTTGTATCAAGATTAATCCCATTTTTACTATAAGTAAACTTTTTCATATGTGAAAATTCAACTTCTAAAAAAAGAACTTTATCTGAATAATCTAAAAAATTTACTGATTTTACTCTACCCCAACCAAAGCAAACATCATATAATGAATCCCCAATTTTTACATTTTTAAACATATTTTCCCTCCAAACATGCTTTCAACATCATATAAGCATCAGCACTATCATCACTGTCAGCTTCAACTCCTGTAAATTCAAAAAACTTTTTCATCATAAATTCTTTTTGCTCTTTCCTATGAAGTGGCACACCCTCAAATCTATTCTTCCAAAGCACAGCAGGAACTAACAACAGATCAATCCCTAGCCTTTTTATATGAAATGTTAGCATCCCTCTAATTTCACTTAATATACTTAATGTCCTTGAATTAAGTCCCAAATAAACATCTTCCAATATCACTACATCAACCATACCTTTTTCTAGGATCTCCACCAGTTCCATTACTATTTCAAATCCTCTTTCTCTAAAATCAGTATAAGGAGATTTAATAGTTTTCCATCTTACAATGATCCCAGCCTTGCTATAAGCAATTCCAGTGGATGTAGTAGATAAATCTATAGACAACACATTTTTATCTTTTAAATTACTAGGAATCACACAAGTATTTTTTGCTTTATTCACTAACTTGGTCCTCTCTCTTAGTTGCAACTCTACCTTCATTCTCTTAACTTTTTTTCTTTCAACTAAGTCAACACAAGTTTGATTCCTGATCTGATTTAATGTAACCAGTTGAATATTGTGAGTTCCTAGAAATTCAATATCAAAGCAGTAATTATTTTTATCCTTGAATTGATATTGAAGAACTTTAAACCTTTCTCCAATCTTATTAGTAAACTCCAATCCTACATATTCATTAGGATCTATCTTCTTCCCCATTACTTTTCTCCTCCATTCTCTTCAAATTTCTATACTTCTGTCTAAATTGCTCTTGAATGTCAGATCTCATTCTATCAAAGTACCATCTATTTTGTTTGATATAAGCTACTAACTCCTTTGAATCTTCTATCATTAATCCTGTATAGTAAAATTCAATAAAAGTAGCCCCTCTTTTAAGTTTTAAATCTTCTCTCATAAACTACCTTCTTCTATAAGGACAACTTTTAAAAAAATGGACAAGTTTTGTGACATCTACAAGACAACTTTTCACCGTAACAAAACTATCTAAAATCCTTTTAAAAATTATACCTTGGACAAGAGGACAGGTTTTTTTTGACATACTCCTCTACTATATATTTCTTTTTATATACCCTATTTTATATATTTTATATTTTTATCTACTTTTCTAATAGATAAGTAAAAAAAGTTGTCAACCTGTCCAACAATTATTTAAAGTATTAAATAAAGCATATTTACAATGGACAGGTTTTCAAAATTATCTTGTCAAAACTTGGCATTTTAAATTAAAACTTGTCCAAATTTTTCAAAAAATTTTTTCTATCATTTATGTGATATATACCTCAAGAATATATACAATTAATAGTTCTTTCTTAAAAAATAAGTTTCCTTTGTTAATTCTTTATTGATTCTTTTAGTCTCAAGATTGTATTGAGCACACATAGCATCTTTAAACTTTTTAATAGAAGTTTTCTGATGCCCATTATCAACTGCCCATTCATTGAAACCTATCAACCTATCTTTGTTAGGAAAATCATAGACTCCATTTAAAATCTTCATACAAGAATAAGTAGAAATCAAAAAATCTAAGTTAATAGGAGAGTCTATTTCATTTTCTAAAAAGTCAATATACTCTAAAATTGGGTTATTATTTCTATTGAACTCTTCCAATAAAATTTTAGTTTCTTCAGTCTCACTGAAACCTTTATTTTCTAAAATCCTTTTTAAACCCACAATCCCAATGCTGATTAAATACTCCATACATTCCTCAGTCTTAACCTTGTCCAGAAAATAAGGATCATAGTTTTCTTTTGTTCTATCAAACTTATTTTTAAAAGGTATAACTATAATTCTTCTAGCAGTTGCTCCAGTAGGGTCTTTAATTCTTGGAATATCATTAGCACTAAAAATAAACTTGGCATAACAGTTAAACTCAATAGGATCCTTTCCTTTTTGCTCAGCTGTAACAATATCTCCTGTAATTAATTTTCTCAATGTTTCAGCCTCAGGAATGTATCCATTACCTATGTCATCTCCAACATTTAACAATTTACCTGCTACTTGGTATATTCTAAATCTTGAATTGACAACATCATCTAAGCTCAAAGCACTACAATTCTCTTTTCCTAGCATATATATCAGTATTTTTAAAAATGTACTCTTTCCATTTGCCTTATCTCCAGTTATAATAAAGGATTTTCCAAGCTCATTTTTGGAGAAAAGGGTATACCCTACAACCTCATCTATCAGTTTTCTAATCCCTTTATCATCACAAGCAAACTTATTAAGAGTCTCATCCATTAGTTTTGAGTAAATCCCTTTTTTATATCTCCAAGGAACCTTATTAGTCACTACATAGTCTGGACTAAAATCTGTAAGTTCATCAGTAAAAATATTGAAGATTCCATTTTTAAAAGCAATCAATCCATCATTATTCTTTTCTTTTGACTCACAAATAAGATCTAAATATTTTAAAACCTCTTTTCTATGTGTATCCTTCAAGTTTGGAATAAGCTCAATCATATTCTTTTCTAAGCTCTTTCCTTTAGAATAAATTCCATCTATATAGCAATGAAGTTCATTATCTATTTTTATGATGTTAAATTTTTCCTTTAAAAAGTTTGCAAAGACATCAAATAAAAACTTTCCCTTTTCTCCAAAGAATGAAGGAGCAAAGGCAGGGTTTAAAACTATCTTCTCAGCCCCTAGAATGATATTTTTAAGGGTTTCACTTCCACCACCAGTTAAAACCTCATTGAAGTCTTTAAACTCACCATAATTAACAGAATAAAGTCTATCTTTTATAGAATATAATTCCTTTATTATCTCTTCCTTACATTTTTTTCCAGGATCATCATTATCAACTGCAATGATTATCTTTTCAAAACTCATTATCCAATCTTTTTGGGTTTCTATGCACTTGATGTTCTGTGCTCCAAATGGTACACTAACAACATTATCAAACCCAACTTCTATTGCACTAAGGAGATCTATTTCTCCCTCAACTATAATCAAATAAGATTTATCTTTTACATTTTGCCAATTTAGGAAGTAATCAGTCCTACTCCCTCTCTCTGACTTACATTTTTTATCTAAAGTTCTATATTTTATAGCAACAACATTCTTACCATCTGTGATTGGTATCATCATCATATTTTCTTTTCCAAGGCGACACAATCGATTTAATCCTTTTTCTGATATTCCTCTCCCTTTTAAGTAATTGAGCCAGTCATCACCTAAGTGATAACCAGCTCTTTTCTTCATCAAATCATCAAAGGTAAATGTTTGCCTTTCAGCAGTAGTTTTAACTTTTTTGATGTCAGGAAATTTAAAATCAAAATCCTCAATCTCTTTAATATTTCCACCTTGTCCAGTTGAATGGCAATAATATTGACCAGTTTTCAAATTCACGCTGAAATCTGGATTTTCTTTTTCTTTTCCACATATGGGGCAGTAATGAAACCTTATCTCATCCCCATATTTTTTAAATTTATCATATTTGCTCATTGCCATTTCTCCTTATCATTAGAATGGGAACGCTTCATCATCATCCTCAACTTCAGTTACGATATTTTTAGTAGTTTCATAAGGTAATGGATACCCTTTCTTTGGAGCTGCCTTTTCAAATTTATCTTTAAAGAATTGTACAGTTACAGCCTCAGTTTTATTCATTATTTCATCAGTAGTTTTACCAGTTCCAATATCATAGAAGTCTTTTATCTCATAATTAACATTATCTTGATCCTTTTCAACCTCTAATATTACACCTATAGCTTTTTTAGGAATGTTAGTAATAAAAGTTCTGTCAACCTCTTCTCCTGAAAAAAGTTTTACTTTCTTAATTTCAGTTTTTAAGTTCTCTACTTTAGTTTTTAAAAGATATAACATTCTATCTAGATATTTTTCAGCATACTTATTAACTGTTCCATCACCTTTAATGTGCCATAAAGTTGTTCTAGCATATCCAGCATCTCCATCAAAGTTTAAAGTTATTCCTACAGCCTTAGAAGATTTAGAATTAGTTAAATAAGCCTCTTTGATCTCAAGTTCATAAACTCCACTTACTTCAATTTTTTCTTTAGTACCAGTCTTAGTTGTTAAATTCTCTTGATTACTATTCCATAATGCCATTTTACATCTCTCCTTTTAATTAAAATATTCAGTTATTGCTTTATTTATTATTGTTAAATCATTTTCTATTTCATCAGTTTCAAACATTTCAATTGGAGTTTTAGCTGGATCTATTCCATTAACTATAAATTTATAGTCATTTTCACTTCCTAAAGCTAATAACACCATTGAAAACAGTCCTTCTACAACTAATTTTTCATCTAAAAACTTCCCTATAGTTTTCATTGATAACTTTCCATCTTGATCTTTTTGAGTATGAGCTATAATGTAAACTATTAAATCTTTTCTCATAGTATCAATTTTTTCAAATATATCAATTATTCCAAATGCCAATGCTTCAAATTTTTGAAATCCTTTTTCAGCTGCTTTCTCTTTGTAACCAAATGTTAGCAAATAATTAAAATCATCTATAATTAGAGTCTTAATCTTTGGATTATTTTCTATTTTCCCTAATGCACCTAAGATGCTATTTATTTTTTGAGTGGTGAAAATATTTTTCTTCTCTGCATTATATAGAGTTTCTGATTTTTTAAAAGGTAACTGTTTTTCAACAACCTTTATAATAAAAGTTTCATCAGGATTTAAGTTTCTTATTGAAGTAGATTTACCAGTTCCACTACTTCCAAGAATCAATACTTTTCGTGCCATTTCATCACTTCCTTATCAATTTAGCAATCTTAAATATAAGTTCCTTAGTAGCTTTTATATCTTCTAAGCTATCATGTGCTTTAAACTCAATTCCAAAGTGCTTACACCAAGTTTCAAGTTTATTATTTTCTAGCACAGGAAGTAGTCCACATAGCTGTAACATTCCTATGCAAGGTAGAGGATCTATTGGTGATGAACTGATATAGCTAAATAGGTAGTTATCATTTTGCCTTTTAAAGAAAGCTTGTAACATATCTATATCAAACTTCACATTATACCCAGCAACTATAAATTTATCCTCTTTATCATACTTATTCACATACTTATCTAGTATTTTTTTGAAGTAAAAATAAGTTTCAGCCTCTGATTTATATTTTTCATCTTCTAAATCCTTTAAACTTCTCCCTTGAACTTCCAAAGCTTTAGGATTAACTTCACTACCTTGGAAAGGTTTTACATAGAAGTTGAACTCCTCAACATCTTTTTTATCAACTCTCACTATTCCTGAAAGTTGAATCAAAGCAGATTCTTTAGGATTGACTCCTCCAGTTTCTGTATCTATAAACAAAATCTTCATCTGTTTAGCCTCCTATTTAATTTGTAAGTTCATACCTTTTATTAAAGTTGCTCCAGGAACTTCTTTTCCACCTTTTATTGCTTTTTTAATGTCTACCTTAGAAATCTTCACAGTTGGAACTATTGTTGTAAATTCAGCAGGTATAAGTTTCTCATCATCTATTGATATAGACTCTGATTTTCTCAATGATAAAGTTCCATTTGGAGTCTCTATCTTTGGAAGTTCCAATTTTTGCATACACATCTTTATATACTTTTTAAAATTATCTTGCTTGTTAGTTGCTGCTTTTTTTAATGCTTCTAGCTTTTTTATCTCTTGATCCACATTATCTATAAAGCAATCTCTAGCTTTACAATACTTAACTAAACTAGCTGACTTTTCTTGAAGTATTACCTCAATATCTGATTGTAGTTCCTCCAAAACATTAGAATCTTTTATCTCTCCTGTTTCTTCATCTATTGCCATTTCCCAAAGTTCTTCCAATACTTGGATTTCTTTTGTAATTCCATATAATGTCAATTCCATTTTCTCCTCCTTAATAATCATTTGTTAAATGTTTAATTTCCCATGTTATCCATTCAAGCCTAAGCCAAAGTTGATAGTTCCAGATCCCTTTCTTAGCCTCTTTTAAAATATCTTCTTTAGCTTCTTCCCAAGTTTCATCTTTATTAACACATCTTCTTTCTATTCCTAGCTCTTCAACTGCATCTATTAATAGTTGAGCTATCTTTTCCATTGATTATCCTCCTCATACTCTCCATACTCAATCAATTGGAAGAGTATAGAAAATATATTTTTTAATCTTGTGATAGTGCATTTTAAGTGCCTTATATCATCTTTATATTTCCTGCTTATACTCTTATTTATTTTCTCCAACTCATCTAATGATGAGCTTGCAACTGCCATTCTAGTCACCATAGAGTAAAAGAGTTCACAATCCTTTCCATAAGAATTTAAAATCTCTTGACTGAAAACAAAGTGTTGTTTCACTATATCACCAGTTAAAACATAACTATGCTCCATCACTTGTTCTAGCTCTGAAGGTATAAAAAAATCAGGATTATATTTAATTAATCTCACAATACTCTTAGGAAGCCAGTTTAAAACATCTAAAAACTTTCTTTGAATATCTCCTGAAAAAACTGGTTCATATCCTAAATAATCTTCTATATCCTTTATTATTAAAGTTCCAGTAGCATTTGCTAACATTTCTTTGAACTCTGGTGAACCATATTTTTTGTCAGTGGTCTCTAAAGCTTTTAGAAATCTATTTGAATATTGAGTATAGCTACATAAAAGCTCATTCAACTCAAATAAAGCTGTAAAAACTAATAAATTTCTTGTAGGTCTTAGTTGTTTAGAAAACTTTTTAACTAAATTCAAAGCTTCATTTTTTATCATTAAATCTCTTTGAAGTTTTAAAGTTCTATTCTTAGTAAATGAATTGGCTAGCAGTTTCTTTAAAATATTTGAAGTTTCTATAGCTGCTTCAGTCTCTTCTTTTTGGAAGAAATACATAAAAGTTTTAAATGCTACAGGATCATCAAGCAATCTCTCCAATTCCTTAATAGAATCCTGATACATCTCTTCCATTTTCTGCAATAAGTCTACTTCTTTCTTTTTACCTTTTAACTTTCTCATACGTCATCACGACTCCAGATATGAAGTATTACTGGTAGAAGAGGTATAAGGACCTCTCCACCAAATGCCAAGTATCCTCTCATTTCATATGCTGCTTGCACTGAAAAAATAGTGATTAGTATTGAGAGCACATAAATCTCTTTTATATTTCTCTTAATAAACTTTTTCATTGTCTTATAACCCCCAATGTGTTATAATCCCAGTAGGATTTTATCTATCTGTACTTGTTGAAATGGCGGTTTCAGCAGGTACTTTTTTTATTTTCAAATGGTCTATTAAAGCTTCCTCAAAGATGTAATATGTATTTCTTTTTTCTCCTATAATACATAGTGACACATCCCCAAGCCATCTGTTTTCAGTTCCACCTTTATGAACCTTTGTTAGCATCTCTTTTAGAGATTCTTTATTGATCCCTATCAGCTCGCTTGCTTCTTCTACTCCAATAATAGTTGCTCTCATATTTGCCTCCTCTCCTAATGTAAAATACAAACTCCTCTATATTTTTAACTCCAATTTCTTTACCTCTTTCAATTATGAACTTTAGTTCCCATAAAGGAGCTTCTCTTAAAGCTTTTTCAGGCATTGAAAGACTGAATAAAAAATTTAAAGCTTCTGCATATTTACCCTTAGAGTCAATTTTAAAACCTCTTCCCACTACTATCACCCTACATATCTTGGAACTCTCTTAGTAGTAATAATATTAGTTTTCCAAGTTCTAAGTTCTCCTAGCTCTCTTATCTTTTGTAAGTTTGCCTCATTCTTTTCTCTGATTCTCTTAGCTCTTTTCTTTACTGCACTTTTACCTCTACCCATTATTTTCACCTCCAAACAGTTCTAAAAACTCCTCACAACTAGCTATTAAGCTTTTATCTTCACTATCATACTGTTTAGCTAATACAGTTGAATATCTTCCCCAACACCCATCCTTATTTCTTGCATTATTTACTTGACTAAAAGGACACTCCCTGCACTCAACATCTGCTTTCCAGCATTTACCTTGAACGGCTAGAAGCTTTCTGCAAGTTTTTAAATGAACAGGCAGGATCTTTTTAAAATCTTCTCTTCTCATAGTTCCCCCTTTTCAAGCTGTATACTGTTCTAATCTCTCAGCTATTCCTTTGATTAGCATCCATAAAGCTTGGTTATCTGCAAATTCATTAACTGCTAACTCTTTTTCAGCATCCTCTCTGAAAAGTTCTGCCTCTTCTTTTAACCCAAAATATTCTAAATTTTCTATCATAGTATTTATTAATTCTCTCATAGCTTCCTCCTTACATAATTTCAAAGTATTTTTTTACAATGTTCTCAACTTTCTCATAGTCATGTTTCTCATAAAGATGATCCCAAACTTCTCTTCTATCTTCATAAGCTTCAGCACAAGCTTCAATTCCATGATATTCTTTAAAATATTCTAGTAAATCTGAAATTGTTTTAGAGTTGATGATATAAACATCACCATCATCTCCATTGTAGTTATATCTTCTCTTAATCTCATCATCTTCATAGTATTTTAGATCTCCTAAATAGCTAGTATTCTTAGCTCCTTTGTACTCTTTTAACTCTGCTAACATCTTTTTAGCTCTTTCTAAAAAGTCTGGTACCATCTTTACTATAAATTGATGATGCTGATGATAGCATTGACTCACGATTAAACTGTATTTGTATTCCATCTTGTCCTCCTTAATTTCTTTTAAAAGCTTTCCACATTAGCCATGTGTCTGTTGCTGTCATTTCTCTCACTGGATAACCTAACTTAGTAAGTTCATCCAATACTTTTTTATAATCACTTAGTTTCATTGTTGCCTCCTTGTCTTGATTTATCCTCTCCAAAAAGTTATAATAATAGATATGATAACTGAAGGAGGAATTATTAATGCATTTTGTCTCATATAAAATTAGAGTTGATGGTGATTTTGCTAAAATTCAATTTCCACCTATTTGTCCTCATTGTAATTTAGGTATAGCCCCAGAAATTCTCCACATATCTGAATTAACAGAAAGAAATAATTTTGGCGTATTATTTCTGTGCCCTTCTTGCAAACAATTTATTTTTTATACATATTATTATGAACATAGTAGTCGTTTTGGATATTTCAAAGGATATTATCCAAAAGATGAAATTTCTTTAGATATTCCAAAGGAAATAGAAAAATTTTCTCCACGTTTCATTAAAATATTTACTCAATCTTTAAAAGCTTACCACCATAATTATGATGAAATAGTTGGTGTTGGTCTCAGAAAATCTATTGAATTTCTTGTGAAAGATTATCTTATTCACATAAAGCATAAGGATGAAACTAAAATATCAAATATGAATTTAGGTTCAGTATTTAAAGAAATTAATGATCCAAAACTAAGTCCTCTTATAACTGCAATTGCTTGGATTGGTAATGATGAAACTCACTATATTCGTAAACATGAAGAAAAAACTGTAGAAAACATGCTTAACTTTATTAATGCTCTAATATATGCAATTTGTTTCGAATTAAGTTTAAATCATGCTTCTTCTTTTATTGCTTCTTCTATAGCCAAGTAATCATCTAAAGGATCTAGTTTACCAATATACTTGTTATCTAATGTCCAAAACTCTTTTATAGTCCTTTTGGGCATTAGTTTTCTATCATCCTCAATATCAATTTCTAGTTCTACTACTTCAACTATTTTTATTTTTTTAGCCACTTTCTTTAATTCCAATGTCCTCATCTCCTTATAAAAACTCTTTCTTTAAAAGCCCTAGAAAGTATATTTGACCTTTTCCAGTAATTTTAGTTGTACTTCTCACTATGTCTCCTGTAACTGCTTTAATTACTCTCTCAGACACTTTAAACAATCCTCTTTGCACTGCTGACTGCATTGGTTCCGTTGAATTCTTAAAAATAAATCCCTTTTCTCTGAACCATTTGTACAGGCTTTTCTCTCCTAGATGTATTCCCTCATTAGCTATTATCTTTGAAAACTCTCTAACCAATATACAGTCACTAGCTTTTTCAATAGTTTCAGCAAATGATACTCTTGGAGCATCTTCTTTGATTTTATTTTCTAAGACTTCAATGTGTTCCTTATAACTAAGGATCTTTTTATTTTGGATCTGTAAGGCTCTTGCTAAAACCATATCCTCACTGTTCCAAGCCTCCTCACATTTAATAAAGTACTCTCTAGCTTGTTTCCCTCTCTCATTTCTTTGGAGCATTGATAATTCCTTAGCCATTGAGATTTTCATTAAATAATCTGTATAGGTAGTTTCATTACCTTGAGCTGTTAGTCTTTTTTGACTAATAGCTATATAATCCTTTGTTTCAGAAAATCCATATTCACACATTCTGTCAAACCATTTTGAAAATTGTGTTCCAATTTCTAAGAACTCATGTAGATCTCTTCCACTTACTAGCTGTTCTCCGTTTCTTTCTTCAATCTTTATTAAATTTTCCAATGTTCTCAACTCCTTTTTTGTTTATTTAAACTAAACTTTTATTATAAAAAAATATAATGGTATATCTTTTTTATCCAGTTCCAAGATTTCAATTGCTTTTTCTATATCCTCTTGAGTAAATTGAACTTTATTATTCAATTTTTTATTTATAGAAGTATGTGATAATCCCATTTTTTCTTGGAACTGATTTTGATTACCACATTTTTCTTTTATTCTACCTTTAAGCTTAGAATAATCATATTGCATCTCATTTTCCTCCTTTCTAGTTTAGTTTTACTAAACTTCGTATTTTTATGATAGCACTTTTAATTTTTATTGTCAACACTTTTTTCAATTAAACTAAACTTTTTATAAAAAATAGTTGATTTTTAATAAACTATACAATATAATTATATTAAAAGGTGGTGAAATTAGTATGAAGAAAAAAACTTGTGCAGAAAGGTTGCAAGAAGCTATGGATTTACGAAATATGAAACAAGTAGATTTAATTAATCTAACTGGTATAAAAAAATCTGCTTTAAGCCAATATGTTTCTGGAAAAATTTTACCTAGACAAAATAATATTTTTAAATTAGCTAAAGCCTTAAATGTAAATGAAGCTTGGTTAATGGGATACGATGTTGATATTGAACGCCATTCTCAAGATGAGAGAGTTAATAAGTTAAATAAAAGAGAAAGACTTCAATATGAAGAACTTATGGAGCAAAATGCTTTATTTTTTAATGATGAAAATATTTCAGAAGAAGATAAGGAAAAATTATTTGCTTCATTGCAAGATGCTTTTTTTACTGTAAAATTATCAAATAAAAGAAAAAAATAATCAGGGGGTATCATATGATAAATATCCCTAGAAGAGTTAAAAATTTGATAAGAAAATGGGGAACTCGTGACCCTTTTAAACTTTGCGAGTATCTTGGGATAATAATAATATATAGCGACCTTGGAGCTGCTAAAGGTTATTATGAAAAAATTTTAAGAAAAAAAGTTATTGTTATTAATCAAAATTTAGATGAATTTAGTATGTTAATAGTTTTGGCTCATGAATTAGGACATGCTTTATTACATTGCTCTAATGATTTACAATTTTTACGTTCATATACTTTGTTACCAAGAACTTCACGATTAGAAACAGAAGCTAATAAATTTGCAGCCGAATTACTTTTAGATGATGAAATGAACTTTTGGGGATATGAGTATAATGAATGTGGTTTAGGAGAGAAAATTTTTAAAGATTTAATAATATTAAAAACTAATTATTAAAATAAAAAAGGGAGATGATTTATATGGATTTTAAAGACAATATTATGGAGTTATCTAAAAAGATAGAAAAGTACAAAGATAGAGTTGTTAATGAAGAAATGACTAAAACTGCATTTATTTTACCATTTTTTGACTTGTTAGGATACGACACTAGAAATCCTTTTGAATTCCATGCGGAGTTTACAGCAGATGTTGCTGATGCTAAGGGGGAAAAAGTTGATTATGCTATTTTAATTGATGATATTCCTAGAATTCTTGTAGAAGCTAAAGATTGTAATAATCCTTTAGATAAAGCTGATAAACAACTAATGAGATATTTTAATGTTACTGAAGCTAAAATAGGAATATTAACTAATGGAATCATTTATAAATTTTATACAGATTTAGAGCAACCAAATATTATGGATAGTAAACCCTTTTTAGAAATTAATCTTTTAAACATAAAAGATAATGAAATTTCTGAACTAAAAAAATTCTTTAGAGCTTCTTTTGATATTGATACTATTTTAAGTAGTGCAGAAGAATTAAAATATTCAAACTCTATAAAAAAATTACTAAAATCAGAATTTGAAGAACCTAGTGATGCTTTTACTACTTTTATTTTAAATGAAGTTTATGATGGTATAAAAACACAAAAAATAAAAGATAAATTCTCACAGACTATAAAAAAATCTATTTCTGAATTTTTAAATGACATAATAAGAACTAAGTTAGAAGGAGCACTTGAAGTAAATAAAAATGAAGAAATAAAAATTGATAATACTGAAGAATTAGTAGAAGTTGAAGAAGTTAAGAAAAATAATATCGTTACCACAGAAGAAGAAATTAGAGGTTTGGCTATAGTAAAAAGTTTATTACATGGAGAAATTGAATTAAATAGAATTTCTTATAAAGATACAAATAATTATTTTAATGTTCTATTAGATAATAATACTAGAAAATGGATTTGCAGATTATATTTTAACACAGATAATAAATATATATCTTTCCCTGAAATTGATTCTAATGGAAATAAAACTAATAAAGAAATTAAAATGCTATTAGAAAACGGATTAGATAGTGTTTATGATTTAAAAGATAAACTTGTAATTTCTTTAAAAGCTTATTTACAATAGAATAAAAAACAGCACCTGCTGATAATAAAAAGAGAGGTGAAAAAATGGAAATTTCTTTATACAATGAAAAAACTTTTGAAGATATAAAACATATAGATGAAAATGGAGTTGAATATTGGTTAGCCAGAGAACTCCAAGAAATATTAGGATACTCAAAATGGGGTAACTTTTTAAATGTAATTGAAAAAGCTAAAAATTCTGTAGAAACCTCTGAAATTGAAGTATCTGACCATTTTGCCGACGTCAGCAAAATGGTAGCAATAGGAAGTGGAACCACTAGAGCTATTGACGATATTATGCTTACTAGATATGCTTGTTATCTTATAGTTCAAAATGGAGATCCAAGAAAGAAGATGATTGCTCTTGGGCAACAATACTTTGCAATACAAACTAGAAAACAAGAATTATCTGATAAAGAGTTTGAGGAGTTATCAGAAGATGAAAGAAGATTGTTACTCCGTTCAGATGTAAGAGGATTTAACAAGAAATTAGCTAAAGCTGCTCAAGATTGTGGAGTAGATAATTTTGGTAAATTCCAAAATGCAGGTTATAAAGGATTATATAATGGAGAAACTGCATCGGATATAAAGAGGAGAAAAAATCTAAAGAAAAATGAAGATATTTTAGATCATATGGGTTCTACTGAACTAGCTGCTAATTTCTTTAGAATTACTCAAACTGAAGAAAGATTAAAAAAGGGTGATATAAAAGGACAGGAGAAAGCTGATCACACTCACTATACTATTGGTAAAAAAGTTCGTGAAACAATGGAAGAGATAAGTGGTGTTTTACCTGAAGAACTTCCAACACCTGAGAAAAGTATTAAGCAGATAGAAAAGGAACAAAAGAAAATTAAAAAGAAATAAAAAACAGCCCCTACGGCAATAGGAGCTGCCTAACAAGCACAAATTAACCGAAGTCAACTGTACTAGAACTGCAAATATAGTATATCACGACTTTGGTTATTTTGTAATACACAAAATTATGAAAGGACGTGATTTTTTTATGAGAAATGTAAATGGAATGGGTTCTGTGTATTCACTAAGTACTAGAAAAAATAAAAGGAAATTGAGAAAACCATGGGTTGCTAGAGTTAGTGTAAATGAACATGGAGAAAAGCAAAAACAAAAAATAATTGGATACTTTGAAACTAAAGTAGAAGCTGTGGAAGCTTTAATGCTCTATAATAAAGATCCTCAATATTTTAAAAATTCTGAAGTTACTTTTGACACTGTTTTTCAAATGTATTTTAAAGAGCATAAAGAAAAAATATCTGAAATTAGGATTAAAGATATCCAAAGTCAATATAAAAAGAACTTTGATCCTATTAAAAACATCCCTATTCAATCTTTTACACCTATAATTTTACAAAATTTTATGGATAGTATAAATAAATCTTCTGGAACTAAAGGAAGTCTAAAATCTATTTTAAAAGGTGTTTTTAAATATGCTCAAAAACTTCAAATAGTAAAAGAAAACTATTCTGAATTGATAGAAATAGGAAAAAAAGAGAAAGTTGTTATTAGAAAAGTTTTTTCTAGGCAAGAAATAGAATTTTTATTTAGTCAAGCTACAAATGAAATGATGGCTAAACATATTCTAATTATGATTTATACTGGAATAAGAGTAAATGAATACCTTAGCTTAAAGATGGAGGACTTTGACTTGGAAAATTTCACAATTAGAACTGGATCTAAAACTGAAGCTGGAAAAAATAGATTAATTCCAATTCACTCTAAAATAAGAGGATTTTTAAAAAATGTTCTTATAGAAAAAACTAACAAGTCTTCTTATGAAGCGTTTAGAAGACATTTTAAAGCATTTTTATTAAAATATAAAGAGCTGGAAGAACATACTATTCATGATACAAGACATACCTTTGCGAGTATGCTATCTACTGCTGGAGCTAATGAAGTAGCTATTACTGAGATGATAGGTCATACAAATATATCAACAACAAACAAAATTTATACTCATAAAGATATTAAAGAGTTAAGCCAAACTATTGAATTATTACAGTAAAAAGAAATATTTTAAATGTTCTTACAGTGTTCTTACGCGTTAAAATATAAGAGAAAAATAAGGGTTTGAGAAAAATCATTCAAAAAAACTTTTTTTACTCAAACCCTTAATTAATAACTGTTTTAAAAGAAAATAGCCTTTAAAAATACACTGTTAAATATTTATATATATAATACCTCTTTTCAGCAAAAATATAAAGTCTTTTTTCT
>ERZ838839.1452-NODE-1452-length-22585-cov-3.503551_pt1 | contig 22585 bp, 27 predicted proteins | sample MGYA00519909_ERZ838839 | MGnify/ENA primary metagenome ERZ838839 (study PRJEB31850, sample SAMEA3708843) | human gut metagenome | biome: human gut; feature: human-associated habitat; material: faeces | place: China | collected 2014 ... | reverse complement strand
AGGGGGCGGCGTCCTCGACGCCCCGCGCGTGTCACCGTCGCCGCACGGGGAAATCGTCATTGCGCAGTTGGAGGCCATGACAAATTTTTACCCGGATTTGCAAATCGAAAAGTACGTCGTTATGCCGAATCACATTCATTTCATTGTTGTAGTCACGCAAGGCCCGTCCGGGGCGTCGAGGACGCCGCCCCCTACAGAGGTGCGTGCCAACCAAACCATTCCGGCATTCGTTTCCACGCTCAAGCGCATGACAAACCGCACCGCAGGCGTGCAATTATGGCAGCGCGGCTACTACGACCACATCATACGCGACCAGCTCGACTATGACACCATCTGGCAATATATCGACGAAAATCCCGCCAAATGGCCCCATGATCAATTCTACACTTCGGACGGGGAGGAACACCCATGAGCCGTTATTTTACCAAAACCCTCGCTTCGCTGGAGCCGTACACCCCCGGCGAACAGCTTAAAATCGCTGACATTGTCAAACTCAACGCCAACGAAAACCCGTACCCGCCCGCGCCCGGCGTGGCGGCGGCGGTGGCCGCGGCGGTGCCGGGGCTGCGGCTGTACTCTGATTTGATCAACGGCGATCTCAACGCCGCCATTGCGCGCCACTGGGGCGTGCGCCCGGAGAATATCCTCTGCGGCAACGGCAGCGACGAGAACCTGCTGCTGGCCCTGCGCGCGTTCTGCGACGAAAGCACGCCGCTGGCCTTCGCCGATGTGACCTACAGCTTTTACACGGTGTTGTGTGATTTACTGCACATCCCGCAGCACATCATCCCGCTGGAGGCTGACCTGACCATCGACCTGAAAAAATACTGCGGCCTGCACGAGACGATTGTCATTGCCAACCCGAACGCGCCCACCAGCCTGCTGGCCCCGGTGGACGCCATCGAGGAGGTGCTGCAAACAAACCCCGACAACATCGTGATCGTGGACGAGACCTACGTCGAGTTCGCGCCTGCCGGGTCGTCCTGTCTGCCGCTTTTGGAAAAATATGACAACCTCGTCATCACCCATACCTTCTCCAAAACGCACAATCTGGCGGGTGCACGGCTGGGCTTCTGCATTGCGCGGCCCGCGCTGATTGCCGACATGAACCGCGTCAAGTTCAGCTACAGCCCCTACAATGTCAACGCCATGACCCAGGCCGCGGGCGCGGCGGCGATCTCCGACGAGGCCTATTTTGCCGATGTAACGGCAAAGGTCATTGCCGAGCGCACCCACACCACCGACGAGCTGCGCCGCCGCGGGTTCACGGTGTTTGACTCGGCCACAAATTTTTTGTTCGCGACCACGGACCGTATGCCCTGTGTGGAAATTTTTGAAAAGCTGCGCGCCCGCGGCATTTTAATCCGCCACTTCAACGCGCCGCGCATCTCGGACTATCTGCGCATCACGATTGGCACACCCGAGCAGATGCAGCGGTTCTTTGCGGCGCTGGATGAGATCCTGGGTGAATAAATGCCGCTCCCGCAGCGCAAGACACCGCGCCTGAAGGGCTATGATTCCATTCTCACCAACCCGGCCCGCCGGGCCATGGATAAGTTTTATACAGAGGGGGAGAACCATACATGATCGCAATCGTTGACTACGGCGTGGGCAACCTGTTCAGCCTGTCGTCCAGCGTCAGAAGCCTGGGCGCAGAGGTGCGGGTGACCCGCGACGCCGCGGACCTGCGGGCGGCGGATCATATCCTGCTGCCGGGCGTCGGGGCATTCGCCGACGCAATGGCCAAGCTCGAAGCCACGGGCCTTGTGCCCGTTCTGCGCGAGGAAACGCAGAAAAAGCCGCTGCTGGGCATCTGCTTAGGCATGCAGCTGCTGTTTGAAAAAAGCTGCGAGTACGGCGAGCACCGCGGCCTCGGCCTGATTCCCGGCGAGGTCTGCCCGCTGGCGGACGACCTGACCGATCCGGCGCTCAAGGTGCCGCACATCGGCTGGAATGCCATGGATATTGTGCCCGGACGCGAGGCCGACCCGCTGTTCAAGTACGTCAAAAACGGCGAGTACGTCTATTACGTACACAGCTATTACGCCAAAAACTGCGCTGCATCGACACTGGCGACGAGCGACTACAGCATCCCCGTCACGGGCGCGGTGCGGCAGGGGCTGGTGTACGGCACCCAGTTCCACCCCGAAAAATCCGGTGATACCGGCCTGCGGCTGTTAAAGGCCTTTGCCGAGCTGTAAGCGAGAGGGAGGAAGTACCATGAAGCTATACCCCGCCATTGACCTGCGCGGCGGCCAGGCCGTGCGGCTTTATCAGGGCGATTACGACCGGATGACCGTCTACAACGCAGACCCCGTCGCCCAAGCGCAGCAATTTATCGACGCAGGTGCGAAGTATTTGCATGTCGTCGATCTGGACGGCGCCAAGGACGACACCACGGCCAATTTGCAGACGATTGCCGCCATTGCCAAGCTGAGCGGCCTCAAAATCGAGGTCGGCGGCGGCATCCGCGACGAGGCGCGCATCCAACGGTATCTTGACCTCGGCGCGGACCGCTGCATTCTGGGCACGGTGGCCGTGAAAAACTTCGATTTCACGGCAGAAATGGCACAGAAATACGGCGCACAGATCGCCGTCGGCGTTGACATGAAGGACGGCGCTGTCGCTGTCAACGGCTGGAAGGAGGTCACCCCCGAGCCGGGTGTGGCATTCTGCCGCCGCTGCGCCAATGCGGGCGTCAAGGCCATTATTGCCACCGATATTTCCCGGGACGGCACGATGCAGGGCACCAATATGGCGCTGTACCGTGAGCTTTTGACGATTCCCGGCATCGAGGTCACGGCCAGCGGCGGCATTGCCGCCATGGCCGAGCTGGCTGAGCTTTCCGCCATGCACTGCCACGCAGCCATTTTGGGGAAGTCAATTTATACGGGAGCGATTGATCTGGCCGAGGCCGTGAGGCTGTACGAAAGCAAGTGAGGAGAGAGGAGTAGCAGAGACATCTCCTACTCCTCTCTGACAAAAGGGGGAGTGAATGTATGATAGCCAAACGCATAATTCCTTGTCTGGACGTCAAAAACGGGCGCGTGGTCAAGGGTGTCAACTTTGAAGGCTTGCAGGACATGGCCGATCCCGTCGAGATGGCGCGGTACTACAACGCCTCCGGCGCGGACGAGCTGGTGTTCTACGATATTACCGCCAGCGTCGAGGGGCGCGGGCTGTTCACCGATATTTTGCGCCGGGTCGCAAGCCAGATTTTTATCCCGCTGACTGTCGGCGGCGGCATCAACACGCTGGACGACTTTGACCGCGTGCTGAAATGCGGTGCGGACAAGGTCAGCGTCAACTCGGGGGCCATCCGCAACCCCGGCATCATCCCGGCTGCCGCGCAGAAATACGGCAACCAGTGCGTGGTGCTCTCCGCCGATATTAAGCGTGTGGACGGCAAATTCATGCTGTTCGCCAAGGGCGGGCGCGAGAACACAGGCATCGACGCGCTGGACTGGCTGGAGCAGGGCGTCAAAAACGGCGCAGGCGAGCTGGTCGTGAACTCCATCGACACCGACGGCGTGAAGAACGGCTTTGATCTGGAGCTGCTGGACGCCGTGGCCGCACGCTGCGCCGTGCCCATCATCGCCTCCGGCGGCGCAGGCAAAAAGGAGGATTTCCTTGAGCTGTTCCGCAATCACCCGGCAGTAGATGCCGGTCTGGCCGCGTCGATCTTCCACACAAAGCAGGTGGAAATCAACGATTTGAAGCGGTATTTGCGGGAGAACGGGGTAGAGATGCGGGTGTGATCGCTCCTTCGCCATACAGCCACCCGGTAGGGGCCGCACATGTGCGGCCCGCAACATTCCCAAAAGCGTCCTCTTGCGGAAAAGCCGCGGGCCGGGCATGCCCGGCCCCTACTGCGTAATAATAGCAAACCTACACTTTACCTCTTGCCAAAACCCACAAAAAGAGGTACACTAAACTATATTACTTTAGGAGTGTCCACCATGGAAATCACCGAGAATTCCAAGACTCTCAAATTTGACGCAAACGGCCTGATCCCGGCCATCGTACAGGACCATTATACCAAAGAGGTGCTGACCCTCGCCTACATGAATGCCGAGACGCTGGCCCTGACGATTGCCGAGGGCCGCACCGTATTCTGGTCCCGCAGCCGCCGGGAGATCTGGCGCAAGGGCGAGACCTCCGGCAACGTGCAGCGGGTCGTCTCCATCACCGCCGACTGCGACAAGGACGCGCTCGTCATCGACGTCGTCAAATCCGGCCCCGCCTGCCACACCGGCGCGGAGAGCTGCTTCTTCAACCCGGTCTATGTCTCCGATGAGTTGAAGCAGTTCACCTGGCAAGGCCTGTACGCACTCATCGAGGGTCGTAAGACCGACCCGAAGGAGGGCAGCTACACCACCTATCTGTTCGACAAGGGCCTGGAAAAGATCCTCAAAAAGGTCGGCGAGGAATCCACCGAGGTCATCATTGCAGGCTCCAAGCGCGACAGGGAGGAGACCATCTACGAGATCAGCGACCTGGCTTACCACGTCATGGTGCTGATGATCGAGCTGGGCATTTCCGTAGAGGACATCACGAAGGAACTCGAAAAACGACACGTAATTGACCATAAGGTCAAGCAGGAAAGGATGCAGTAACTATGGCAGGCGAATACCTGAAAAGCTCTGTACACGTTCATTCCAAATTGTGCGACGGTAAGAACACGCTGGACGAGATTGCGGTCACGGCATGGCGGAACGGTCTGCAAACGCTGGGCTTCAGCGGACACAGCCACACCCCCTGTGATCTGGAATATTGCATGACCCAGAGCCGTACCGCCCTGTACAAGGCGCAGGTCGCCAAGCTGAAGGAGCGCTACGCCGGCAAGCTGGACATTCTGTGCGGCTTGGAATGGGATCTGTTCAGCGACGATGACCCGACCCAGTACGACTACTGGATCGGCAGCACGCACTATGTCAAGGGGCCCAAGACCGGCAAGTATTATGAGATCGACTGGCGCGAGGAGGATCTGCGCGCCTGCATCGACGATGATTTTGACGGCGATGCGCTGGCCGTGGTTGAGGCTTACTTTGCCAATGTAGCCAAGGTTGCCGAGAAGAAGCCCACGATCTTGGGCCACTTCGACCTGATCAAGAAGATCAACGGTGACGGCAAGTTCTTTGATGAGAATGACCCCCGCTACACCGCCGCCGCCAACGCCGCGCTGATGACCGCCGCCCGCAACCGTTGCGTGCTGGAGGTCAACACCTCTGCGGTGTACCGCGGTTTCCGCAAGGATTTCTTCCCGTCCGATGCGATTCTGAAGGAGTGGCTGGTGCTCAGCGGCAATGTCGTCATCACCGCCGACGCCCACGATACCAAGGCGCTGACCTTTGGTTTTGAGGCTGTCGCCGCCAAGCTGAAGGAGCTGGGCTACACGAAGGTCCAGGTGCTGGGCAAGGACGGCTTTACCCCCTGTGCGCTGTAAAATAATTCCCGAAAATTTTCCCGCCGCGGTGTAACACTGCGGCGGTTTTTGCGTTTCTTATGGCTGAAGGGCCCAAAACAAAAAACATCTGCGCAAAACGCAGGAGAAAATTCACCGTGAGATCCATAGCGAAATAATTCTCAAAAAAGTTTGCGCGGAGGGGTTGACAACCCCTCCGTATTTTTGTATAATAGTACCTGCATTCTGGCGGCAGCCACTGTGGAGAGGTGTCCGAGTGGTTTATGGAACTGGTCTTGAAAACCAGCGATTCGCGCGAGCGGACCATGGGTTCGAATCCCATCCTCTCCGCCATTTTGTGATAACAAGTGAATATATAAAATCACTTTGACTTGTGGAGTAATACTCAAGAGGTCGAAGAGGCGCCCCTGCTAAGGGCGTAGGGTGGGAAACCGCCGCGAGAGTTCAAATCTCTCTTACTCCGCCAATGTAAAAACCGCGATACAACCTGAAAAGGTTGGTGTATCGCGGTTTTTCATTTATCAGATAGTGCTAGATACTGTTGAATACTGTTAGATAATGTTTCGTAAATGGTTCGTAATCGGCCAAAAGTTCGTAAAAAGTTCGTAGTGATCCGCCCCAAAAATCACCGTAAAAAAGCGGCAGGCTGCCCACATTGAGCAGCCTGCCGCTTACTTATTTACCGTTGCTTTTCCCTTCGGTCTGCGTGCCGAAGTAGAACGCCACCACCATGGTGACGATTGTCATCACTGTGTCCGGCTGCAGGCCGCCCCGCAGCGCAAGAATTGCAAAAACTGCAACAACCACAAGGGTGACGATAGTTTTCACCTTGATGAGCGCCGCCAAATTCTTCAAGAAGTCCTGCATCAGATTTTCCTCTCCTTCTCCTCGTGCCGTTCCAGATCGTCAATGCGATGGTTCGCGACAGCAATTTTTTCTTCCATCACCGGTATGCGCTGCGCAAAGTTGTTGTGCGTCCGCACCTCGCGTGTCAGCTCCTCGATCTTGGTGTCCGTTACGGCCTGCGCAACCTCCAGCTGGTGTGTGACCTTGTCGCTCAGGCTTTTGTTGTTGAAGTAGTTCGTTATCATCACGCCCACCAGGCTCAGCCCAGCCGTGATGAGCGCGATTATAATCTGCTCCATTGGCACCACCTCAGACCCATTCGCTCTTGTACAGCCCAGCATCCGTCAGGCCGCGGCTCTGGCACACGGCAAAGACGGCGTCTGCATCGCCCTGCGAGACCGGCCCTACCGTGATGACCTGCAGCTTGCCGGTGCCGTTCTGGTCCGTCTGCGCGCCGCTGGCGGGCTGCTCGGGCTGCTGTACAGCATGCTCGCCGGGGCGGTATGTAAACACCTGCCCGCTTGCCGTGGTGAAGTCGTTGTCCAGCCACACCAGCGGGTTGGTGCGCTTGCCGTTCAGAATCACTTCAAAGTGCAAATGCGCCCCAAACACATTGCCGGTCACGCCGCTGTAGCCGATGATCTCACCCTCTTTGACCCTCTGGCCGTACTTGACGCAATAGCTGGACAGGTGGGCGTATCGTGTCTGCAAGGTCTTGCTTTTGTAGTCGGCGTGTCTGATACGCACCATGTTTCCATAACTCTGCATACCCGTCCGGGTATGGCCGTCCCAGTCCTGAACCTGATCCACGGTGCCGTCCTCGGCGGCATAGACCGGGCGGATATACATGTTGTCAATCTGGGTGCGCAGGTCAACGGCCTGGTGCAAACTGCCGTCATTGTAATACCACCCTTGCGTCAGCACATGAATGTCCAGCGGCCAGTGCAGCAGGACTTCTCCGTTTGAAAGTCTCATTTTAACTTCTCCTCGTACAGCGGATTTTGAATCTGCTCATTCGTTGCGTTGCCGTCCTGCACCGTTTCAGCGTCCAGCGCATCATAATACGCCTGCGCCAGCGTCTCCACCTCGGCAATGTCCGCCTCATCCAGCAGGCCGTTGTCGTAGTGCGTGTACGCCTTGTCCAGCCAGAACGCAACGTCCCGCCCCGCGCCGATTTCCCGCTTGATACTGCGCAGCGTCAAATCGTGCCGTGCTTTACTCTTGATAGCCATTTTATTACTCCTTTCAGGTTTGCGATGCTACTGCATCTTCCAAATCGGTAATCCGCTTAATGGGGTCTGCACGTCCCGTCACAGTCACGCTGTCGGCATCGGACAGCACGGTGTTCACTCCCGCAAGCGCGGGGATGGGCTGTGCGCCTGTCGCAGTGAAGGGCACAGGCTCTGCCAGCTTGTAAGCAATTTGTACGGGCGTGCCAGCAGCGTACTGGGCGGCAAGGTAGACATTCAGGTCGTCAGCGCTGGCAAACAGACCATCAATATCAGACTTTGACAAAAAACAAAACTCGTAACTTGCATTCGTGCCAAAAAACTTGGCGTCAAAGTGACTGCAACAAACTTTTGCTTGTGCTGAAATCCCTGGTGTAGAATGCGGCGGGAGGTTATAAAAGACGTTGTTGTATAGTCTGAGTTTTAGTTCGTTGCCGTCCATCGTGATAATCTTTGTATTATTGTTTCCATTTCCCCTCACCGCGTCCACTTCACCGCCATACACGGTGGACGGCAGGGTGAGGGTGTTGGTCTGGCCTACTTGCACTGCGTTATTCAGCAGAATTGGCCGAATGTTGTCGGGCGATGGGTCGCCCGTTCCCCCTTGAGCAGGTTGCTCCGGAAAAAAGATACCATTCGTATCTGGCACAACAACTGGCTTTTTCAACTTATAAGCAATTTGTACAGGCGTGCCTGCGGCGTGCTGGGCGGCAAGGTAAGATTTCAATCCTTCCACAGAATTAAACCTTCCCGTATTTATGTACGCATATGGTTCACCACTTAAAAAGGCGGATTCAGTTCCATCATTGTAGTTCAAGATTTTGTAATGAGTACATACTTCGGTTGTAGTTGTCGCAATAGGCATATCCGTTACAGCAGATGGAACATAAAAGCTATGTATTCCTTCAACGGCGCCGCCCATGATCCACCGCTCTGTCCCATCCAGCGTCAGCATTTCCCACGCCCGTAATCCATCCGCCCGATTAACTGTCACGCTGTAACGTCCCTTGATGGGACGGATGTTCTCCGGTGACGGTGTTCCCGTGCCCTCCTGCGCGGGTTCCCACTTTGCCTTTACGCCCAGCGGATACCCCGCCACGGGGTAGCACACAACAGGGTTGCCGCTTTCTTCAAGCGGTGGGCAGAGCATATCAATGATGTGCTTGCTGCTCCACGGCGCGTCCTCGCTCACCGCCGCATCATCAATCTGTACGCCGTCTTTTCCGGCAGGCCCCTCCGGGCCAACCTCTCCCTGCGGCCCCTGCTCACCGCGCTCACCCTGCGGGCCAGTATCACCCTTGGGGCCAACCGGGCCAGTTTCGCCAACAGGCCCCTGCGCGCCGGTATCGCCCTTCTCGCCTTGTACACCCTGAACGCCCTGCTCACCTTGGGGGCCGCGCTCTCCGGTGTCGCCCTTCTCGCCCTGGATACCCTGTGCGCCTTGCGGCCCAACAGGCCCCTGCGGGCCGACTGGGCCGATAAACTTCCCGTTGTCGGCGTCCTCCCTCACGCTGTTGGCGACGCCCTCCGCGTTCGTGGCTCGCTGATCGGCGTCCTTTGCCGCGTCCCGGGCATCCTGTACCGCCTGCAGCACCTGCGCCGCCAGCTCGGGCGTTGGCTCTGCATCCGCGCTGCCGTATACACCCGCTTGCTCAAGGATAAGATACTCCACGTTACAACTCGCCCGCTGCACGCCGGGGGCCAGCCCGGCCAGCACAAGCACGCCATCCTTGGCCTCCTTCGTCACCTCGGGCGGCACGTCCATGGCATCCCCATCCAGCAGGGCCACGCGCAGCGGCTCTTCCCGCCCGGGGATGTGCCACGTTGCGGTGAGATTTAGTCCGTCCCACCCGGCCCCGCGCTCAATCTTGATACTCTCCGTGCCAAAGCTGGAATTAGTCCCCAGCACCAGCTTTCGCGGAGTAGGGGAGTAGTTGTCCAGTCTCAAAGTATGTACCATGCTCTACCTCCTTAACAGTACAACAGTTTCTCGGCGTCGATTACGATTGGTTTTCTGCCATGCTTTAGCCCTCATCTCATACGGTAACAATAAACTCCGGCGCCTAATGTATAAACAACACCTGGATCATGATTCGTTTTGTGGAAAATGTCATATAGGTAAGTTAGTGGTGTTATTTGTGCCGTGCCGTTTCCGGCATAGGCTCCAATATTCAGCATATTGGCATTGCATACATTTGTAACTGCACCGCTATTTCCAGGGCCGCTATAATGCGCCAGAAATTCGGGCTCCGGTATGCCTTGTGCAACCACTGTTGCCGCGTACTCCGGAATAAGGTTTCCATAGCCGCCCTGATACTGTATGACCAGATATAAATATTTGTCTTTTGTCCATGTTGCCGCCTTTACGCGGCCTTCGCCGTTGTGGTATCCTGCGGGGACTGCGTAAGAACTTCCCGGGTTTATGGTTGTGTCCACTGCGCCCCGGTTCGGCATTTTCCCTTCCTTGATGGTTTTACCGCCTGCGTAGTATTTCTTTCCGGTCAGCACATCGGTATCTGCGGCGGTGGCCTGTGCCAGCTTGGACGCGCTTAATCCACCGCCGCCGTTAAAATCCAGTCGGCTCCCGTCAAAGGTAAACAGCACCCACCGCCCGGCAACAACGCTGTCACCGTCCGCCGCATCCGCGCCGCAGTAGGCCGGTACAGCCTTGCCGTTGACCGTCCATGTATCGCCAGCGCTCCACGCCGCCGGGACCTTAAACCGTCCCACCGCGCCGGTGCCCTTCAGTGCGTAAACCTTGCCGGACTTCGTGCATCTGTACAGCTGCACCGCCGCATTAAGGCCCAGACCCGCCGGGTCATATTCGCCTTTGGTCATCACGGCAGTGCCCGCGTGCAGCTGGGCAAGCTCCGCCTCGATCTGCTGCAGAAACGCCGTGAAGGCGGCATTCATCACGCCGGTGTCCACGCTGTCCATCGTATCGCGCATCAGCCCGCAACAGGTGCTGTCCAGCCGCAGGTCCACAATGTTGTCTGCGCTGATCTTCGTAGCGCCGCGCGGGCGCGTCACGCGGTACAAAAAGATCTCATCGTAGTCATCATCCCGGCGCAGCTCCGGCAGGGCAGGGGAGGCCGAGGCCGTGCCCGTGCGCACCTCCAGCCCTGCCGTGTTGGTGTTCTTGTCGTAGGTCAGGGCAACGGCATCCCAACGCGGGTTTGTGCCGTCCGCGTCCGTAAAGGTTAGCTGGGTATTGGCCAGCAGGTAAGGGAACGCCGCCCAGTATGTACCGGGGTGGATGCACCCCACACCGGGGCCGACGGTCAGTGTGTTGTCGCCGTTGGCCGTAGCGGTAAAATCCGCCGCGTGCAGTATACCGCGGCTGCGCGCAGCATAAGCCGCACCCAGCGCCTCGGCGGTATACTCTTTATTGTCCAGCGGCCAGCAGGTAAGCTCTGTCATTTGGCTCACTCCTTAAATGTGAAATGGTCCAGCACCGGCCGCAGGCTGCCGCCGGTGCTCTCATAGATTAGGCGGATGCTCGCCACCCGCGCCACAGCGTTCAGCCCCAGCTCCTCCACCCGCACCGGCACCAGATCGCCCAGCTCGTAGTCCGTGCCGTAGATCAGGTTGGTGTTGGCTGCAGTGCATTTCAGCTGCCGCGTGCTCATGTGGTTCTTCAGCGCCGCGCGCGCGTAGTTCTGCACGGCAGCCTGATACTCCGCCTCGCTGTATTCGGCGTCGCTTGTCGTGCCGTCGGCGTTCTGCACGGTGTATTTGTGCCGCACGCTGCTCCCGTCTACCCATAGCTCCCGCCGGGTATTGCCGCTGGCCGTCATGTCGCCCAGCTCGCAGAAATAGCGGGTAAAGCTGTCGTTCTCTCCGGGCTCCTCACCGCCGCACAGCACCACGTTGGCGTAATCGCTCGCGTCCTGCGTGTACACCGCGCCGGATAGATTCTGCATCCGGGTGGAAAAATAACCGTTGTACAGCGCCGTACCCGGCACGCTTCTGTCTTTGCCCTGCAACAGCTCCAGCGTCTGGGCGGCGGTGGCAGGGTCAAAGCGCACCCGGCCCCCAAAGCCGCCCGCCTGCATCAGCTGCACGGCAGCGCTGGCGCAGTCCGCCCAGGCCACCGTCTCCTCGCAGGGGGCCGTAAACCCGGCAGCGGGCGGCACGGCCACGCCCAGCCCGCGCAGATTGGTACGGCAGACCTCCAGCAGGCCCGCCGCGCCGTCCGTGATGGTGCGGCTCCCGCGGGCGGTCCGCCTCTTGAACAGGCACAGGCTGAACTTCCCGCGCACCGTCATTCGGTGGTTGTCTCCGTCGGCCTCCGCCGCAAGCACCACCGCGGCCAGGCCGGGGGTATCCGGGTTGTACAGCACCGCGTCCAGCACCAGCAGCGCGGTTCGTCTCTGTCGCCGCGCAGACCAGCTTGAACTCGCCCAAATCGTCAAACGCGGGCATCCATTGCAGGCTGTCCGCGCTCTCTGCCATGCCCACACGCACTCCATCATGATACACGTACAGGCGCAGGATGTCATACACCGCTCGCCACCCCCTTCGGGGCCGTGACGATGGCCGTCAGGTTCTCGTTACCCTCGTCCGCCGTCATCCGCAGCACATTGTCGCCGGGTGTCAGCATCATCCACAGGTCGCTGTCAATGTCCAGCAGCCGGAATCCGTTGTCCTCCGCGCCGTCTGCCGTGTAGTACCGGCAGCCGCGGTTTCCGTCCGCTGTGCAGATGACCGCGCGCTCATGCACCTGCATCGTGGTATTCAGCCGGATGAAGGTCCGCGTACCGTTATTCCACAGCATCGGGTTCTTCACCTTGGCCGCCGCCTGCAAATACAGCGTAAAGGCCGTCTCGGCGTTGCCGTCGTTGACAAAATTCGTGTACATATTGTGCTTGTACCGGCTGATCGCGAAGTTCCCCGCTGTCGAGACAGGCGTCGGGAACCAGGCAGGCTCCATGCCGCCCAGCAGCATCCGGGCCGTATCCTCGGTGCGCCAGTAGGGGAATGCCGCCTTCAATTTGAACTGAAAGTTCAGCAGGTTGGCCCCGCCGCTCACAATAGGCGTCTGTGCGGGCACAACGTCCAGATACCACACCGTGCTTCCCACCGTCTTGCACCAGCGTCCCGCCGTCAGGGGCCGCACCAGCTTTTTCAGCAGCGCCTCGTTGGCGTCCAGGTCCCGCAGGATAGCCCCCGTCACGGTGATGCTGCGCTCACCGACAGACTGATTTGTGATCGTCTTGCCGGTCTGCCCGTAGGACTGGCTCGTTTTCGTCTCGATGTCCAGCCCGTCGTCGCCGCTCATATCGGTGATCCAGAAATCGCTGTCCGCGGCAAACCGCAGGCTTCGGCCATCCGCGGCCTGATAGGTATATACCGGCACGGTCCGCGCCATGCTGCACCGCCTCCTTTATGGGATCCCCCACCGCAGCCGGTTCATCATGTCCTCCGCCTCACGGGTGAGCTCGGACTCCGACAGGCTGTCGTGGGTGTAGAAATTATTCGTCTGCTGGTAGGCAACGCCGGGCTGCGGCTGCCAGCTGGCTGCCGCCGTCTGCTGGTTGCCGCGCAGCACGCCCGCCACCTGCAGCTGCATGGGCTGGGCCGTTGTAAGCGCCAGCGCATCAGCGGCATCCTCGACCATCCACAGGTTGTCCCGGATGCCCTTTGCCAGCCCGCTCATAAAATCGGGCATCCACTGCTCATACAGCCGCAGCGGCCCCACGTCCGGGCGGGAGAAGTGGATGACCGAGGCAATCGCAGACGCCACATTCTTTACAGAACCAACAACACCGTCGATCATGCTCGTGATGCCGCGGATCATGCCCTGGATCATATCCTTGCCCCATTGGCAGAACTTTTCCGGCAGGCTCTTCAGATAGGCGATGGGCTGCTCCATCATTCCCTTCACGCTGCTGCTGACAAAGCCCGCCATATTCTTGATGCCGCTGCCCATCAGCTTAATGACCTTGCCACCCAGATCCAGCCAGTTGAAGGCGGTCCACACATCCACAACCGCCTGTACGATCTGCACTGAATTTGCCAGCAGCGCAGGGATCGCGTTGAGCAGTCCGGCGGCCAGCGTAATAATCAGCTGCACACCCGCAGTCAGCAGCTTCGGTGCGTTGTCGTTGATGATGCCCGCAATGTCCGACACAATGCCCGGCAGATACGTGATCATCGTCGGCAGTCCGTTCATCAGTCCGGTTGCCAGATTCAAAATGAACTGGATGCCCGCATCCACCAGCTGCCCGGCGTTCTCACGCAAGCCGCTGGCAAGGCTTGCCGCCACCGGCAGTGCCTGTGCCAGCAGCTGGGGGATGCCGGTCACAAGGCCGTCCCCCAGCTTGCCCAGCAGGGCTGTGCCGGTCTGCAAAAGCTGCGGCCCGACATTGGTGGTCAGGTCGGTAAATACCGCCGCCAGACCCTGCGCCAGCCCCGCAATGCCGTTCTGCTGCACGCTCTCGGACAGTGTCTGCAAGTAGCCGCCAGCCAGCGCCACGGCCTCGCCCAGCCGCCCGCTCACGGCATCAAACAGGGCCGTGCCCAGGTTCTGGGCGTTGGTTTTCACGCCGTCCAGCTTGTAGGCCATCGTGTCGGTCATCGTGTCATAGGCCGTCTGCGTCAGGCCGCTGTCGACCTGCATCTGCTGCAGCACACCGTTGAACTTGTCCGCGCCGGAGCTTGCCAGCGACAATGCACCCGTACCAGCCTCCACGCTGCTCCACAGTCCCGCAAACTTCGTGGCGTTGCCGCCCACACTGTCGTACAGCACCTGCAGCACATCGCCCAGGCTCTTGCCGTCAGCGTTCAGCTCGGCAAAGCTCTTTCCGGTCTGCTGCTTCAAGATTTTGCCCACGCTCGAGCCGGTGTCGCCCAGCTCGTTCAGCATCGACTTTGTATAGGTCGAGGCCTCCGCCGTAGCGATACCGTTGGCCGTCATGATGGCCAACCCGCTGGACAGGTTCTCCAGACTCACGTTGTAGGCAGCTGCCAGCGGTATGACCCGGCCCATGCTGCCCGCCAGCTCGTCAACGCTGGTTTTGCCCAGGTTCTGCGTCGTCAGCAGCACGTCCGAAACATGTCCCGCCTCGTCCGCGCCCTTGCCGTAAGCGTTCAGTGCCGTTGTCAGGATGTCCACCGCCGATGCGCTGGATGTAAAGCCCGCCTTTGCCAGCATGGACGCCTGCCCGGCAAAGGCCACGGCGTTGCCGGTGTCCTGCCCGGCGCTGATGGCCTGATAGGCCGCCTCGGCGATCTCATTCGCGCCGATGTGCATATCACCGGACACCTGCAGGACCTGACTGCTCAGGCTCTCCAGCGGCACCTTCGTGGTGTCGGCAATCGTGCCGACCTTGGCCATGGCGCTCTCAAACGCAGTGCCGCCGGTAAAGGTGCTCTGCAGCATCTTGCCGATGCCCGCCGCCGCCACGACCTTTGTCAGACTGCCCACCAGCGCCGAGCCCAGGCTCTTGCCGCTGATCTTACCGGCAGCAGCCGCCTCTCCGCCCATGACCTCGGCCAGCTTGCCGCTGATACCGTCCGCCGACGGTATGATCTGCACATAAGCGCTCGCCAGCGATTGCTTCGCCATTTTCTTCACCTCTCTCCCTTAAGCCTTCCCCCGAGGGGGAAGGTGGCCCCGCAGGGCCGGATGAGGGCAGACCTTGCCGCCATCTGCCGTCACCCCGTTCCCAATATCCTCGCCCGCGCGGCCTCATACTCCGCCGCACAGGAAAAGCCGGTGGCCTGCCGCTGGCCGGGCGTGCCCAGCAAGCGGCTCACCACCGGCTCCGGGCGACCCCGGCCCTTCTGTCCGTCCTTTGTTTTGGCCCAGACCAGCAGATGCAGCGCATCCACCGCAGCGCCCAGCAGCAGCGTGTCCACTGTGGACACGCTCCCGGCAAGCGCCATCCGGGTGCGGCTGTTTTCCCGCAGGCCTGCGGCCAGCGTGGCCGCCAGCGGCAGACCCAGCGCCCGCCAGTCCAGCGCATGGTAGGTCTCGGCCATGTCGCAGGTCAACTCATCCGGGAACCGCGCGGCCATGCAGGCGAGGGTCAGGAGTTTTTTGCCTGCCTGCCGTTCTGGAAGATGTCGTAGATTTCCGTCGCGACGGCCTTCACCGGCACCGTGCCGTCCTCGTCGCGCACGTGATCGTACAGTTTCTGCTTAGCATTCGCGTCCAGCAGCAGGTTCACCACCTTGGGCAGCGCCGCACCGTTCGTCTCCAGCTCGGTCAGCGCATCCAGCAGCTCCATGTTCTTGATGCGCTTTTCCGGGATGCAGTACGTAAACCCGCTCTTTGTCTTTCCCGTGAACATCATGCGCCGCCTTTCTTCAGGTACTCATAGTGAGTGTTGCCCGCACTGTCCGGCGTGGCCGAGATCGTCACGCCGTAGCCCAGCGCCTCATCGTCCTTGTAGACGATGTCCTCGATCTTGGTGATCTTGGCGCAGGGGACAACGACGCGCTTCACGGTATCGCCGTTCAGGATGGTCTCAACCACCCAGCAGGCGTCCTGCTGCTCCTTGGCGTTGGCCTTCACCGTCAGGCCGGTCTCCAGATCGCCGGTCACGTTGTCGTCGCGGTAAACGGCCTTCAGCACCTCCGCGTTCAGTGCCTCGATCAGCTGGAACTGGAAGGTGTCCGGCTTCTCGGTCTGGTAGGTGTGCACGGTATCGCCGCCCCATGCCTTGATGCTGTCGCTCTCGGGGGAGTTGGCATTCGTCAAGCCGTTCTCGCTGATGTACCCCAGCGACTTGAACGCCTTGTCCAGCGCCGCTGTGGCATCGGTGGGCAGCGTAGTACCAAGCGGCGCACGCCATACCGCACCGCCGACCTTCGGCTTGCTGACCGTCACCAGTTTTGCATCTGCCATATATAACCTCGCTTTCTTCCTAAGCCTTCCCCCTCGGGGGAAGGTGGCCCCGCAGGGCCGGATGAGGGCAGACCTTCCGCAGCCCCCCTCTAAGCCTTCCCCCTCAGGGGAAGGTGCCGCCGCAGCGGCGGATGAGGGCAGACCTTGCTCCGCCTGCCGTTAATAATACACGATCTCAAACACCGCCTGGTATCTGTATCGCCTGTTCGCCGTATCGGTGAAATTGTAGTCACGGACCAGTCTGCACGCTCCTACGCCGGTCAGCGTTGCCAGCTCGGCCATCGCTTCCACAACGTCATCATCCAGCCGGGCCGCCTGCAAAAGCGTCTCGCCGTAGCTCTGCACGGCCACAGTGGCCTGCTTCAGGCCGGTGCTGCGTCCGCCGCCCGTTTTCTCCACTACGGCAAAGCTGCCGGGGGGCTTTTCCGGCACCTCCGCCAGCACCGGCACGCGCAGCTTTCCGCCCAAAAAGTTCAAAACTGTCGTCTCGATCATTTCAGTGCCTTCTCCAGTGTGTTGTTTTTGTAGTTGTCGCGGCGGGCATCCGCTGTGGCGGGGTAGATGTCCGCCACGGCGCGCTTTTTCGCCACGCCCACGCGGCTCTCATAGCCGTCGCCGCACCGCGCCGCTACAGCCGCGGCCTGCTCTTTCAGGATGTCCTGCATCTCGGCGCCCTTCAAAAGCGCCCGGACGCCAGCGCTGTGCAGCTTGATACGCACTTTATTCATAGCGCTCCACCTTGACCTTCTTATTCCAGGCAAGTGGCAGCAGCTCCTCGATGCCCTCGGTCACGCCGCCGTAGGTGCGCCATTTCCGGCCAAAGAACTCTACCGTCACACCGTCCCAGTCGTGCGTGTCGCCCTTGGGGATTGCCAGCACGTAGGCCAGCCGCCTGCCGCAAAGCTGCAGGTCGCTCACTACTGCATCCGCGTCCGGCTCTCCGATCAGCACATTGTGCACCATCACCGGCGTCTCGCGCCAGACCGGCGCGTGGAATTCATCCTCGCCGTTCTTCGTCCTGACGTACAGCAGCACATCAGCCCCGCGGATCATGTCAGATCCTCCAGCGGGCTGTGTGCCCCCACGCGGCTGCCCAGACCCAGCAGCCGCTTCTCCAGCTTTGACAGATACAGCTCACCGCTGCTGCCGCCGCTCATCGTCCAGCTCTGGGTGTAGCCCATCGCGGACGCAGACCCCTGGGTCGCCCCCATGGGGTACAGCTGGGCCGCGGCTCCGTCGCCTAAAACGCGGCGCACCATGCGGCAGCTCACCAGCTGCTTGCGGTCCGGTGCGGCATTCTCGCTGCATGTGTCGATTATGGTAGCGGCCTCTTCCAGCAAAGCCAGGCAGCGGCGCTGCTCATCCTCCTCCAGCTTGCGGAAGCCGGCCTCCACATCGGCCAGGGTAGCATATCGCATGGTGCGCCTCCTTAGGTCGCCGCCTCGGTACGCTTGATAAACAGCGTCTGCGGCTTGGATACCTTGATGCCGTACACCTTACGGCCCTGCACGGCGCTTGCGCCAATGTACTTGCCGCTGCCGTTCAGGTCCTGCAGATGCACGGAGACCTGCCACTCCATCACGCGGTGGCACCAGTTCGGGTGCCCGCAGATGAAGTCGGTGGTGGTCTTTTTGCTGGCCACGCGGGTCGCGTTCTCAAAGTCCATGTTGTTGGACTCGTACACCGCAAAGCCTGCGATCTTGCCCACAGCGCCGGTCTGCACCAGCTCCTGCGACAGGTCGCCCTGCTTGATGAAATGGCTGTCCAGCATCAGCACCTCCATGTACTCCGGGGATGCGATCATAAAGCGGCCATCCTTGGGCACGCCCTTGCGGCCCAGAACGCGCTTGGCCTGCAGCGCCAGCTTGTAGGCGTTTTCCTCGGTCACGGCGCTCTTGGTGGCGCAGATGTTCGCACCCGTTGCGCCCTGCAGAGCCTCCAGGCTAGCCTTGTCGATGGACAGTGCCTGGCTGTAGCCCGCGCTGTCCAGACGGTCCGCCACAATGCCGTCCGGCACGCTGGCGGCATCGTAGCCGTCGATCAGCTCGTTCACGGCCTCGTCGTGGTCGATGTCCAGGTCAAGGTAGGTGGTTGTACCGGCCTTCGGGTCGATGCCGTTGGCCTTGTCGTAGGCTTTGACCTCTACTTCGGTGTCACGCACCGGGATCTTGACCTTGCCGCTCTTGGGGTCGCCCTCGTAGCGGTTGTTGAAGATTGCATTATCGCGGGTCACCAGCTGATTGCGCAGCTTTGCGTCCACCAGCTTGCTCCAACGTTCCTGATTTGCATGTGCCATAAAAAAATACCTCTCTTTCTCTCAAGCCTTCCCCCGAGGGGGAAGGTGGCCCCGCAGGGCCGGATGAGGGCAGACCTCCCGCAGCCGCCCTTTAAGCCTTCCCCCTCGGGGCTGCGCCCGCAGGCGCGTGTCGGAGCGCAACCGCCGAAGGCGGCTCTTAGCGCGTAGACTGAAGGTGCCGCCGCAGCGGCGGATGAGGGCAGACCTTGCCGCCGTCTACCGTCACACATTCAGCCCCGGATTCATCCCCTTGAAGGCTGCCTCCACACCGTCTGCCGCAGGTGTACCGCCGCCCGCACCGGCGCTGCCGCCGTCGGGCACGTTGGGGTAGCTGCCGCTGTCCTCAAACGCCCAGGCCTTCTCCTTGGCAAGCGCCTCCACAGCGGCCTTGATGTCGCTGGTGCGGTCCTTGCTGGCCTTCAGCGCGGTCACGTCCAGCATCCCGCGGATAGCCTTCACGTCGCGTCCGTGGGCACCGTGGATGGCGGCATCCAGGGCGCTGTCAAAGGCAAAGCTGTCCGCCTGCTCGCTCAGCTGGCCCTGCAGCTTCGTGATCTCGCCCCGCAGTTCTGCCACATCCACGCCCTCAAACGCCTTCAGGCCCTCTCTGGCCGTGTTAAGCTGGCTCGTCAGGTCGTTCACCTGCGTCTGCAGGTTGGCGGCTTTGGTTTTCTCGGCAGTGACGTCCCTGCCGTTTTCGCCCATCAGCCAGTCCAACTGCTCGTCAGTGATGCCGGGAATCTTGTTTTTTACTTCTTCACGTTTCATCTCTGGTCCTTTCCGCCTGCGCTTTGTTCACGCGGGTCGCATCCGCACTGGCTGTACAGTTTAACGCCGTGCCGGGCATAATCAGTGCCTTTCTCCGCCTCGTGCAGCGGAGCCGGGCATATAAACAGCAGTGTTGTCTGCTGTTGGCTTTATTGGTCTTCCCGGGTCTTCCGCGTTTCATACGCCGCCCGCTTCTGGGCATTGATGCGCTCTTTGTTGGCGGCGTAATTCACCCTGCGCATCCTGTTTATATCGCCGCCCGCAGCGTTATACTGCGCCAGATAAGCCTCCGGGTCGTACCCGGCCACGCTTGTGCGCCCGTCAAACCGGACAGCGTACTCGCAGTCACAGTTGGCGTGGATGTGCTCGGCGTGGCCGCCCTTGATGGCCGCCTGGCTGGCTCTCTGCCAGCCGCGGCTTGCCAGCGTCAGGCAAAAGGCGCAGCTGTCGCCGTGCGGCACCCAGGCAAACTCCGCGCCGTCCCGCTGCGCGTTTTTCAGCGTTGTGTCGGCCCCGGCACGCTTTACCAGTCTACTCACGCCCCTCTGCATCTGCGGCGGGCTCTCCCGGGTGGCCTGCACCATTTTGGCTACCTCGCCATATTGGGCAGTCGGCGCTGGTTCTGCCGGGGGCACACGCACATTTTGCAGCGCGGCCAGCTCATCATACATCTGGGCGGCCAGCGCGGCGCTGCCCTCGCCGTATTTTGTCACCAGCGCATAGGCGTAGTCGATCAGCGCCTCTGTATCTCCGGTACCGTGGGCGGCTATGTAATCGGCCAGCAACTGCCCGGCTTTTTCATTCAGCCTCGCCAGCTGCCGGGTGTAGGCCGTCCAGGCTTTCTCTGAAATGTTCATTCGTGATTTTTAAACCATTCATCGACCAAGTTGTAAAGAAGTTCTTTATCCTGTCTTGTTTTATCATTTGCAATACGCCGCTTGCATTCCTCTTTTGTTGTTTCCATATAATGCACAGTCGCGTGGAGTTGTTTTGCCAACGCAATAACAGCTCCATCATTCATCGAACTTGTAATGACAAACGCGCGCTTCCAATCACCAGTTCCGTTTTCGATAATGTTATATAGGGTATTTCTCACTGCAATGGCAACATCCAGAATATTTTCATAATCAGGATGAGCGGTTTCATCACCTGTCAACGCAGCAACGATTGTATCCATATCAACAATCAAATCTCCGGGTTGATGATGCTGACTTGCATATGTCGTTTTCCCCGAACCGGGTGCGCCACAGATGATAAACACCTCTTTGTCGGACTGCTGGGTTGCTGGCTCGTCCTCATCTTCAACCTCTAACAGTGTTTTCTGTCCCCGCACCCGCTGCTCCTGCGCACGGATGCGGCGGATGTCCGCCTGGTCAAAGCCGATCATCTCTAAAAACGTGTCCGTGCTGGCGAACTCCTCCCGGGCCGTGGCAATCTTGATGGCGGCGTCCGCCGTCACGGCCACGCTGGGCATGGCCGGATTCTTAAAGTGCGGCATCACGTTCCGCTCCTCCTCGGTCAGCGCACCGGGCGGCACATTGCGCAGGATGGCCTGCGCCATCTGGGCAATCGTGCGCAGCGCGTCGCCGTTTCCGGTGTTCAGCTGCTGCGCCAGCAGCACCAGCGTCTGGCTCTGGGCCAGAATCGCGTCGCTGCTCGTGGGGTTTGCATCGTTCACAACGCCCACGTCCGTCACCGTCAGGCCGGTGGCCGCGGCAAACTGGGTCGCCGTCATCCGCATCTTCTCGGTGTGCGGGCTCAGGCTGCCCTGCGCCAGCTGCCCGAACACCGGGTTTTCGCCGGTCTCGGGGTTGCTCGTCGCCGCCAGCAGACTGCCCACGTAGGATTTGAACTTGTCGGAGATCAGCACGTCGTACTGCTCATCCGTGACGCCCAGAATATACTTCTGCGGCGTCGTGTCAAACTCAAGCGCAATCGTGGCATTCGCCACGGTGCGGATGTAATCGTCTATCAGCGTGCGGATGGAGCGCTTCAGGCGGCTGCGGCCAAACGGCTTGCCGCTCGTGGCATTCCAGATCAGCGGCTCCATCAGCGGGCGGCCCATGCGGTGGGGCAGTCGCTGGACATTCCAGCCGTCCGGCCTCCGGCGCAGCACCGTCACGGCATTGTCCATGTACAGATTCACTACGCGCGGCTGCCACACGCCGGTCAGATGCTCATCCGGCACGGTGTCAATGATCGCCAGCCCGCAGGCAATGCGCCCCTTCTCGCCGCTCCACAGCGCTGCTGCCGTGGCAGGGGAGTGGAATCGTATCTTGCAGCCGATGGCCGCATCCGCAGACAGCGTCGCGAACGCGCAGCCGTACTTCAGCTCATCCCGGCAGGCCTTGCCGTACTCGGCGATCAGCCGGTTGTCCGCGATCAGCCGGTTCAGCACAGCATTGTCGCCGCCGCTGCTCACAAAGCCGTCAAACATGCTGCGGGCGGCCAGCACGTCCACGGCCTTCTGTCCCCAGCTGCACCCGACCTCAAGGTTGCGGATGCCCTGCGGCAGTGCGATTCCGAGGTTCACGTCCTTCAGCGCAACGTGGCCCTCGTAGTATTTTTCCTTCTCGGCGTTGCCGGCCTGATGCAGGCTGTAGACCCGAACAAGCTCGTCCAGGGCCTTTTGCTCCGGTCCCGTCAGTCCGGCCACCGTGCCGAAATTCAGTGCGATCATCACGTTCTCCTCTTAGCCGATCCGCATCTTCCGGGTCGGGTCGCGTCTGCTGGTCTTTGCGCCCCATAACGCCAGGGCACATGCCTCCACCGGCAGACTGTTGTCGCCGCCAAAGCCGTACCCGCCGCCGATGGGCCGCTTGATGCTGGTCACGGCACTCTCACGCAGCGCCTGCTGCGGGCGGTACCATGTCAGTTGTCCCTCGTTCACGGCATCGGTCAGGGCGCTGACCGATGCGATCACATCCTTGGCCGACGGACGGATCACGGAGTTCCTGGCCCGCCAGCTTCCCTTGATACGGTCCACAAGCACATCCACACCGTTGCGCCCGTCAATGACAACGCAGCTGGCGCGGTCATAGCGGGCATTCAGCCAGTCGGCCAGCCAGCCGGTGCCGCCGCGCATGCTGCGCGAGGCGATGACCTCCACGTGCGGCAATTCACTCGACTTGCGGGGCGGGCGCACGCACGCCACGAGGGTGACGTTC
>ERZ838839.1450-NODE-1450-length-22610-cov-4.682288_pt1 | contig 22610 bp, 20 predicted proteins | sample MGYA00519909_ERZ838839 | MGnify/ENA primary metagenome ERZ838839 (study PRJEB31850, sample SAMEA3708843) | human gut metagenome | biome: human gut; feature: human-associated habitat; material: faeces | place: China | collected 2014 ... | reverse complement strand
GGTGGATGTGATTACCGCAGAAGCAGGTGCAGATGAGGACAATATGGCTGTGTTCGATTACGAATGCCAGCCGGGCGAGCGTTACTTCAACCGCCTCTACCTTCATGCGAAGGAGAACAGTGTGCTGAACGTGACTGTTCTGTACCGGAGTGCAGGCGCAGGTGAGGGACTTAGCGCTCACCAGATCAAGGTTTGCGCAGAGAAAAATGCAGTTGTTCGCATTTATATGGCAGAGATTCTTGATGCAGGTGTGACCTGTTTAAGTGATCTTGGCGGTGTCTGTGAGGACAATGCGCGCGTGGAGCTTGTAAAGCTCGAGTTAGGTGCAGGAAAGCTGTATTCCGGCGGAGAGATCGACCTTAAGGGAAAGGCAAGTAACTTTACCGCAGGAATCGGTTACACCGCAAAGCCGGGTCAGCACCTTGATATGAATTACACGGCTCGTCATCATGGAAAGAAGACGGAGAGCCTGATGGAAGTTTCCGGAGTCGTATCTGAGAATGCATTTAAGATCTTCCGTGGAACGATCGACTTTATCGCAGGTTGTGCAGGTTCCAAGGGAACGGAGAGCGAGGACGTGCTGCTTCTCGGTGAGGAGCTTGTCAACCAGACGATTCCGCTGATTCTCTGTGCAGAGGAAGATGTAGAGGGAAATCACGGTGCTTCAATCGGAAAACTCGATGACCAGACGTTGTTCTATCTGGCATCGAGAGGAATCCCGAAGGAGGAAGCAGAGAAAATGCTTGCCCGTGCGCGCGTGGATGCGCTGAATGCAAGAATTCCGGTAAAATCCGTTCGTGATACCGTAGAGGCATATCTCGGTGGTGGCGACGAGGCAGACGATGAAGAGGAGGAGAAGTAAATGGAAATGGTAAATTATAAAAAAGATTTTCCGCTTCTCATGAATCTGGATATTGCCTATCTCGACAATGCAGCAACGGAACAGCGCCCGCAGGTTGTGATCGACGCAGAGCGCGAGTTTTATGAGAGATACAATGCAAACCCGCTTCGTGGTCTCTATGAGCTTGGTATGGAGGCAACAGACCGCTATGAGGAAGCGAGAACATGCGTGAAAGATTTCATTCATGCGAAGAAGGAGTCGGAGATCATTTTCACCCGCAACACAACGGAGAGCATTAACCTCGTCGCTTACAGCTATGGACTGAATTTTTTGAAGCCGGGCGATGAGATTCTGATTACGATCGCAGAGCATCACAGCAACATGCTTCCATGGCAGATGGTTGCACGCCAGACCGGAGCAACGCTCAAGTATCTTGAGTGCGACCAGACTGGTTTCTTCTCCGAGGAGGCAATTCGCGAGGCAGTGACCCCGAACACGAAATTGGCGGGAATCTGCCACGTTTCCAACGTTCTCGGACGAACTACTCCGATCGAGCAGATCATCTCTCTCGTTCATGCAAACGGTGGAGTTGTCCTTGTCGATGCAGCGCAGAGTGCTCCGCATATGGCGATTGATGTTCAGGAGATGGACGCAGATTTCCTCGCATTCTCCGGACATAAGCTGATGGCACCGATGGGAATCGGCGTTCTCTACGGCAGAGAGGAGATTCTTGAGAAGATGCCTCCGTTTTTGACCGGTGGTGAGATGATCGATTCTGTTACCCGTGAGGGCGCTGTCTATGCTCCGCTTCCTCACAAGTTTGAGGCAGGTACGGTAAATGGTGCCGGTGCAATGGCACTCAAGGCAGCAATCGAGTATCTTCAGTCGATCGGCATGGAAACCGTTCACCAGAGAGAGCTTGAGCTGACGAAGATGGCACTCGATGGAATGAAGCAGATTCCAGGAATCCATGTGATCGGAAGCGATAAGCCGGAAGAGCACTGTGGAATCTTGAGCTTCACCGTTGACGGTGTTCATCCGCACGACATTGCGTCGATTCTCGATGCAGGTCATGTCAACGTGCGCGCAGGACATCACTGTGCACAGCCGCTCTTAAAGCATTTAGGCGTGATGTCCACGGCGAGAGCGAGTCTTGCTTTTTATAATACAGAAGATGATATCGAGCGGTTCTTGAACTGCCTGAGAAATGTTCGGAGGGAAATGGGATATGCAGAGTAGAACGTTTTATAATGAAATTCTGACAGAGCACAACCTTCATCCTGCACACAAGGAGTCACTGCCGGATGCAAACCTGATTCTTGAGGGTGTAAATCCAAGCTGTGGAGATGACATCATCCTCCAGCTGAAAGTTGAGGACGGCGTGATTGTTGACGGTGCGTTTCAGGGAAGCGGATGTGCGATCTCACAGGCATCTGTAGACATGATGCTGGAGCTTGTGATCGGACGCAAGAAGGACGAGGCAATGCATCTCGCAGACATCTTCTTCCGCATGATCAAGGGCGAGGCAAGCGATGAGGAGATCGACGAGCTTGAGGAAGTCGTTTCCTTGAAGGATATCTCCCACATGCCGGCGCGTGTAAAATGCGCAGTTCTCGGATGGCACACGATGGAAGAGATGCTTGACGGAAAGAAGAAGGAAGATTAATTAGAATCTTAAAATCTTAATTAGATTTTTTTAGTAGAATCGAAGAATCAAGAAGATGGAAGACTTGTGGTTTCTTTACTTGGAAAGGTGAGGGGATCGCAAGTCTTTTTTATATGATAGAAAATTGCGTTCTATCATACAAAAAAACGCTCCGCGGGGATGCAAAGCACCAAGTGCATCAAGCAGACAACAAAAAAGGCATCTGCTTTCGCAGATGCCTGATCATCATAGCGGAAGGGAGATTCGAACTCTCGACACTACGGGTATGAACCGTATGCTCTAGCCAACTGAGCTATTCCGCCATATTAAATTGTCATCAGAACTTCTGATGTAATGGGACCTATAGGGCTCGAACCTATGACCCTCTGCTTGTAAGGCAGATGCTCTCCCAGCTGAGCTAAGACCCCATAACTAGTGTCCGTTGCTTTCGCAACTGACATTTATAAATTATAATGGGTAAGAACCAAATTGTCAACAGTTTTTTGAAAAAAATATGAAAATGTATAAAACTATAAAAATGCTCCGGCGGAGAATCTTCGGAATCCTTGGAATTGAATTCTTGGAATTTTCAGATTCGCTGTCGGAGCATCGACTTGATGACTTGATCCTCAATGCCTGGTTGGATTTATATGCTGGGATTTACATTTACATGATAAATCCCAATCCTTATTTGCATACGAAATATTTGCAAAGTATTATTTCAGCTTTTCGCCGGTCAGCATCTCGTAGCTCTGGAGATACTTGTCGATCGTCTTCTGAACGATCTCATCCGGGAGCGTCCAGTTGTTGTCCGGGTTGGATGTGAGCCAGTCGCGGGCGAACTGCTTGTCGAAGGACGGCTGACTATGACCAACTTCATAGCCATCTGCCGGCCAGAAACGGGAGCTGTCCGGAGTCAGCATCTCATCACCGATCACGATGTTGCCTTCCTCGTCAAGACCGAACTCGAACTTGGTATCTGCAATGATGATGCCACGGCTCAGGGCGTAGTCTGCACATTTCTTGTAGAGTGCGATGGTGTAATCACGAACCTTGGAAGCGTACTCCTCACCCTTGCCCGGGAAATATTTCTCGAGGTGAGCAATGCTCTGCTCGTAAGAGATATTCTCATCATGGTCACCGATCTCAGCCTTAGTGGACGGCGTGAAGATCGGCTCAGGCAGTTTCTGGGACTCCTGAAGACCTTCCGGCAGGGTAATTCCACAAACAGTACCGTTCTTTTTGTAGCTTGCCCAACCGCTTCCGGTGATGTAACCGCGAACAATGCACTCGAGCGGAATCATGTTCAGCTTCCGGCACATCATCGTCTTGCCATCGAACTCAGGAGTCTGGAAAAACTCCGGCATTTCCTTGACATCAGTAGTGATCATATGGTTCGGAAGAATATCTTTTGTGAGATCAAACCAGAACTTGGACATCTGAGTCAGAACCTTGCCCTTGTTGGTCACTGTGTTATGAAGAATCACATCAAAACAACTAATGCGGTCAGTTGCTACCATAATCAGGCTGTCGCCATTGTCATAGATTTCGCGTACCTTTCCTTCTTTAACAGGTTTCATCTTCTTATCCTCTCTGTGTGCATGTATTTCCGGTTACTCCGAAAAACGGAGTCCGGTGTGTCTGTGTATGAATGACCATGTTGACTGTGTTCGTCAAACATGGGATTCTGCGTTGGTTGCTTCGTTCCTATATAGAATATACAAAAAACAAATAAAACGCAAGTCTTTTATTAAAAATACTTATTAATTTTTTTTATGACTTTATTTGGTTTTTTGTATGGGAGTTAGGAGAAAGAGAGAAGCAGAGAAGAAAACAGAATGAAATTGGTTATAAAAAAATATAGAAAGAAATAAAAAAGGCGGGATGCAGAAGTGAGAGATCTGCATCCCGCTCATCATCATTGTGATGATAGAGAGTTTTAAGGATTGAGATTTATGTGGATAAATGTTTATATTTTTTTATTTGCTGTAAGAAGTTACCGTAATCGTATAGGCACTGTCTCCTTTCTCGTATACGGTTCCGTCTGTTCCGACAATGGAAACGCTTTTTCCATCTGCACCCTGAATTGTGCCCTTGCAGGTCAGCGTGGTCAGGGTGGAGTCGGCAGTTACGGTCCATGTGGAGGTTGCATCAATCGTCAGGTTTGCCTTGCCAGAGCCATCTGATCCGGTCGATCCGGCATTCGAGTTATCCTGAATAAAGGCACCGGTGAGTGTGCTGCCGTTTGTCATCTGGAAATCAAGCGTGCTGATGCTGTCCCAGATCACGTCGCCGGTCATTTCCTGTGTGTCTGCGGTGAACTTGCAGTCAGCACCGTTTGCTCCGCTTTGTCCCCATCCGCGCGCATTGGAGTTTCCGGTGCACTTTAAGAAGAAGTCGTTTTTTGCTGACGGAGTGATGGCAACGTTTTTCAGGTAGAAGGTGCTCTCGGTATTTGTCGTGTAGAGCATACCGCCATTTTTTGCAGTCAGGCTACCGCCGGTCATCGAGAAGGTGGCATTTCCAACTTCGGAATCACCGGACATGCTCTGGTAGAGGATGACGTTCCAGTTGCAGTCGTTCTGGCTGTTTTCCGGAATATCGCCGGTCAGATCACAGTCGGTCAGTGTCAGGGAATTTCATCTCCGGGCGATTGCTGTTGTCGCCATCGTCCGGTTTCTCTGGCGGGGTTTCGCCATCAGCCGGTTTTTCCGGTGGAGTCTGTCCGTCAGCCGGTTTCTGACCGCCATTGTGATCCGGCTTGTCAGCCGTGGAGATCGTGAGCGTGTTACCATCGATAGATACAATCTTTGCCATCACACTTCCATCATCCTCCGGCGGAGTGTGAGTTTCTGAACTGCTTTCTGTGCTCGAAGAGGTGGTGGTGGAAGCATAGCTGATCATACCAGCACCAACTGCAAGGGAACAAACCGAAGCGCATAATAAAAGTCCTTTTACATGTTTTCTCATAGTCATTACCATCCTTTCTGAATTTGAAGATTCATTGTCTGGTTGTTTGGTGTTTGTTTATCGGAAGGAGATTTCCGTTGCTGTTTGTGTAGTGTGTGAACGGTAATTGATTTATTTCCTTTCGATGTCATGAAGTTTATCAGAGAAAGTTAAAATGAAGCTGAAAATGAAACGAAAAAACGAAAAAATTTTTTAGTTTTGAAAAATTGGTTTTTTTCAAAATCTATCCCCCCGGGAGGCTTGTCTGAGTAAAAATAAATATGATAAAATTCACCGAAAAGGAAAGAAATATGAGAGAAAAATCAAGATAGATAGGGCGAAGAAGAGTAAGGAAAAGAAAAGTAAGACGAAGAACAGTAAGGTCTAAGACCTAAAACAAAGAAATCAGAAATCAGATTAAGTAGATATATAAATATTAAAGAAACAGGGGGATGCGTGCGGATGGCGAAATATACGGCAAAACGTCTGTTTCAGCTGATCGTGGTATTGTTTGGCGTGACGTTTTTGACATTTATGATTACGCAGATGACACCGAGCGATCCTGCTGAGATGAAATATGTGTCGATGGGGATGATGCCGTCACCGGAGCTGCTCGAGCAGACGAGGCAGGAGATGGGACTGAATGATCCGATACTAGTTCAATATGGAAGATGGCTGATTCACGCGCTTCGCGGGGATTTAGGGGTCTCTTCAAAATTCAGTGAGCCGGTACTCACTCAAATGATGAAGAAACTTCCGTACACGTTGGAGCTTGCGGGAGTCGCCATGATTCTTGTGATTGCAGTTTCATTTCCACTTGGAATTCTCTCGGCGGTGAAGAAGAATCGAGTCGCGGATATTTTGATTCGCTTTTTTTCATTTTTTGGAATCTCGATGCCGAATTTCTGGATGGCATTGTTGCTGATGTATGTGTTTGCAGTTCGCCTGAAATGGTTTCGCGTGGTCAGCACGAATGATCTTCGTGGAATCGTGCTTCCGGCAGTTGCGCTCTCGATTTCGATGATCGGCAGTTACACGAGGCAGATCCGAACGGCATTTCTGGAAGAACTCAGTCAGCCGTATGTCACCGGAGCGAGGGCGAGAGGAATTCCGGAACCGGTGATTCTGCTGTGTCATGTGCTTCCAAATGCAATCTTTCCGGTGGTCACGCTGATCGGTTTGTCGGTTGGACAACTTCTCGGAGGAACAGCGATTATCGAGACTATTTTTTCGTGGCAGGGAATTGGAAATATGGTGGTGGAGGCGATTCGAGTTCGTGATTACCCGTTGATTCAAGGGTATGTAATCTGGATGGCGGTGATCTATGTGGTCGTCAATCTGCTCGTTGATCTGTTCTACCAGTTTTGTGATCCGAAAATCCGCCTGAATCAAATCAATCAGATAAGGATAAAAAGATAAGTCAAGTCAAATGAAGTCCAATAAAGATAAATCGGATGAAGACAAAGATGGAATGAAGAGAGTAGGAAGAGAGGCGAAAGAGAGGATGAGCAGTCAGATGGAAAATCGAAAAAAGAGAAAGAACATTCGCTGTGCCTGTTTTGCGCTTCTTGCTCTTGGAATTGTCTCAGTGGCATTCTGGGGATACCGTTTTGCACCGTATGATCCGCTTGAGACGAATTTTACGCAGAAACTGATGCCTCCCAGTATGGCGCATCCGTTTGGAATAGATAATGTCGGGCGGGATGTTCTGTCACGCGTGCTGTGTGGGGCAGGAAATTCGTTTAAACTCGTTTTTCTGATGCTTGCGATTGTCGTCGTGATCGGGACTGCGGTCGGGATTATTTCGGGATATTTTGGAGGAATTCTGGATACGGTGTTGATGCGAATAACGGATATTTTGCTTGCATTTCCGGATACGATTTTTGCGATTGCGATTGTCGGGATGATCGGACCGGGGTTGCTTCATACAGTTGTGGCACTGGCATTTGTGTGGTGGACGAAATATGCGCGGATGGCGAGAGGAATGACGGCGGTGATCCGAAATCAGGATTATGTGATACAGGCGCAGTTCGGGGGTGTGAGAACGCCGGGGATTTTGCTCCGGTATGTTCTGCCCAATATTCTTCCGCAGGTGATTGTCATGACGGCTCTCGACGTGGGGGGAATGATGCTCTCACTTGCGGGACTGTCGTTTCTTGGATTGGCATCTCAGCCACCGGCGCCGGAGTGGGGATATATGCTCTATGAGGGAAAATCGTACCTGCAGACAGCTCCGTGGATCATGATTTTTGCGGGACTTGCGATTTTTCTGACGGTGATGGTGTTTAATCTTCTCGGGGACAGTCTGAGAGATGTTCTCGACCCGAAGGAGTGGGAGTGAGGCATGCAAACGCGCTCTCGCTCCGGGTTCGCATTGCCTTTTTGCTGTGGTGCCCGGGTAGAAATTGGAGATTCAAGTGACGTTTGCGGAGGCGGGATGTGTGATTTTGGGCATTTCCCCATTAGAATTACTGTGCGTCCACTTTGAGTTATAGTCCTCCAATAAAAAAGCGAAGCATAGAAAATAGAAATAGTAAAATTTACAGAAATAAAAACACAGGAAGGAAACGAATTAGAATGAGAAGAAAACAGGTAATAGTTTTTACTGCAATGCTGATGAGTCTGGCGCTTGCAGGCTGTGGTGGTCAGACTTCTGCCGATAGCAGTCAGAATGGAAGTAAGAATAGTGCTCAGAGTGGAAGTGAAAATGTGGGAGCGGGAGATTCTGAGAGTGCGTCTGAGAATGAAAAGACGATGCGCGTGGCATTTTTCTGGATCAGTGCGGATCTTGATCCGGCAAATGATTACAATGCTTGGGTGACCTCTCGTCTCGGAGTCGGGGAGACTTTGGTGCGCCTGAATGATGAGCTGAAAATAGAGCCGTGTCTTGCGGATGAATGGGAGAATGTAGATGAACTCACATGGAGATTTCATATTCGTGAGGGAGCGATGTTCAGCAATGGAACACCTGTGACGGCGCAGGCCTGTCGGGCATCACTTGAGCGTGCAATCTCAATGAATGACAGAGCCTCTGAGTATTTGAAGGTCGAGTCGATGGAGGCAGATGGACAGGAATTAACGATTCGGACAAGTGAACCGAATGCGGGTCTGTTGAGCAATCTTGTCGAGCCTGTTTTTGACATTGTTGATGCGACGCAGAGCGAAGATCAGATTAAGACGGCGCCGGTTTGTACGGGACCGTATAAGATCGCAGATTTCCGGTCGGAGCAGAGCGTGGAGCTTGTGAAAAATGAGAATTACTGGGATGGGGAGCCGGGGCTTGATCGGATTGAAGTGACACAGATTGCAGATTCCGATGCGAGAGCGATGGCGCTCCAGTCCGGGGAGATTGATCTGACAAATACGATTGATCAGACGAGCACGACGCTGTTTGAAAATAATCCTGACTATCAGGTTTCCTCGATCATCAGTCCGCGTGTGAATGTGGCTTATATGAACCATGCACAGAGTAGTCCCCTGCATGATGTGGAGCTCAGAAAGGCGATCAGCTATGCAGTTAATCGGGAGGCATATGCAGAGTTGATCGGAGGAAGTCCGGCGCATGGTCTATACTCAGATGCAACGCCATTTGGAAATGAGACAATCTGCTCGTTCTCTTATGACAAAGATCAGGCAGAGCAGATTCTTGAACAGGCGGGCTATCGCGATGTGGATGGAGACGGAATCAGGGAGATGACCGATGGATCGCAGATGACGCTTCATTACCTTCAGGCAGCGGATCATGGATCAGCGGATTCTGCAATTCTTGCACAGGCGGTTCAGTCGGATCTGAAAGCAGTTGGAATCGATATGGAGATTTTGTCTGTGGAGAATCTTTCCGAATATCAGTCACAGGGGAATTTTGATTTTTACACGGGAAATGATAATTCCGCGCCGACGGGAGATCCCCAACTCTGGCTTGAGACGATGTATACAGGACTTGGAGTGTCCGGAAAAAAGAATCTGACCTCGTTTCAGGACGATAAGATTGATGAGATTGTTGCACAGATGAATCAGACATTTGATCAGGAGGCGCGCTATCGGCTTGCATCGGAGGCATCTCAGGAACTCAATGAGACGGCAGCGAATCTTTATCTGACAAACTCTTACTTGAACATGGTTTCTTCCGCAAGAGTGAAGCAGGCGGTTCAGCCAGTAGCGGATTATTACTTTATCACAAAAGATATTACAGTCGAAGAATAACAAAATAACAAAAAATAAAAGAATAACATCGAAGAATGACAATGAAACCTATTTTAGAAATTCAGGATTTGACAATTGATTACCCGGAACGTGCGGGGGTCGTCAGAAACGCAAATTTTGCCGTTCAGAGTGGAGAAATCATGGCGGTGGTGGGAGAGTCGGGAAGTGGCAAATCAACGCTTCTATCGGCAATTCTGGGCTTAATTCCGGCGGGTGGAGCGATCCGTGGAGGAAAAATTCTTTATAACGGGTCAGATCTGGTGAAATTAAACCGGGAGGAGGCGCGCCTGATCCGAGGAAGAAAGATTGCGATGGTATTTCAGAATTCGGGGGAATATCTGAATCCGAGACGAAAAATCGGAAGTCAATATCTGGAAATGATGAAATATCATCTTCCGGGGACGAAGAGAGAGCATCGTGGATGTGCGCTTGAGATGCTTGAGCGCCTTCATCTTGCAAATCCCGACCGTATTATGCAGTCATATCCGTTTGAGCTTTCCGGTGGAATGAGACAGAGAGTTGCGCTTGCAATGGCGCTGAGTTTAGAGCCGGAACTTCTCCTTGCAGATGAGCCGACGAGTGCGCTCGATGTGACGGTGCAGGCTCAGGTTGTCCGGGAGATGCTTCAGATGAGAAAACAGTTTGGGATGACGATCTTGATTGTGACGCACAACATCGGAGTCGCTTCCCGGATGGCAGATCACATTGTGGTGATGAAAAATGGGGAGCAGAGAGAGTATGGGACGAGACAGCAGGTGATTGAGCATCCCCAGGATGAATATACGAGATACCTGCTCTCGGCGGTTCCGGAGCTGGAAGCGTAAAAGTGTGTAAAAGGACATAAAAAGACGAATGGACGAAATGAGATGCAGAGAGACAGGAAATGGAGGTGAGGAAGACGGAAAAACAGGAAGATACGGAGATGCTCAGTGTGGAGCATGTAAGCAAGGTATTTGAGTTAGGACATCAGAGAGAGATTCGAGCTGTGGAGGATCTTTTTTTTAATATGTGCCATGGGGAGCGCGTGATGGTTGTCGGAGAGTCCGGATGCGGAAAGAGTACACTTGTCCGGATGATTTCCGGGATTGAGATGCCGACAAGTGGAAAAATTCTTTTTAATGGAAAAAATGTGCCAGATCTGCGCGGGGAAGAGCTTCGCCAGTATCGGAGACAGGTGCAGATGGTGTTTCAGGATTCCGCCCATGTCATTAGTCCGCGAATGACAATCGGGGAATTTCTGAGAGAACCGTGGATCTGCTTTGAACACAAGAGCAGGAGAGAGGCCGACGAGGTGGTTCGCTATTCGATTCAGAGAGTCGGTCTGGATCAGAGTTATCTGAAACGTCGACCGCATCAGCTTTCCGGCGGAGAACTTCAGCGAATCTGTGTGGCGAGAGCGATCGCTCTCCATCCCCAGCTTTTGATCTGCGATGAGGCGACGAGTGCGCTTGATGTCTCTGTTCAGAAACAGATTCTGGATTTGATTCGGGAGCATGTCGAGGAGAGTGGGTGCAGTGTTCTTTTCATCTGTCATGATCTTGCACTTGCGGAAAATTTTGGGGATCGGATTGCTGTGATGTACCGGGGAAGAATTGTGGAGTGGCTGAATGGAAATCATTTAAAACGCGAGGCACTTCACCCGTATACGAGACTGCTTCTCGATTCGGTATTTTCAATTCATGATGAGCCGGACAAGCCGATTCCGTTTCTTCCGGAGGAGGGTGGTAGATCAGGCTTAGATCAAAATAAAAATGGCAGGGATGGAACCTTGGAAAGTATGGGCTGTGCGTTTTGTGCGAGATGTGAAAAAGCAGATGAAGAGTGCAGAAAAAAACGCCCGGAGCTTAACATGGTCAGCCCCGGACATTTCGTTGCGTGTTTAAAAATCGAAACGCAAAGATAACAATATAAACTGTCGTATTATTTATTATTTGATGAATTTGTCAATCGCCCGATTCAGTTCTTCAAGAGCAGTCTGATCGCCGTCCTGAACGGCATCAATGATGCAGGTGGAAATGTGATCTTTTAAAATCACACGGCTCAGGCTCTTGATTGCGGCATCGACTGCGGCAAGCTGAATCAGGACTTCACTGCAATCCCGTCCAGACTCTACCATTGTTTTGATCGCATTCATATGACCGATGATTTTTGCGATTCGGTTCAGTTCATTTTTCGTTTCTTTATGAATGTGAGTATGACTGTGGCTGTGACTGTGACTATGTTCATGGGTAAGTAAATCTTCTGACTTCTGTTCATGATCGCAAGTATGATTATGATCATGTTCATATTCATGATTAAGGAAATCATCGAGTTTATGGTCGTGACTGTGCTCATGCAGATATTTACCCCACTCATCAGCAAGGCGATCAAGAGTGAAGACGGCGTTTGCCGGACTTGTGGAGGGGCATCGGATGGCAGAGATTTTAGTCTGTGTCTCACAGTAGCGATTGTAGAGTCGGAAAGCCGTGTCGCCGTTTGCGATAATCGTGTGAATCGGGGCAGTGTCGAGGACTTGTTTTAAATTGCATGGGATTACATTTCGGATACTGCTGTCACTGGAACCTTTGATGTCACAGGTGAAGACAACATCCCAGAGGGCAATGCCGTGACGGAGCAGAAGCGATTTTTTTTCCTCGATGCTTTCTGGGACTGGCTCACCAAAAATTCGGGCGAGCAGTTTCCAGAAACGATTCTGTGGATGACCGTAGTAGAACTGATTCTCTCTTGATTTAATGGACGGAAAACTGCCGAGAATCAAGATTTCCGAGTGTTCATCATAGACCGGAGCGAATGTGTGGGAGACCCGTGTAAATCCAGGTTCCGGATAATCCGGAATAGCAGGTTGTGTTTGATTCTGGTGTGTATTCATCTAAATTTGGCGCAGGATACCCGGACCTTTTGGTCGTGGGAGGAATGCGTTCCGTCGTTAGACGGTCCTCCTTTCTGAAAATGTAAATTTTATAATCTTTCTTATTCGACTTTCATGATTTTTTTTGCAGTTAAAATCAAAATCAAAAGAATGACGCCGACGAGGACGATCGTACCGCCGGGTTTCAACCCAAGGTAGTAGGCGCAAAACAGACCGATGATCATGAAAAGCACATCAAAACCGATTGCGTAGAGGAGCGTCTGCCAGTAATTTTTTCCGAGTTGCATTGCACAGGCAGTCGGAATCACCATCATTGAGGATACGATCAGAGCACCGACGGTTCGGGCAGCGACGGCAACGGTGATTGCGGTCAGAATCGTAAAAATGAAATTCACGGCGGAAACCGGAATTCCGGCAAGGCGGGCACTGCGCTCATCGAGAGCAATGTAAAACAGTTCTTTGTAGAGAAGCAGAAACGTCAGAAGAACTGCAAGGCTGACTCCGGTGACGAGGTAAAGCTCAAGATCACTGATAGCCACAATGCTTCCGAAAAGAAAGCTGTTGAAATTGGCGGCATTTCCGACAAATCCCGAGAGTACACCGGCAAGACCGACACCGGTAGACATCATGATGGAGATCGAAAGCTCCGAATAACGCGGAATCTTTCTGCGAATCGCCTCAATGCCGAGAGAAGCCAGAATACAGGCGATCGCAGCGCCTGCGACCGGATTCATGCCGATCAGAAGACCACCGGCAACTCCTGCCAGAGAGGCATGGGAGAGCGCATCTCCGATCATTGAGAGACGTTTTAACACGACGACGATGCCAATGCAGGGAATCACAATCGCGAGAAGAATTCCGACGATAAATGCACGTTGCATGAATGCGTACTCAAAGATTTCCATGTGCAGAGGTCTCCTTTTCTGATTCATTAAATCGCCCGTCTGATACGGAGCAAGTGGTGTTCATATTTGATGAAATGTCCGTTTCCGAAGAATTTCCCGGAACTTCCTCGTGCGGGAGAAGACGGGTCTTTCCGTCCTCCAACAGCCACACATCGTCCGCAAGATCGTGAAGAGACTGAAGATCATGGGTGACCATGAGAATCGTCATATCACGCTTCTGATTCAGGCGCTGTAAGAGCTGGTAAAATTCGTTGGTATTCTGTTCGTCAATTCCGGAAGTCGGCTCGTCGAGAAGCAGAAGCTGAGGATGATTGACGAGGGAGCGGGCAAGCAGAACGCGCTGCTGCTGTCCGCCGGAAAGGCGTCCGATCAGGCGGTTCTGGTAGTCTTCCATACCGACCTGACAGAGAGCCTGATGAACCTGCTCTTTTTCCTTCTTTCCCGGGAAACGAAAACGTCCGATCTGGGAGTAGAGATTTGCCATCACGATCTCCTCAACTGATGCCGGGAAATCCCGGTAGGAAACCATGCCGTTCTGGGGGACGTAGCTGATTTTTTTCCAGTCTTTGAACTGGCGAATATCCTGCCCCATCAGCTGAATGCTTCCATTGTCTTTTCCGAGACGCATTTCACCAAGCATCAGCTTCATCAGGGTACTTTTTCCGGCACCGTTTGAACCGATCAGTGCAGAAAAATGTCCCTCTGATACATGGAGAGAGGCATGGTCCAGAATCTGACTGTTTCCGTAGGAAAAGCTGATGTCTGAAATGTTGATCATTTCCATGATGAAAGTCCTTTCTGTCTTATTGTTCATTTATACTCTGTATTTCATTTTTAAGTTGATTTATCTGCTTACGCTGTGTATTTCTCCTGTGCTCATTTTGAGTCTGTTTTTTATTCGCTCAGAGCTTCAGAGAGCGCATTTAAGTTGTCTCTCATAACAGAAAGATAATCATTTCCAGCCACAATCTCTTCTGCGCTGAGTCCCTCTAAAGGATTGAGAACGGAGGTTATAATTCCTGTTTCGGCTGCAACGGTGTCTGCGGATTTGGAGCTTGTCAGAGCCTCAAAAAAGATTACTTTGACATGATGTTCCCGCACAAAATCGATGATCCGTGCCATGCGTCTGGGAGTTGGCTCAGAATCCGGGGTCAGACCTTCAATTCCGACCTGAGTCAGTCCGTAGGCATCACAGAGATAACCGTAGGCTTCATGTGCGACAACGATTTCCCGGTTCGGAAGTGCCGCGATTGTGTTGTGAAAATCTTCATCGAGTTTGTCGAATTCTACGGCATATTTCTCATAATTTGCTTCATAAAAGTCTTTGTTTTTCGGATCAGCGGAGACGAATGCATTTTTGATGTTTTCCATTTCTTTTTTGGCATATTCCGGATTCAGCCAGACATGGGGATCAAGTCCACCATCGTGCGAGTGGGAATGTCCTGAATCAGAAGCGTGAAAATGAAACAGTCCGGTTGATTCGCTGTCATGATCGTGATCATGATCTGCATGATCTTCACCTTCACTGTGGTCGTGATCTTCATGATCGGAAAATTCGTGCTCCTCACTTTCGATATGCTCATCGTGTTCATCATGATTATCATGATTATCATGCTCATCGTGTTCCTCGTCCTCATCGGAACTATTTGTCCGGAGCGCAATGCCATTAGAAGCCTCAACAACCATCAAATTTTCATTCGTCAGGCTGTTGAGCACGCGGTCGACCCAGTGCTCCATACCTGCACCGCTGTATACAAAAACATCAGCTTTTTCAAGATTTGTCAGATCGGAGGCGGATGGCTCCCAATCATGCGGTTCGGTACCGGATGGGACGAGATTAATCAGATCGATCTGATCGGCACCGATTTTTGAGGCAAAGTCGTACATGGGATAGAAACTCACTGCCACTTTCAATTTTCCATCCTCAAGATTTTCAAAAGAAGAAGGGAGAGGATCGCTTTGGGCAAGTCTGCTACACCCGGATAGGGACAGGACAGCGGTCAGTGCAATGGTGATTGCCGTTGTCAGTCTGTGTAATTTATTTTTCATTGTTATGATGATCTCCCTCACTGCTGTTACAGGAACAAGAATGGTGGCAGGAGTGAACCTGCATTCCTGCCGGACTGATCGAAGTATGAGAATCTGTCATGTGTCCGGTTGCAAGTCCTCCGCCACATTGACTGCAATACCCATAGAGAATCAGGTGTTCCGGCTCTAAGAGAAAGCCGTGTTCCTGCCGAATATGTCTGGAAAATTCTTTTAAATGGGAACATTCGAGAGGAACGATCCGTCCGCACCTGAGACAGATCATTTTTCCCGGTTCACTCGTCTCATCTTCTCCGAGGTAGCGGTACTGAGCTTTTGAGCCATTTACCGATGGAATCCGGATCACGACACCGTCGCCGGTCAGTCGGTCCAAAGTCCGGTAAACGGTGGTCTGTCCCACCTGGATCTCCTTCTGACCGAGATAGACCATCAACTGATCAACGGTCAGAAATACATCTTTCTGTTCCCGCAGACAGTCCAGAATCAGCTCCTGCTGTCTGGTGCGGTATCTTCCTCTTTCTGCCATAAAAAAACACTCCCTGTTTCAAATTGAAAATGATTTCTGTTTTCATATTATAGCAGGGAGTGAAAAATTGTCAAGGCGAATCCACTGGAAAATAAAACCAAATTTCCTAAACTGAAAATGCTGTCGTCGCATAAAAATGCCCCCGGCAGGAAGGCATCACGATGAAAAACCTCCCGCCGAGGGGCGAAATAAAAAGTCGATCAGATTTTATTTAGTCAAAGTTAAAGTGATCGAAGGACAGATCACAGCCACCGGCAAGTCTGCGGAAGATGTTGACTACGCGGGACATAATCTCCGGATAGCAATCTTCCTCAACTACCATATTCAGAAGAGTGAGATCCTCGTTGAAGCCGGTTCCCTTTACCATCGGAAGCTCGCTGATTTCTTTTATGATTGCATCTGCCTGCTCCTGATTGATTTTCTTTAATAAGCGATAGCTACGATTCATTTTATTCATGCTTATTCATCCTTTCCTGTTATTTTTTAGTGTTCCTGTCGTTTTAAACAGTGGGAGAAATCTGGAATTCCATTCCGTGAACATCGTAATATGAACACTATAATCATATTCTATCATACTCTAAAATCGTTCAGAGTTCAACGGAGATCTTTTCACAAAATCTGCTGTCACAACGGTATCGTATCATACAAAATTTTCACTTTAAAAAGTTATTATGGACAGGAATAAAATTAACTGTTAAATATTATAAAATAAGAGATTCTTGCTGAAAAATAAAAATAATTTAAGAAAATTCTTGACAGTACCGGAATTCTGGTGATATAGTAACGATAATTTATTTACAGCATCTGTTTCAGAGCTGTTTGAATTCCATATGAAAAACCGTGGAAGCGGAGATAACGGCAGTTATGGACTCCCAGAGAGCCTGCGATGGTGGAAAGCAGGCAGAACCCAGATTGTCAAATGGACCGCTGAGGGCGCAGTCAAAAGCCGGTAAAATGGCTGAGTATTCTGCGACGTTAAGGCTGGCGTTATCAGCCGGTAGTATGATAGTACTATGCAGAGCGCACAGGTTTTTTGTATCTTCGTATCAATCCTGTGAATTAAGGTGGCACCGCGGAATGAATATCCGCCCTTGATAAATCTTATTGGATGAGATTTGTCAGGGGCGGTTTTTTGTTTCATGGTCCTATCATACAAAAATGCTCCGCGAAGAATGTCTTTATTGGCAGGATCAGATATTGTAACTTAACTGAAAAAGTAGCAAGGGTAACAGAGGCAGAAGTCAGAACACACGATTTTTTGGAAAAGATTTTGAAAAAGGAGAATCAGGAATGACGAATAAAAATGGACGTTTTGCAATTCATGGAGGACAGTATATCCCGGAAACGCTGATGAAAGCAGTGATTCAGCTTGAGGAAGCTTACAACCATTATAAAAATGATCCGCAGTTTCAGGCGGAGCTGACTGAACTGTTTAACGAGTATGCCGGTCGTCCGAGCCGACTTTATTACGCAGAGAAGATGACGAAAGACCTTGGAGGTGCAAAAATCTACTTGAAGCGTGAGGATTTGAATCACACGGGTGCACATAAGATCAACAACGTGCTCGGTCAGGCACTTCTTGCGAAGAAGATGGGAAAAACCCGTCTGATCGCGGAGACCGGAGCTGGTCAGCATGGTGTGGCAACGGCTACGGCAGCGGCTCTGATGGGAATGGAGTGTGTGGTTTACATGGGAGAGGAAGACACGAAGCGTCAGGCTCTTAACGTTTACCGTATGCGTCTTCTCGGGGCGACGGTGATTCCGGTAACAACGGGAACAGGAACGCTCAAGGATGCGTGCTCAGCGTGCTTCCGTGAGTGGACAAACCGCATCGATGACACACATTACTGCCTCGGCTCAGTGATGGGACCGCACCCGTTCCCGACGATTGTGCGGGATTTCCAGTCCGTGATTTCAAAGGAGATCAAGGAGCAGATTTTGGAAAAAGAGGGACGTCTTCCGGACGCGGTTCTCGCCTGTGTTGGCGGTGGCTCCAATGCAATCGGCGCATTTTACAATTTTATCAACGATAAGGAAGTTCGCCTGATCGGATGTGAGGCAGCAGGACGTGGAGTCAATACCGCGGAGACCGCAGCGACGATTGCAACCGGAAAACCTGGAATTTTCCATGGCATGAAGTCGTATTTCTGTCAGGATAAATACGGACAGATTGCTCCGGTTTACTCAATCTCGGCAGGACTTGATTATCCAGGAATCGGACCGGAACACGCGATGCTTCACGATCAGGGACGTGCCGAGTACGTTCCGGTCACTGACGATGAGGCAGTTAATGCATTTGAGTATCTCGCACGCACAGAGGGAATTATTCCGGCGATTGAGTCGGCACATGCGGTTGCGTATGCGATGAAACTCGCACCGACAATGGGCAAAGATCAGATCATGGTAATCAATATTTCAGGACGAGGCGACAAAGACTGCGCAGCAATCGCGCATTACAGAGGGGAGGATATCAATGAGTAATCTTAGAAAAGCATTTGATCATGGAAAGGCATTTGTTGCATTTATCACCTGCGGAGATCCGGATCTTGAGACAACGGCAAAGGCAGTCCGCGCAATGGCGGAGGGAGGAGCGGATCTGATTGAGCTTGGAATTCCATTTTCTGATCCGACCGCAGAGGGACCGGTAATCCAGAGTGCAAATGTGCGCGCACTCTCAGCGGGAACGACGACAGACAAGATTTTTGAGATGGTAAAAAAACTCCGAAACGACGTGAAGATTCCGATGGTTTTCATGACTTATGCAAATGTAGTTTTTTCTTATGGAACAGAGCGATTTGCCGAGATGTGTGCACAGGTTGGAATGGATGGAGTGATTCTTCCGGATGTTCCGTATGAAGAAAAAGAAGAATTTGCACCAATTTTCGAAGCACATGGTCTGGAACTTGTGTCGCTGATTGCGCCGACTTCGGCTGACCGAATTGCGATGATCGCAAAAGAAGCAAAAGGATTTATTTATGTGGTTTCTTCTCTCGGTGTAACCGGAGTCAGAAGTGAAATCACGACGGACATCGGTGCATTGACGGAACAGATTCGTGCTGTCACCGATCTGCCGTGTGCGGTTGGATTTGGAATCTCAACCCCGGAACAGGCAGCGAAGATGGCAAAGGTTTCCGATGGAGCGATTGTCGGAAGTGCAATTGTGCGACTGATGGAAAAATACGGACGAGATGCGGTTCCTCATGTGGCGGAGTATGTGAAGTCGATGAAGGATGCGTTGAGGAGTTTATAAGTTATATGGCTTTGCAGTGATTTTGATTAAATGATGTCAGTTGAGTTAATCCGGATTGTGTGCTTATAAGTGAAATCGTGTAAACTTCTCAGAAATATGGATTTGAATAAAATACAGGCTCCGGAAGAGAGAAAGATTCTGCAACCCCGCTCTCTGGAGGAGCCATCCAAGTATTTAAGTATTGAATTTAAGTATCGTATCTAAGTGTTTTTTTAATTTTATTTTCTGTGTAAGATCTGTTATGTTATTTGGGATAAAATTTTTTTATTTCTTTCTAAAAAAATAAACTGGCGATTTTCTCCGTCTGGAGCGCCGTCTGCCTCCGCTTGAGCGAAGTGCAGATCCGGAACGTTTTTCCTCCATAATCAGATCAAACTCTGTGGGGGACATTCCAAGATCCTGTATCCGTTGTTGACGGCGCTGATAACGCTCGGCGCGCTCATTTTCCTCACGTTTTTCGATGTGAAATTTCACAAACATTATGATCGCAAGGACAACGGCGATAATTCCGATGATCCCAAGAGCAATCCAGAATCCAAGCGGAATGTGAATCTCAAGTGGTGAAACCTGTGAATTTGCATTGTTTTCCCTATTTTCCAAGGTTTCCACGGAGGTGGAAGACAGGGCAGATTCACCAGTTTCGCTGATAGAAGTGGAAGTTTCGCCAGCGGAATTTTCTGCGGATCCTGCATGATCTTCCAGAATAGAAACTTGCTTGGAATCATTTTCTGCACTTTCTGAGTCCGAAGTTTTTGATGCTCTCAAAAGCCATGTGTAACCGGCATCATGTCCTCCGTAACCGTAAGTGATCTGTGCAACTGCTCGATCTGGTGCAGAAGCAGGAAGCTCGTAAGAGATCGAGGAGGTTGTGTCCGCAAACGTCGCATTGTTCGGCAGGGTAATTCTGCTGTCATCCTGAAGGTGAAGGATTGAGAGATCTGCTGCCGGGAGTCCCGCAATCGTCATATCGTTTGCGAGAGACGAGTATGTCGTATCTTCCGAGGAGACGTTTACTGAATAAAAATTTGCAAATCCAAAATCGAGCAGGGTCTTTGTGTCACTGTAATGTGTCTGATGACCGTTCAGGACGACGGCGACGAGACGCATGCCATTTCTTTCCGCACAGGTAACGAGGGTGTTGCCCGCTAGAGAGGTGTATCCGGTCTTTCCGCCAAGGATTCCGGGATAGTACTCAGGAAGATTTTTTTTCAACATCTTGTGTCCCGGGTAGACACGGCTTCCTTCCGGATTTCGCTTGGTCGGTGGGAGATCATAGTAACGGCTTGAGTCGATCTCTACGAAGGTGTCATTTTCAAACGCAGAACAGGCGATCAGCGCCATATCGTGAGCAGAGGTGTAGTGATCTGGATCGTTAAGTCCGCTCGGATTGTTGAAATGGGAATCTGTACAGCCGAGCGACTGGGCTTTCTGGTTCATCATTTCTGCAAAGGCTTCAATCGAACCGGCAGTGTGTTCTGCGAGGGCATTTGCCGACTCGTTTGCTGATTTTAAAAGCATCGCATAGAGACAGTCGCGCACACTCAGCTGGTCACCCTCGTCGATTCCAGCAGAACTGCTTCCGGATTCCACGTTGTAGACTGCATTGTGGGAGAATGTCACGGTCTCATCGAGATCACAGTTTTCGATTACGATCAGAGCAGTCAAAATCTTTGTGATACTTGCAGGGTAGTAAGCCTGATGAATATTTTTGCCATAGAGGACAGCGCCGGAACCAGCATCCATGAGGATGCCGCCCTCAGCGGAAATTTCCACATTGTCCGGCCATGGAACGGTACTTGCAAAGGCCGGGGGCGAGAAGATCAGCCCTGTCAGCAGGACAAGGGCGAGAAAAAACGAAGCGATTCGTTTCATAAATAAAATAAGTCCTTTCTAAGTCCTTTAAAAAATCTTTTGATAAAAATAAAACTCTTCCCATTAAAAAATCCTTCCAGTGACAGAGAGGAGACAGGACATAATATGGTAAAATCAATCAGTCTGTTTGAGACTCCGGTGGGAGAAGGTAGCGGGACGGGGCGTTTAAAAGTTGCTGAATTGCAAAATAAGCTGTGCCTGTCAGAATTCGCTTCTCATCCGATGAGACAAGCCCGATTGGCGGAAGTGCCTGGTAGGAGGCAAGATGCTCGTTCGCTGTTTTTCTGGCATCCTCAAGCAAAAGCATTCCGCCGTGTGTTATTCCTCCGCTAATGAAAATGCGGTCGGGGGTACAGATGGAGAGCAGAGATGCAATTCCGAGGCCGAGACTGTGCCCGCAGTCTCGAATCAGTTTCATCGCGAGCGGGTCCCACTGGCGCGCTGACTCGAAGACAGAACGGGCGGAGATCGCGGAAACGCGATTTAACAGGCTTTCCGGAAATGCAGACAGTTCCTGGGTTGCCCTTGATTCGAGGGCGGACAGGCTTACAAGAGAATCGAGGCATCCAGTTCGCCCGCATTTGGGACACACATTTCCATGTGGATCGATCGGAAGATGACCTGCCATCGAGAGCATGCGTGAATCGTGGAGACAGAGTCCGCCACGGGTCAGTCCGACTTCAACGCTGTCGTCTGCAAAAATGTGAAGCATGACTTCGCCTGTATTTTTGTCGGGCAGGTTGTGCCAGCAGGCAATTGCACCGGCATCGGCATCATGAATCAGGAAAATAGGGAGAGAAATCTGCTCTCCAAGTTTTTTACAGAGCGGAAAGAGAGTAGTGGCAGTGCCAGATGAGATCGATGAAATCAGGATCGATCCATCTACGCGACGGCAGGGATCAGGAACGGCGATTGCAGTAGCCGTGAGTTCCGGAAAATCTTTCAGAAATGTTGCCACGCCGTCTGCGATCTGCTCAATAATTGAGGGCATATTTTCCTCGCTTATCGCCTCAATCGGAACGGACAAAAGATGACCACACGGCTGTCCGTGAAAATCGTGCGGTTGAATTTCCAGCCAGTGTGCGGAAAGGCGGATTGCAAGCACTTTGTAGCGGTTGTAATTCAGGGACAGACCGACGGAACGCCGTCCTTTTTTTCCCGCTGTAAATCCGGTCTCGTAGATAAGTCCGGATTTTGTCAGAGAGCGGACAATTTTCGTCATCGAGGCTTGAGTCAGTCCCGTCGCCTCTCCGAGTTCCGCACGCGAACATCCCGGGTGGAGAGCGAGAAAGCGAAGCACCTCCGCCCGATTGGAATCCTGCATATTGATCTGGTTTTGTCCGCTTTTTCCGTTTATTTTTTCCTGCATAAAAAACCTCAATAATAATAGTTTATCATATATTTTACTAAGAATCTAGAATTCAAGAAAGCGAGGTGTAGCGGGCATTCCTCCCCGGTTGCTGTTCACGCATTGCGCAAACAGCAACGGATTTTGCCGATGCTT
>ERZ838839.1441-NODE-1441-length-22761-cov-10.324011_pt1 | contig 22761 bp, 9 predicted proteins | sample MGYA00519909_ERZ838839 | MGnify/ENA primary metagenome ERZ838839 (study PRJEB31850, sample SAMEA3708843) | human gut metagenome | biome: human gut; feature: human-associated habitat; material: faeces | place: China | collected 2014 ... | reverse complement strand
CATTTTGCAGTAAGGCAGTATAAAAAATACAAGCTGGCTGCAGGAAAGACAGCAAAAAGTATTTTAATCAGTTGTGGTGCAAGACTCGCACCCTTTGATATTGCGGAACTGCGGGAACTTATGTCTTATGATGAGATGGAACTGGATATGATTGGAGATCAAAGAACTGCATTGTTTATTGTAATCTCTGATACGGATGATACATTTAACTTTGTGGTTGCTATGATGTACAGTCAGCTTTTCAATCTGTTATGTGACAGGGCAGATGACGTTCATCATGGAAGATTGCCTTATCATGTAAGAATCCTCTGTGACGAGTTCGCAAATATCGGTCAGATTCCGAAGTTTGACAAGCTGATTGCAACGATCCGAAGCAGAGAGATTTCTGCATCCATTATTCTGCAGTCACAATCACAGCTCAAGACCATTTATAAGGATGCAGCGGAAACCATCACAGGAAACTGCGATACCATGCTGTTTCTTGGTGGAAAGGAAAGTACCACTCTGAAAGAAATTTCAGAGACACTGGGAAAGGAAACGATTGATTTATATAATACTTCTGATACAAGAGGTCAGAGCAGATCTTATGGTCTGAACTATCAGAAAACGGGAAAAGAACTGATGAGCCGGGATGAACTGGCAGTCATGGATGGTAACAAATGTATTTTGCAGCTTCGTGGTGTCCGTCCGTTTTACAGTGATAAATTTGACATCACAAAACATAAACGGTATAAGCAGTTATCCGATTATGATAAAAAGAATGAGTTTCATGTGGAAGAATATATGAAACATCAGATGGAAGTCCGGTTAAGTCCGGAAGAAGCGTTCGACCTTTATGTGTATGAAGGCAGTGAACTGGAAAAACAATCAAATAATGAAAATGAAGGCACAGGGCATGTAACGTAAAACATACATAGCTCTTTTTTTATGCCCTTTTGGGAGGTAGCGATATGCGTAAGCATGAAAGACCGCCCATCAGGGCGGAACCCTCCGAGTAGTAACCGTTTGAAAATCACAATGAAAACAGCAGTTACGAAAGGAGAACATAGATTATGGCGTTTTTTACATCCGCAATTAATATTTTACAGACTCTGGTTGTTGCAATCGGAGCCGGACTTGCAGTTTGGGGAGTTATCAATCTCCTGGAAGGATATGGAAATGACAATCCTGGAGCCAAGTCCCAGGGAATCAAGCAGCTTATGGCAGGTGGAGGTGTCGTTCTGATCGGTACACAGCTTGTACCATTACTGGCGAATCTGTTTTAGCCGGGGCAGTAGGAAAGGAGAACACGCATGGATAAGATTTTTGAGTCCATAGAAGAATGGATGCGTAACCTCCTTACAGGCATGGTCAGCTCAAACCTGACGAACATGTTTACCGATGTGAATGAAAAAACCGGTGACATTGCAAGTCAGGTTGGGCAAACGCCCCAGGGCTGGAACAGCAGTATTTTCAGCTTGATCCAAAATCTGTCGGATTCTGTGATCGTACCGATTGCCGGAATGATCATAACCTTTGTGTTGTGCTATGAGCTGATTTCCATGCTCACCGAAAAGAATAACATGCATGACATAGATACATGGATGTTTTTCAAATATTTTTTCAAGATGTGGATAGCAGTCTGGTTCGTAAGCAATGCTTTTACGATTACAATGGCGATTTTTGATGTTGGACAGAATGTAGTGAACCGGGCTGCAGGTGTTATCAACCAGCAGACGGCAATCAATATTGATTCGGTAATTACCTCGATGGAGACAGCAATGGAATCAATGGAAATAGGAGAGCTGATTATACTGGCATTGGAAACGCTCCTGGCGAGTCTGTGCCTAAAGGTTATATCCGTTTTTATAACGGTTATTTTATATGGCCGTATGATAGAAATTTATCTGTATTCGTCAATCGGTGCAATTCCGTTTGCCACTATGAGCAATCGGGAATGGGGACAGATTGGCAGCAATTATTTAAGAGGATTGTTTGCACTGGCATTTCAGGGATTTTTTATCATGATGTGCGTGGGCATTTATTCTGTATTGGTTGCCAACATACAGGTATCAGACAATGTGCATACAGCACTGCTCAGTGTAATGGCTTATACAGTAATACTGTGTTTCAGTCTTATGAAAACAGGTAATTTCTCAAAGAGCATCTTTAATGCACACTAAACGTGGAAAAGGAGACGATGAAAATGGCTTTTGTATCAGTACCAAAAGATCTGACAAAAGTAAAAAATAAAATTATTCTCAATCTTACAAAACGACAGCTTATCTGCCTTGGCATTGCAGCGGCAGTAGGGCTTCCGTTTTATTTCCTGTCAAGGGGATTGATTGGTTCGAGTAATGCGGCAACCGGAATGTGTCTGTTGATGCTTCCGGCTTTTTTATTTGCCATGTATGAGAAAGATGGACTTCCTTTAGAGAAAGTCCTCAAAAATGTGATTACAGTAAAACTTATCCGTCCTCCGGTACGGAAGTATGAGGTGGAAAACCTCTATGAAAAAAAGAGAATTCTGACAAAAGCGAAAGGAGGTACCGTTCGTGGAAAAAGTAAGAAACGATAAAGAAGAATTTTCCCATCCGGATGACTGGTGGCTGGATGAAGAGGATTCTGCTGATAGTTTACCAGTGTTTGATCCGGACGAGGCAGAAGATTATGTAAAGGACAGACAGCGTTTGACGGGAGTACCGATGGTTACGGGGTATGAAGCACTGGAGCGACACCGAGGTGTCCGCAGACCAAGACGTAAATTAAGCAGACGGGAAAAACGTGCCTGGAAAAAAGCCCAGAAATATGAACTGAAATTACATAAGGCACACGAAAAGGAAGAGAAAAAGCTTGCAAAGCAGGCGGAAAAACAGGCTGCTCGTGAAGAAAAGGCGGCACAGAAACAGGCAAAAAAAGCAGAAAAGCATAAAAAAAAGACAAAGCCGCCGGGGCCTGTAAAATCCAGTGGAAAAAAGGGTACTGTAAAGAAAATATCCAGTACGAATAAAGACAGTAGAAATAAAGGGAAAGATATTACCGCACAGCAGTCCATTCCTTACAGGGAAATGGGAAAAGACGGGATCTGTCGTGTGGAGGATGGGTATTATTCAAAGACGATTCGTTTTTATGACATTAACTATCAGTTGGCACAAAACGAAGATAAAAATACCATTTTTGAGAACTGGTGTGATTTCCTGAATTATTTTGACAGTACCATCCATTTTCAGTTGTCCTTTATCAATCATTACAGCAATATGACGGAATATGAAGATGTGATCCGTATCAAAAAGCAGAATGACAGTTTTGATGATCTGCGTATGGAGTTTGCCCAGATGCTTAAAAGCCAGTTGGCAAAGGGAAATAATGGTCTTATCAGAACCAAGTACATTACATTTGGGATTGAAGCGGATAATATCCGGGAAGCGAAACCGAAACTGGAACGTATAGAAACTGATATTCTCAATAATTTTAAGGTTTTCGGGGTATCTGCGTATCCGTTAAATGGTGCGGAGCGTTTGCAGATCATGTATGAAACATTCAACCAGAATGTCAAAGTGCCATTCAGGTTCAGCTATGATGATATGCTGCGTACCGGGTTGAATACAAAGGATTACATTGCTCCATCCAGCTTCCTGTTTAAAAATGGAAAGGATTTTCAGATGGGAGATACTATCGGGGCAGTATCCTATCTGCAGATACTGGCACCGGAGCTGACGGATAAAATGCTCGCTGAATTTCTGGAAATGGACTGTAATCTGCTTGTGAATCTGCATATCCAGTCCATCGACCAGATGAAAGCAATCAAGCTGGTAAAGAGTAAGGTTACGGACATTAACCGTATGAAAATCGAGGAACAGAAAAAAGCGGTACGTTCCGGATATGATATGGATATTATCCCGTCTGATCTGAACACATACGGAGGGGAAGCGAAAAGACTTCTGGAAGATTTACAGTCAAGGAATGAGAGAATGTTCCTTGTGACTGTGGTGTTCTTAAATACAGCGAAAAATAAACAGGAGCTGGAAAATGTGGTATTTCAGACCGCAGGTATTGCACAGAAATATAACTGTGCGTTGAAAAGACTGGACTATCAGCAGGAACAGGGACTTATGAGCAGCTTGCCGCTTGGAAGAAACTGGATTCCGATCAAGCGGGCCTTAACTACCACGTCAACAGCTATTTTTGTTCCTTTTACAACGCAGGAACTGTTTATGGGTGGGGAATCTATCTATTATGGGTTAAATGCCCTGTCTAATAACCTGATCATGGCAGACCGGAAAAAGTTGAAAAATCCAAATGGTCTGATACTTGGTACTCCCGGTTCTGGTAAATCTTTTGCGGCAAAAAGAGAGATCACCAATGTATTTATTGTCACAAAAGACGACATTATCATCTGTGATCCGGAGGGAGAGTATTTTCCTTTAGTCCGGGCATTTAACGGACAGGTTATCCGTATTTCCCCAACCAGTCATGATTACATCAATCCAATGGATATTAACATCAATTATGCGGATGATGACGATCCGCTATCGTTGAAATCAGATTTTATCCTTTCGCTTTGTGAACTGGTAGTAGGAGGAAAAAACGGTCTGGAACCAGTGGAAAAAACAATCATTGACCGATGTGTGCGTCTGGTATATCAGGACTATCTTTCAGATCCGGTTCCGGAGAAAATGCCAATCCTGGAAGATCTATATAATCTGCTTCGCAAACAGGAAGAGGCTGAGTCGCAGCGGCTGGCAACGGCACTGGAAATCTATGTAAATGGCTCCCTGAAGGTGTTTAATCACCGCACAAATGTAGAACTGAACAATCGTCTGGTATGTTTCGATATTAAAGACCTTGGTAAACAGTTAAAAAAACTTGGCATGTTGATTGTTCAGGATCAGGTTTGGAACAGGGTAACAGTCAACCGTTCTGCTCATAAATCCACCAGATATTACATTGATGAGTTCCATCTGTTGCTGAAAGAGGAACAGACAGCAGCGTACAGTGTGGAAATCTGGAAGAGATTCAGGAAGTGGGGAGGTATTCCGACTGGTATCACGCAGAACGTAAAAGATCTGCTTGCATCAAGGGAAATCGAGAATATCTTTGAAAACTCAGATTTTATCCTGATGCTCAACCAGGCATCCGGGGATCGACAGATTCTGGCAAAACAGCTTAATATTTCAACACACCAGCTTTCCTATGTAACAAACAGTGGAGAGGGAGAAGGGCTGATTTTTTATGGAAATACAATTATTCCATTTAAGGACAGATTCGATAATACCCTTATGCTTTATGCGTTAATGTCATCGAAGCCGGAAGATGTAGAGAAGCGTGAAAAACTCGGCATCAAAGGCAGAGATGATAGTTAAAGAGGTGACAGCAGAGTATGAGAAAATGGGTGGCAGGATTGTTACTTTCTATATCCGTTATATTGCTTACGATCAGTCTGTATTTCCTGATGGGATTTTTTATGCAGGAAAGACAGGATAACCAATTACAGCAAGAGTTGCAGGAACTTATGCAGGAAAAAGAGGACGATCCAGAAGAAGATACTTCCGACGATTTAGAGGTAGATGCTGGAATTTTGGCATTGCATGAAAAAAATCCAGATTGTATTGGCTGGCTGACCATTGATGGGACGAGAATAGATTATCCGGTCATGTACCGGCCCGGAGATAAAAATTATTATCTGCATCGGGATTTTAACGGGGAATATTCTGCAAATGGCTGTTTATTTCTGGCAGAGGAATGTGTACCAGGAGATTCGGACAATCTGATCATATATGGACATCACATGAACAGTAGGAAGATGTTTGCTGACCTTGAAAAATATAAGGACGAAGGATTTTATGAAGAACATCCGACAATCCTGTTCCGCACGATATGGGGAAATGAACAGTATCAGATATTTGCAGCATTTACAACACCCGTTTATACAGGAAATGATTTTGATTATTACAGTTTTATCAAAGCAGGAACAGTGGCTGATTATAAAAAATTTATTGCTTCCGTTAAGGAAAAGTCGCTTTATCAGACAGGAACAACAGCAAAATACAGAGATAAGTTACTTACACTGTCTACTTGTGAGTATTCCCAGAAAAATGGGCGTATGGTACTGGTTGCAAAGAAAAATAACGGAAAGGAATAAAACGGAAAATTACCATAGATCAGGAGATGATGACCATGCAGGAGCATGAATATAAAGCAAGGGACAAGACTGTCCAGAAGATGAGCCGGGACGGACTCCGGGAAAAAAATCTCCGCAGTAAAAAGGAAAAGCGGATTACCGGGCGTGAGGCAGATGAGAAGAAAACAGCCGGACACAGGGAACAGGAGCTGGACTTTGGAAAGGTCAGAAAAACTCATACTGCAGAAGAAACGGTTGAGGAAATGAAAGAAGGAAAACACAGGCTGCAGTCCAGACACGCTTTTCTGGAACAGGAAGAAATTGCGGAAACAGAAGAAATGGAAAACTCAGAAATGAGTGATGATAAAGCAGGCGGGGAGAAACCTCCGCCTGTTTCACGTTCCAGACTTCGGAAAGATAGTATCCGGGGGCATCCGGAACGGAAATTTGAACGTGATTCTGAAATAACAGAACCAGACAGGCAGAACCGAAAGAAAAAGATGGTCACAGCCTATGCAGCAAAAGAGCAGAAACGCTACCATGAAAAGGCAGAAGTTGATGAAAAATCAATGGAAGACTTTCGGGAAGAGATCAAAGGCAAGACAAAAAGGGAACAGATACGAAAAGAACAGAAGAAATCAAAATCCCGGCTTTCCTTTGAAGATGAAAGCAAGGGTGTGATTCCTAGCAGTGGGATGGTAAAAAGGGGAGCTTCCGCCGTTTCGGAAACGGTATCTGGTTATGGTCAGAAAAAGGTCAGAGAAGATACCGATGATAATGCTGCTCTTGATGCGGCTGATCAGATGGAGCTTGCAGGAGAAAGCCTTGCAAGAAAGTCAATTTACGTTCGGGAACGATTGAAAGAGAATCGCCAGAGAAATAACCGGTTAAGGGAATCTGTTCTGGAAGAAACAGAAAAATCCCGCCTGCAGTTTGGCACCAGTGCTTCCAATGAAGCAAAAAGGGCGGTTGAGAAAGAAACGGAACAGAAAAAACAGTCTGCCTTAAAGAAATTATTGCAGAAAAAGCGTTACCAGAAGCAGTATCAGGCTGCGAAACAGGGAAAGGCTGTGAAAGATGCAGTGCTTGTAAATGCACAGCGATTTACAGAAAAAGCCAAAGCTGCGGTCAAGGAGCTTGTGGCACAGAACAGGAATATCCTCCTGTCCATAGGAGTTCTGGTTCTGCTGTTTGCGTTGATGGCGACGAGTCTGTCAAGCTGTGCTGCGTTATTCCAAGGCAGTTCTAATGCTATTATTTCTACCAGTTATTCCAGCGAGGATGCAGATATTTATGCTGCGGAAAATGCTTATGTAGCTTTGGAAAATGCACTGAATGAACAGATCAATCAGATGAAAGCAAACCATTCCGACTATGATGAGTTCCAGTTTCAGATTGATGAGATCGGACACAACCCGTATCAGCTTATTTCTTATCTGACAGTCAAGTATGGCGGTTTTACCTATGCAGAGGTTGCAGATGAGATTCAGGAGATTTTTAAGGAACAGTATGGATTATATACGGATTCGACACGAGAAACCGTAACAGAAAAGAAAACGGTCAGGGTTGGAGAATCACTGGGACAGGTTGTAACCAGTGGATATTGTAACTGCCCAATCTGTTGTGGACAATGGAGTGGAGGCCCGACAGCAAGTGGAGCTTATCCACAGGCAAATCACACGATTGCGGTAGATGCCTCCAATCCATTTGTGCCAATGGGAACCCATGTCATTATGAATGGCGTGGAGTATGTAGTTGAGGATACCGGAAATTTTGCACAGTATGGTGTTCAGTTTGATGTATTTTATGGCGATCACGCTTCTGCATCAGCACATGGGCATCAGACCTGGGAAGCATACATAGCAGACAGCAATGGAAGTCAGGAAGTGGAAGTAACGACAACAAGAGAAGTGAACCGGCTGGATGTAACACTTACGAACCATAACCTGGATGCAGTTTTAAGAAAACGTATGACAGATAAGGAACAGGAGCAGTATGACGCTTACAACAAATACTATGGAAATCGTGATTATCTGTTTGACCTTAACACAATTCCGACAGGTGGGGCAGGCTTTGGATATGATATTCCGGCAGAAGCACTTTCTGATCCGCAGTTTGCCAAGATGATCCGGGAAGCGGAAAAATATCTTGGTTATCCGTATGTCTGGGGCGGTGCATCGCCATCTACCAGTTTTGACTGCTCTGGTTTTGTATGCTGGGTAATCAATAATTGCGGAAATGGATGGAACGTGGGAAGAACAACAGCGGACGGGCTTCGTTCTTATTGTTCCTATGTATCTCCATCTGATGCAAAGCCGGGAGATCTAATCTTTTTCCAGGGAACTTATGATACGCCGGGAGCGAGCCATGTTGGAATTTATGTAGGAAATAACATGATGATTCATTGTGGAAATCCGATTCAATATACAAGCATTGCAAGTTCTTACTGGCAGCAACATTTTATGGCATTTGGCAGACTTCACTAGAAGGGAGTAAACAAGAGATGAATATGCGGTTAAAAAAGGTTCTGGATGACATTCAGAAAACTGAAAACAAGATTCTGGAACTGCAGGAGCATGTAAGGCAACTGAGAATCCAGAAAAAGCAGATGGAAGATGCAGAAATCATTAAGGCAATCCGTTCCATGAAGATGGACAGCCGTAAGATGCTGACTTTTCTGGAAGGGATTCAGAATGGAACAGTTACCATGCAGTTTGATGAAGAGGGCAATCTTTCTATGGATAGTTCTGAAACAGGTATAAAGAAAGAAGAAAATATGGACAGAGAAATGTCAACCGAACTGATAGAAGAAAGAGAGGATTTGGAAGATGAAGAATAAAGTAATGAAAAAAATTTTGATGATTATGTTGTCATCAACAATACTGATGGGTTCTGCCAGTGTGACCGCTTTTGCACAGGCAAATGAAAACGCAGAGCAGACTGAAACTGCGGAACAGGTGATAGAAGAACTGCCGGCGGAGCAGCCTGCCACAGAGGGAACACCGTTTTCCACGCCGGGAAACGGACAGCTTGTGGATGATAAGGAGAATGACAGTTCCAAGCAGTTTCTGACGGTACAGACAAAGAATGGAAATACCTTTTATATGGTCATTGACCGTTCCGGTACTTCCGAGAACGTGTACATGATGTCACTGGTAGATGAAAATGATCTGGCAGAGTTCTTAGATGAAAACGAGGAAACCGAGAAAAAAGAGGAACCAGCAGTTGTACTTCCGGAAACGACTGCAACACCAGAACCAGAAACTACCGTACAGCCAGAAACAGAAGTGAATCCAGAATCCGGTGGTAATAAAATGTTGGGTTCTGCAGTCTTGGGCGGCGGCATTGTACTGGTATTTGGTGGTTTAGCTGCTTTTGCTTTAAGTAAATTCCGAAAGAAAAAAGAGGACGGTATTGTAGAGGAAGGTCTGGAATTTGCTGATGACAGTTACATCAATGAAGATGAAGAAAATGCAGAAGATCAGCAGAAATAACAAAAATTTATAAGGTATGGAGAAAGGGCAGTTCTTTATGGACTGCCTTTTTGACAGGAACAGGAGGAAAATATGGCGAAATTTTTAGTAATTGCAGAGAAACCGAGCGTGGCACAGAGTCTTGCAAAAAATTTATCTGCTTATCAGAGAAAGGACGGGTATCTGGAGGGGAACAGTTGCATTGTCAGTTGGTGTCTGGGACACCTGGCAGAATATGCACCACCGGAAATTTATGATGAAAAATATGCAAAATGGCAGTTTGAGGATTTGCCGATCATCCCGAAAGTATGGAAAGTACAGGTATCAGAAGATAAAAAGAAGCAGTTTGATGTGCTATGCAACTTAATAAACCGGGCAGATGTAGCATATCTGGTCAATGGCTGTGATGCCGGAAGAGAAGGAGAACTGATTTTTAAAAGAGTTTATGATCTGGCAGGCTGTCAGAAACCAGTGAAGCGTCTGTGGATCAGTTCAATGGAAGATGAAGCCATTCAGAAAGGATTTCAGTCCCTAACTGACGGGAGAGAATATGCAGGGCTTTGTAATGCTGCGGTATGCAGGGCACAGGCGGATTGGTTGATTGGAATGAACGCAACGAGAGCCTACACAACCAGATATTTTAAGCGTTTGGTAGTTGGCAGGGTACAGACACCGACGCTTGCCATGCTGACGGAAAGAAAAGAGAAGATCGAGCATTTCAAGAAAGAAGCCTATTATAAGGTTTCTCTGTCAGATGGGAAACTTGCGGTAATTTCAGAAAATATTCAGTCTGAAACAGAAGCGGAAGAATTAAGAAAACTCTGTGATGGAACAGAAGCTGTTGTAACCAGAGTGAAAAGAGAACAGAAAAAGATTTCCCCGCCCAAACTTTATGACCTGACCAGTCTGCAGAGGGAAGCAAACCGATTTTTCGGATATACTGCACAGAAAACATTGGATATGCTGCAGGAACTGTATGAAGAAAAGATGGTTACATATCCGAGAACAGACAGTCAGTATGTAACCGAGGATATGAAAGAAACTGTAAAAATGCTTGCTAAAGGCATGACAGATTTTCTTCCGTTTCTGGAATCTGGACAGACTGGAGAAAACATAGATCGTGTGGTTAATAATGCAAAGGTATCTGATCATCATGCAATCCTGCCGACGAAAGAAACAATAGAAAAGGGAATGGGAGGACTTTCCAGTGGAAAGAAAAATCTGCTGATGCTGATCGGACAGCAGCTTGTTCAGGCAACAGGGGAAGATTATCTTTATGAGCAGACAGAAATTTTCGTACAGTGCAAAGAACATGAATTTGCTGCAAAAGGAAAGCTGCCTGTGCAGATGGGATTTAAAGAAGTGGAAGAAGCCTTTCGGAAATATTGTGTAAAGGATAAGAAATCTGACGAACCGGATAATAAGGCAAAACTTCCAGAGGGATATAAAGAGGGAAGGACGCTTGCTTCTGTGAAAGCAGAGAAGAGTACCCATTATACTGCCCCGCCGAAGATGTTTACCGAAGATACCCTGCTTGCGGCAATGGAAACAGCAGGGAATAGAGAATTTGATTCGGAAACAGAGAAAAAGGGACTTGGTACACCGGCAACCAGGGCAAATATCATTGAGAAGCTGGTATCTTCCGGGTATGCAGAACGTAAGGGAAAACAGATTCTTCCTACAGTGGCAGGCTGCGAGCTGATCCATGTAATGCCTGAGAATCTGAAATCCGCAAGTCTGACAGCAGAATGGGAAAATCAGCTTTTGATGATGGAAAAGGGAAAAATCCAGGAAGATGAATTTATGGATGGGATTGTATCCATGATCACTGAGATTCTTTCCGTATGCAGGGCGATTCCGGAAGAAGAACGGAACCGTTTTCAGACTGCAAGGGAAGTGATTGGAAAATGTCCGGTGTGTGGTTCTGACGTATATGAAGGAAAGACAAATTATTACTGTGCTGACAGAAACTGCCCGTTTGCATTGTGGAAGGCGAACCGTTTTCTGGAAAGCATGAAAAAGTCGATGGATAAAAAGATGGCTGTGGAACTTTTGAAAAAGGGGCGTACCCATGTGAAAGGTTTGTATTCCCAGAAAAAGGACAGCAAGTTTGATGCAGATCTGGTACTGGGCGTGGAAGATGGAAAAGCCAGATTCAGCCTGGAATTTCCTAAAAAGAAAAAATAAAGCACAGTCAGAAGGAGGAATAGGTTATGGCTCATTTAGATGAGATACGTGGACTTGCGGAATATCATGCAACCCGTATCAGCAGTTCACCAAGGGACTGGATGAATTATCTGGATACCGCAGCCAGGTTGTACAGGTATCCATTTATGGATCAGCTTTTGATCCACGCACAGCGTCCAAAAGCAACTGCCTGTGCTTCGTTGGAATTGTGGAATGAAAAAATGCTGCGGTGGGTAAACCGAGGAGCAAAGGGAATTGCTCTTTTGGATGAAACCATGCAGAAAACAAGACTCCGATATGTATTTGATATTCAGGATACTCATAAGGTAAAAGGTGGAAGGACACCTTACCTGTGGCAGTTGCAGGAGAAACAACAGGAGGCATTATTAAACCATTTAGAAGAGGCTTACGGACTGGAAGCCAAAGATACAGGAAGTCTTTCTGATGCACTGATGGCAACAGCGAAGTATATGGTAGAAGAAAATCTGGATGAATACCTGGATGGCTTGACGTATGTGACGGAAGGAACGTACCTGGAGGAACTGGAAGAAGATACCATCCGCAGTGAATTTCGCAGCCTGTTGACAGACAGTATTTATTATACCCTGGCGTCCAGGTGCGGATTTGATCCGCTGGAACGGCAGGAAGAAATGGACTTCGTACATATCACAGATTATAACAGTCTTTCGGTGTTGACATTTATTGGAAATGCAACAAGCATGGCCAGTGAGTCTGTGTTAGTGGATATTGGAAGATTTGTACACCGTATTTCATTAGAAGAAATGAAAAAGGGTATTGAAAATACGGAAGAAAAGAATTATAATGAATTTAACACGTTAATTCGTGAAAGTAAAGAAAACAACAATAGAATCATAGAAAACGAATATTCACAGGAAAATCAAGGAGGAAATGAGTATGGAACTGACATATCATCGCAAAGGGGATTATCTGTTTCCGAACCTGACAATCCAGGAGACAGAGGTACAGATCGGGAAATACGGAATGCTGCGGAGGACATTTCTGAAGGAACACAAGAACAGCCTGTATCAGAGCCTGTTACTGACCGGGAAACTGAACAGCCATCTGGAGGAGATCGAGAAAACAGCACAGAAGAGATTGGAAGTACAGATGGAGAAACTGTTGGAGAAGAATCCGGCACCGTCGAAAGAGGAGAATCCGATGGCGTGGACAGCACATATGAACAGTCTGACGGCAACAGCGGAAGAGAGCATCTTGACGGAATTGGTATACAGCTAATTGAAGACACAAGTGAAGATCAGTTAAGTAAAGCAGAGGAAGAAATTGCCTCTGCTTTATCTTTGCCCGAATTTCCGTCTGTAAATGAACAGAAAAGGGAAATTGAAAACAGATTAGCAGCCCTCTATGCCGGGGAGATTGCGATTCCAAGTGAAGTAGTCGATGAGGTTTTAAGAACCGGAGGAAACCGAAGCAAGAGCCAGCTTCGTATTATTTATAATTTTATGAGTGAACAGACACCGGAAGAATATACGGAGTTTGTGAAACGAGAGTATGGGACTGGTGGAAAAGGTTTTGAGATCAATGGAATGGAATACTCAGTCTGGTTTGATGAAACAGGATTGCAGATTGCAGTAGGACATACCGTTACCGATCAGATTCTGGATAAGGCGTTTTTATCCTGGGAGGATGTGAGTGGACGTATCCATCAGCTCTTGAAACAAGGGGAATATGCACCGCAGTCCGTACTTGATATTGCAAGGGAAAATACAGTAAAGGAACATGCCCAGGTACTTGCCTATATGAAGGCAGATATGGCAGAGGGTGTAGCAGAACTTGTCTTTGCTGAAGAAGATTTACCGCATCTTCGCAGTATTTATCCAGAGATAACAGACTATCTGGAAGAAAAACTGGCAGATCCACAGTGGCTGACAGATTTGAATGAGCGTCTGGAAGGACTGGCAATGGCTTATGCGGAAGATAAAAGCATTATGCGGTTCCGCACCTATAATCCAATCAGGATATCCGGTCAGTTCCAGAAATTTGCTGCAGAAGTGGTTCCGTACAGTGCCAGGGGTGAATTTGTATGGCAGGAACATAAGGTGTTTATTACTCAGGATGAAATAGATGCTTTTCTTGCCGGGGGAGGTCCGTATTCGGATGGAAGGCTTTCTACCTATTCTTTTTATCTTCTGAATGAAGATGATAAAGCAAGAACAGATTTTATCAAGGAAAGATATGGAACAGGTGGCTGCAGCCATGCTTTATGTGGGGCAGATGATTCACATGCAGATTATGATGGAAAAGGTTTGAAGCTGGAGAGAGGGGACTATGGAAATCCAGATACTTCGGTGCTGCTTCCCTGGGCAAAAGTGGCAAAAAGAATCGGATATCTGATTGATAACCAGCAGTTCTTACATTCTACAGATTATTCCCGTATGCCAGACTATGAGAGGGAAAGGATTGCAGGGAAAGTGATAAGCTTTTATGCAAGACTTCCGGAAGAAATTGAGCGTCCGTTTAAACAGGATTTCTTTAATGAAGAAGCAAGAAAAGAACTTCCTGTTATGCTGAATGATTCAGAGCAGACGCAGAAATTGTTACAGGCGATGGATGATGCCCTGGCAATGCTGCCATTGGATTTTGAAGCAGTGGGATATACCTATGAACAGAAATTACAGCTTTTGACGGAAGTACATCAGTATGTGGAGGGAAGCTACACGATTTTTCCAGAGCAGAAAGTACCAGATCAGGCAGATGGCTTAAATGGATACCAGATGTCTTTATTTGATATTGTGAGTGCTTCCGAACCAGAAGAAAATACAGAAGAACCAGAAGTGGAAGAATCGGCTGCAGAAGTGGAGGAGGTACAAAAAGGAGAACCAGAATCAGAATTTGAGTCGGAATCCGTAATTGTGCAGGAAGAATGGGACGAGAATGTATTTGAATATCAGGGGTATCATTTTGAAGCAGTGGGGGTTCTTCCTCAAGGTCTGGAAGGAAAAGAACTGGTAAACCAGACAAGAGGAAATACAGAATTGCACTTGACTACCTACGAGCGAGAAGATGATATTTTATATTCCTATGCAGGATTCTACGAGGCAAGTGGTTCATCAAAAGCTGATATTTTCCGGTGTATGGAAACTGGACGAAATTATATTCTAGGGGAGAACGAATTATTTGGCTATGAGGGAGAATTTTTACCATATCTGCAGAATGAACAGGTGCAGGAACAGGAACCGCATAATTTCCATATTACAGATGATGACCTTGGTGCTGGCGGTCCGAAAGCAAAGTTTAAAGCAAATATGGAAGCTATCCGGCTGCTGAAAGAACTGGAACAGGATCAGAGATTAGCAACACCGGAAGAACAGGAAGTGTTGTCGAGATATGTTGGATGGGGCGGTATTCCACAGGCTTTTGAAGAGAGAAACAGTGCCTGGGCAGAGGAATACACGCAGTTAAAAGGAATCCTCACACCAGAAGAATACAGTGCAGCAAGGGCATCAACGCTGAATGCCTTTTATACTTCTCCGACAGTCGTCAAAGCAATGTATGAAGCACTTGGAAATATGGGACTGAAACAGGGAAATATCCTGGAACCGTCCTGTGGAGTTGGTAACTTTATGGGACTTTTACCGGAAAGCATGAGTGCTGCAAATATGTATGGTGTGGAGCTTGATCCGGTTTCTGGGCAGATTGCAAAGCAGCTTTACCAGAAGAACAGGATTGCGGTACAGGGATTTGAGGAAACCAGTTATCCGGACAGCTTTTTTGACTGTGTGATTGGAAATGTACCATTTGGGGCATATCAGGTCAGTGACCGCAAATATGACAGATACCATTTTATGATCCATGATTATTTTATTGCAAAATCCTTAGATATGGTGCGTCCGGGCGGAGTGGTGGCAGTTGTCACGTCAAGCGGTACGATGGATAAACAGAATCCGGAAGTCCGACAGTATTTTGCAAACCGGGCAGATCTGCTAGGGGCAATCCGCTTACCGAACAATGCTTTCCAGAGAAATGCCAATACCAGTGTGGTTGCGGATATCCTGTTTTTCCAGAAAAGGGACAGGGCTGCGATCACAGAGCCAGACTGGGTACAGTTAAAAACCACGCCAGAAGGCTATACAGTCAATTCCTATTTTGCAGACCATCCGGAAATGGTGCTTGGGGATTTCACAACAGAAAGTACCCAGTACGGAAAACAGGAAGTAACGGTAAAGGCAAAAGAGGGAGCAGATCTGGCAGAACAGTTAAAAGAAGCGGTGAAACATATCCAGGGAACCATCACAGAGCAGGAGATTTCGGATACGGAACTGGAAGAACAGGTGGTATCCATACCGGCAGATCCGAGCATTAAGAATTTCAGCTTTGCACTTGTAGGAGAGGACATTTATTACAGGGAAAATTCTGTTATGAATAAGACGGAAATTCCCATTGTGACAGGCGAGCGTGTCAGAGGCATGGTTGCTATCCGGGATGCAACAAACAGACTTCTGGAACGGCAGTTGGAAGAATGCAGTGATAAAGAGGTTGCCAGCTTACAGGCTGAATTGAACCAGGTTTATGACAGTTTTACCGCAAAGTATGGACTACTCAGCAGCAATGCCAATAAAAGAGCGTTCAGCATGGACAGCAGCTATTGCCTTTTGACTTCCCTTGAATTTCTGGACGAAAAGGGCGAGTTGAAGCGGAAAGCAGACATATTTACGAAAAGGACGATCCACAGGGCAGAGCCGGTAACATCGGTAGATACTGCAAGTGAAGCACTGGCGGTATCTATCGGGGAAAAGGCAAAAGTGGATATTCCTTATATGATGGAGCTTACCGGGAAAACAGAGGAAGAGGTCACAGAGGAGCTTACAGGCGTTATCTTCAAAAATCCCCTTACAGATAAATGGGAGCCATCCGACGAGTATCTTTCAGGAAACGTCAGGGAGAAGCTGAACATTGCAAGGCAGTTTGCAGAAAACCATCCGGAATATATGGTCAATGTACAGGCACTGGAACGGGTACAGCCAAAAGATCTGGACGCTTCCGAGATTGAAGCAAGGCTTGGTGCAACATGGATTTCGCCGGACTATATTACAGAGTTCATGGCAGAAACATTCCATACACCACGACAGCATATCAATTATGAGCGTATCAAAGTACAGTATGCGGAAGTGACCGGACAATGGAACGTAAAAGGAAAGAACGTGGACAGCAGCAATAACCCGCTTTCCACCGCAACTTACGGAACACAGAGGGCAAATGCTTACAGACTGTTGGAGGATGCTCTGAATCTGCGTGACACAAAAATCTATGACATAATACATGATGCGGATGGGGAACACCGGGTACTGAACCGGAAAGAAACCACCCTGGCACAGCAGAAGCAGGAACTGATCCGGGAGGAATTTAAAGAGTGGATCTTTAAGGATATGCGCCGACGGGAAACGCTCTGCAAAATTTATAATGAACGGTTTAACAGCATCCGGCCAAGGGAATATGATGGCAGTCATATCCAGTTTGTCGGAATGAATCCGGAAATTAAGCTGATGGAGCATCAGAAAAATGCGGTGGCACATATCCTTTATGGAAATAATACCCTGCTTGCACATTGCGTAGGTGCGGGCAAGACGTTCCAGATGATTGCAGCCGGTATGGAGAGCAAGCGTCTGGGACTGGCACAAAAGAGCCTTTATGTGGTTCCAAACCATTTGCTGGAACAGTGGGGAAGTGATTTTTTACGGCTGTATCCGGGAGCGAATATTCTGGTGGCAACAAAGAAAGATTTTGAACCTGCAAACAGAAAACGGTTCTGTTCCAGAATCGCAACCGGGGATTATGATGCGGTCATTATTGGACACAGCCAGTTTGAGAAAATTCCGCTTTCCAGGGAAAGGCAGATTGCATTGCTGGAAGATCAGATTGCAGACATTACCTATTCTATTGAAGCAGCAAAAGAGGAAACAGGACAACAGTATACGGTTAAGCAGATGGAAAAGACAAAGAAAACCCTGAAAGCAAAACTGGAAAAACTGAATGATCAGACACGAAAGGATGATGTTGTGACTTTTGAGCAATTAGGCGTGGACAGGCTGTTTGTGGACGAGTCACATTATTACAAAAACCTTTTTTTATACACAAAAATGCGGAATGTGGCAGGCATTTCACAGACCGATGCACAGAAAAGCTCAGATATGTTTATGAAATGCAGGTACATGGATGAGATTACCGGGGGAAAGGGAATCACGTTTGCAACGGGAACACCCGTATCAAACAGTATGACGGAATTATACACCATTATGAGATACCTCCAGTATGATACTTTAATGAATATGGGAATGGGACATTTTGATTCGTGGGCAGCGACTTTTGGAGAAACAGTTACAGCAATCGAATTGTCACCGGAAGGGACGGGCTATCGTGCAAAAACACGATTTGCCCGTTTCTTTAATCTTCCAGAGCTGATATCCATATTTAAGGAAGCAGCGGATATTCAGACTGCAGATATGCTGAATCTCCCTGTACCGGAAGCAGAATATATCAATGAAGTATTAAAGCCGAGTGAGGAACAGAAAGAAATGGTGGAAGCCTTTTCAGAACGTGCAGAACAGGTTCGTGGCGGTGCGGTAGATCCAAGGGTAGATAACATGCTCAAGATTACCAACGATGGAAGAAAATGTGCATTAGACCAGAGGCTTTTAAATGATATGTTGCCGGATGCAGGGGAAAGTAAGGTAAATGCTTGTGTGGAGAATGCTTTCCAGGTATGGGAGGACGGAAAAGATACACAGGCTACCCAGTTGATTTTCTGTGACCTCAGCACACCGAAAACTGACGGAACGTTCAATGTTTATGATGATGTGAGGAACAAGCTGGTAGAACGGGGAATCCCGAAAGACCAGATCGCATTTATCCATGAGTATAATACGGAAGTAAAAAAGGCAGAACTGTTTGCAAAGGTGCGGGCAGGGCAGGTAAGAATCCTGATGGGTTCCACTCCAAAACTCGGTGCTGGTACCAACGTCCAGGACAGACTACTTGCACTGCATCATCTGGACTGCCCCTGGAAACCGTCTGACCTGGAACAGCAGGAGGGACGTATTCTCAGACAGGGAAACCAGAATGACAAGGTAAAAATCTTCCGATATGTAACAGAGAATACATTCGATTCGTACATGTGGCAGATTCTGGAAAACAAGCAGAAGTTTATTTCGCAGATCATGACCAGTAAATCCCCGGTTCGTGCCTGTGAGGATGTGGATGATACAGCTCTGTCCTATGCAGAGATTAAAGCACTGGCAACAGGAAACGAATACATCAAGGAAAAAATGGATCTGGATGTGCAGGTAAGTAAACTGAAACTTCTGAAAGCAAACCATACCAGTCAGATCTATCGTCTGGAATCGGATATTGCAAAGAGGTATCCGGTACAGATTACAGCATTAAAAGAGAAGATTGCCGGTATGCGTGTGGATGCAGATGTAGTAAAAGGAATAGATTTACAGGATAATGACCATTTTGCAATGACAGTTGGTGGAAAGCTGTATACCGATAAAAAAGAAGCGGGAGTTGCACTTCTTTCAGCAGCATCCGGTTTGAAGTCCGTAAAGTCAGCCGGGCAGATCGGGGAATATCATGGCTTTGCACTTTCTTCAGAATACAATTTCCTGTCAAATACCTATACCATGACGATCAAGGGAAAATGTTCTTATAAGATTGAGTTCGGAAAGGATACTCTGGGCAATATCCAGAGGATTCATAATGCACTTTCGGCAATCGGGAAAAAGCTGGCAGATACTGAGCAGAATCTGGAAACGGTACAACAGCAGTTAAAGACCGCACAGGAAGAGGTGCAGAAGCCATTTCCGAAAGAAGCGGAACTGAGTGAAAAAATGGAACGTCTGGCAGAATTAAATGCCATGCTCAACATGGATGAGAAAGGGGGAGAAAATCTTCTGGCAGACGAGGGAATCGGGGAAAACCCGGAAGTAAATGTACCAGAGGAACGTCAGGACAGAATCGCTGACAGTGTTCATAAAACGTCTATTCTGGAAAGACTGAAAGAACAGAAACAGCAGGAGCAGACAAGCGAAACACAGCAGAAACCAAAAAAGAAACACGAACAGGAGTTATAAAGGGTATCCCGTCAGAGTGACCAGAGCTTTGGCGGGATTTTTCTATGGAGGATTTGATTATGGCAAACAGAGAAGAGCAGTTAAAGCAGATTACAGAGCAGTTGGAACAGGGTGTTGCAGAAATATTCACATCAGAAAAATATACGGAATATCTGAACACAATGGCAAAGTTCCATAATTACAGTTTCAATAATACTCTGCTAATCACCATGCAGAAACCGGAAGCGACACTGGTAGCCGGGTATCAGGCATGGCAAAAGAAATTTAACCGGCAGGTAAAAAGAGGAGAAAAAGGCATCCAGATCATTGCCCCGGCTCCGTATAAAGAGAAACAGGAGATTGAGAAAACAGATCCGGAAACAGGCGAGATTGTGATCGGGGAAGATGGACAGCCGGAAACAGAAGTGGTAGAGCGTGTCATTACAAAATTTCGGGTTACGACAGTATTTGATGTCAGCCAGACCACAGGAGAACCAATTCCAGAGTTTGAGGTATCAGAACTGGAGGGGGATGTTCTGATTTACCATGATTTTATGGAAGCACTGAAAACGGTTGCCCCAGTTCCCATCAGTTTTATTGAAATTGATGGGGAAGCGAAAGGCTTTTATCAGATTGTAGATAAATATATTGCTGTTCAGCCTGGTATGAGTGAGGCACAGACCATGAAAACTGCGGTGCATGAAACCGCACATGCAGTATTGCATGATCGTGACCAGATGGAAGCAGAGGGTGTCGTAAAAGACCAGCTTACAAAAGAAGTGGAGGCAGAAAGTGTTGCTTATGTGGTATGTAATCATTTTGGACTGGACACATCGGAGTATTCCTTTTCCTATATTGCAAGCTGGTCTTCTGGTAAAAATATGAAAGAGCTTCGTGCTTCCATGGACACCATTCGTAAGACTTCTGCTGATATGATCGGACAGATTGAGGAAAAACTCAAAGAATTTCAGATAGAAATACCGGAGCAGGCAGAAGAATTGAGTGCCATGCAGTATGCGGAGCAGACCATCAACCGTCTGGAACAGGAACGGACGATTTTCAGCAATGACCAGAGAAACCTTATCGTGAATTTTGCTTATAAACTGGATAATAGGGAAGCAACGGAAAAACTGTCAGAGAGCCTTGCAGAGTCTATTCTGGATGGAAACAGAGAAGAAGTATTAAAACTGCTTGGAGAAGCGGAGGAGCAGATTGAGAGTCTGCCGGATTCGCTGATCGGCTTATCCGAACTGCATGAAGCTGGATTTTATTCGGAAAGTATGCTTCCGCTTACTAGGGAACGGGCAGTGGAACTGCACCATGAGGGAGTAACGGTTTACGGGCTGACCGGCGCAGTTGACGTTCAGGAGCAGTCGCAAAGAGTTATGAATTTGGAACGGGATATTTTACAGCATGACGGGTTATTCGGAGTGACGAAATTTGAATGGGAAAATTATCGGAGAAGTCAGGAGACGGTTATGACACCGGAAGAAAAGGCAAAAATCAAAGAAACACTTCTTTTAGAGAGTGATGGAAACCGTTATGGTATTTATCAGATCAACAGTGGCCAGGAAGAAAGAGGGTATCAGTTTTTTAGTCTGGAAGCGGCAAAAGAAATGGGATTTACTGTAGATGGCAAAGACTATCAGATGGTTTACAGTGAAAGATTGAGAGATGCTACGACGCTGGACAATCTTTTTGAGCGTTTTAATATAGAACGACCAAACGATTTTACCGGACATTCCATGTCAGTCAGTGATGTGATCATTATGAACCGGGGCGGCAGATTAACCGCATACTATGTAGATTCTTTGGGATTTACAGAACTGCCGGACTTTGTGGCACAGAGAGTCGAGATGTTAAATGCCAATCCTGTAAAAGCGTATCCGGAAGTTTATATGGGAACTTTGGAAAAGGCTATGCAGGAGAGAAATGTAGATGCTTATCTGGATTCCAGAAAACTGAATATTGATTGTAAAAATGCAATCGAACAGGCAATCGCAGAGGGATTCGACGGTATGCGTTTAAATCCAGATGCGGCAGTAAGCGTGGTTGAAAAATATGGGGAAGAACGGGTTGCTTTTGTTCTGGCAAATACATTGAAACAGCTTTCCTATGATGGAAGATTTTCTGATGGTAATAAACGTTGGGCAGATGGCATTGATATTCCGGAAAACATCAGCCGGGGAATGGATCTAAACAGGGACTATATTGTGGGCAGTCATCCTGCAGTCCTGAATGGTTTCATTGATATGGCAAGAAAAGAAATCCGTACCCGGAAACTGGAAGAGGTGCTTGGTGTGAAAAATCAGCATATCACTGAAACTACAAGAGGATATGAAGCAGACGGACATACAGGCACCTGGTATGCAATGGATATGAAAACGTATCATGGGGAGCGATTCTTCCAGATGCGGAATGAGGAATACGGTCAGGACGTGGCAGATATTATCGTATCGGAAAATGGAACACTGGTGGCAGAGGACATCTGGGATGGATTTGATGAAGGAGCCAGGGAAGCTATTTCAGAATATCTGGAAGAAAATGGTGCAACGGTATATGACCTGATGGAGCTTCCAGACCAGGCAACAGTTATCTTAGCAGACGGAACAGTTATGAAAATCATGGAACAGCAGCCAATCAGTACGGATACATGGGAGCCGACACTGACCGGACAGAATCTGCATGGGGAAGAACAGAAATTCAGTTTTTTCGAGATTCATAAAGTCAGAGAAAATAATGGTATTGATCTGAAAATGCCAGAAAATCATTATATTGACAAATATTATGTGATCGAAGATCTGGCAGCAAAAGGTGGAATGAAGATTGAGCGATATAAGGATCTTGGGGCTGCCCTTGGAGCATATTACTCTCTGCCTAATCATAAAATGAAAGCTCTTGGAATTGAAAATAC